>ERZ840057.2342-NODE-2342-length-13240-cov-5.634130_pt1 | contig 13240 bp, 15 predicted proteins | sample MGYA00519907_ERZ840057 | MGnify/ENA primary metagenome ERZ840057 (study PRJEB31850, sample SAMEA3708862) | human gut metagenome | biome: human gut; feature: human-associated habitat; material: faeces | place: China | collected 2014 ...
TATATATAATCTTATTATCAATTTTAATAAATCCTTCCTTACAAACATATAATTTTCCAGGATATTTCCAATGTTCAAACCATTCATAGTCATCTAGATTACCAGAAAATCCTGAAATTACTTTTTTCTTTTTATCAAAAGATTTTTTCCAATAATATCCTTTATATTTTATATTAAGTCTTATAGCTCTTTGTACTCCAGTAAATATATATTCTTTTTTAGGATTCAAATAACTTATATTAAATAACTCTTCTTTCTTATCATTTAAAGCTGTATATGTTATATACTTTTCTATGGGTTGTTTTTTAGAAAATTTATCTTTTTCATTATTTTTAGCTCTAGTTACCCATTCTAAATTAGAAAGTTGATTATTAGATCTATTATGATCTATATGATTTACAACATCATACAAATTATAATCTGAATTTTTTAAAAAAGTAAATGCTACTATTCTATGGACTTTAGTAGAAAAAGTCTTATTATTTCCTAAAGAAAATCTAAAATCTAAATATCCTTTCAGCGTTGAATACCCTACATAGATTTTATTTATTTCAGGATTATATATTTCTCCCTTTTTATTTACAAGGTATGGACTTAAATCTAAATTAGGATACTCAATAGGTATAAATTCATTCTCTGGAAGGTCTGGATACTTTTCTATTCTTCTTAGAAGAGGAACACCTTTAGAATCTGTTTCATCCAGGTATAGGTTACTATCCTTCACCTTGTCCTGTGATACAGAGGATTCTATAGCTCTGTTTTCTGCATTAATTAAACTTTTATTTTTCATTATTTTTTTTTAATTTAATTCATTATGATTTTAAGAAGGGATTTCGAGGGTAATAAAGTTTGCAACCCTTATTACTCACTACTTTCCCTAGATCATAATGAAAAATAAAAGAAGAACATTAGATCAATTCTTTTATAAATTTTTCTAATGTTCTTTTCAGTTATAAGGTTTTAACCTTTCTTGAAGAGCAAAAAACTCACTTTAAGGTTTACTAAATGGGGTTGGTCCTGAAACAACTTGCTGTTTATTAATATTATTACTAATACTATTATTTACTTGATGTTGTATATTAGCATATTGTCTACTATATGCTTGAATCATCATTTGTATATCCCCTTCAGTATAATCTCTACGCTCTGTTTCTGAACGAAGTTGATCAAAGACGCCTTTAGGCAACTCAATGAACCGACTGTTATTAAGCCTGATCGAATACACCTTCTTCCCTACGTCTCCGCGCCTAGATTTAACAATTTTGAAAATTCCTAGATTATTTGGACAATCTGGAATTCTTGATCTAGTTAAACAAAAGTCAACCATATGCTGTTTTCTAGATGATTCACCAACGTCAGATAATTCTATTGTGGGGTTATTCCACACACCTACCTTTGGCTGACCTAAAACTAATACCAGCATATTCAATTCTTTTGCGATATCTACTAAAACTGAATAAATAGATCCAAATTCAAGATACATACTATCTGACATATTAGTACTCTTTATATTACTGTCATAATCTACAGCAATTGCATCATATTTTTTCTTTGAATTTTTTACAAAATCTTTTATTTCTTGTGCAGTAATTTGATCTGCAGATACAATTGATAAATCTAATCTATCTCCATATAATTGCGACATTGAATTATAAATCGGACCTAAATTTTTATATACTTCTCCAAAGGTTAAACCTGTTGTCATTGCTCCAAGTCGAACAATTTGATCTTTATAGGATAAATCGCCCATGGCCAAGTATAAACAACTAAATCCATTTGCAGCCATAAAAGATAATTCAGATAAAGCATAAAGTGACTTACCTGAGCCTGGAGGAGCGCTGAAGAGGAGCAATTGACCTTTTTCAAATCCACCATTAGGGAAAGTATCATTTATCCAATCATACCTACTAGGAATAATATTATTACTATCTTCTGCAATAATACTATTAATATCTAGATTATTAAGACTAATAGCATTAAAATCTCCAGAACTTCCAAATTGAAGATTCATATTCTTCACAAACTTAACATATTCTTCTGGATTTTGAGAATAGAGTCTGTTTGCTTTTTGAAGATTAACTGAATATATTACATCGGTTAAAATCTTTCTGGCTGGTTCAATTTGACTTTTTGTATATCTTTTCCATTTTATAATTTCATTCATCACCTCTTGGGTCTCTTGTGGAGTTTTCTGAGATCTAAACAAGATACTCCTAAATAAAGGCTCATCTATATTTTCTAGAGGATAAGTCTTTATAGCATCCACGAGTTGAGAGACCATACCATTTCCGGCTGTTTGTGGATTAGTCTGAAAATAATATTGAAGATCTAATATATTATTTTTAGCATCCTGAAATAAATATTGATTAAAACAGCTAAAAATCAAATCAAATACACTACCATTATCCATATTATATTTTTAAAGATTTTCTTCATTAATAACTATATCTTGAATATCACAATACTTATAGTAGTTGTGTAATAATTCATCTCTTTGTTCAAATCCTTTTGTATATACCGGGATTCTTTTCGGTATTTTTGGTTTTAGTGCAAGAACGTTCATATTAGTTCCTCTTGCTGTTCGCCCTAGTTGTTGAAGAACTGATCCAGCGTTGATATTAGAAACTAGTAATATATTTTCTAATCCAGGAAGGTCTAGTGCTCTAAATCCTGCGGCGGTACTAGGAATTATATCTACCATTCCATTTTTAATATATTCGCATGATTGTTGAAGATCTAGATTTGTTTTATTTCCAGACAAATCATAATAAATATATCCTTCGCCGCAAATTAAGAGCACTCTAAATACTCCAATAAAAAAGTTATCTATCCAAGTTGAAATAATATTATTTAAATTATTTATTGGGATATATAATTTAGGATATCTTTTTGCTATCTTTACAATCAATTCACATACTCCAGGATCAACCCAAATTTTTGACATTATTGTATTATAGACATTATTATCCTCATTAAAATCCTCTTCTGTAAATTTAATATTATTTAGAGTGATAGTATTTATGTGGATACTATTTATTTTCAGACTAGTAGGCATTCTATAAACTAATGCTGGTCCGAAATATTTAATTAAGTCCTTATTTCTTACTACTGTTTCTGTGATTCCCTGTGCAAATGTGATCATAACTCCTGAATCTCGATCTGCAGTTCCAGAAAATCCATACATAATTTCAGCATTCACTAGTCTATTATATATCCATTCACCAGAAGGATTAATAGTATATTCTACTTCATCTACTAGAACCCAATCGAATTTCTTAAGTTTCTCTTCCTCTAAAATACATAGGTCTGGATCTTTTATTTTCTTTTGATTTAGAAATCCTGAAGTAATTATACATCCAAGATCTCCATCTATTGAAGTTGGCAATTTACCTCCAAATCTAGACTCATATCTCTTAACAATTTCATCTTTCGCTTTTTTTCCTGGAGTTATAACCAACACTTTCTTTCCAAGTTCATTATGTGCATAGTTTATAAGAGTTGCTATAGTTTCAGTTTTTCCATATCCGGTATTGGTTTGAATAATCGCTCTCTTATATTTTAACACATGTAACATATCCTCATTCTGATAATCCCTAAGATTTGGAAATGGATAGGTTCGATAATAATCTGCAAATATTGTTCTAAGAATTGCATTATAATCCGTATCTGATAGGATTGGTTTAAATACATTAGCAATATAAGCTGCCCATCCCATTCCTAAGATAAAAGTATATATTCCTTTCTTAGGTCCGCATGATCTAGGGTTATCATAAAGTTTTGCTATTTCTTCAGTTGTATTCCAAGATTTCAACCAAGGAGAATACTTAGTTACTTTTCTTTTAAATTCTAAAAGACATTTTACACTAGGGTCATCGGTTTTTATTACTATTTTATTTATAGTATTATCTATCGATGCTGTTATCATTTTATTTAATCCATTGTAAATTATTTCCAGCCCTAAGTTTTCGTTTCATACATTCTTCTGGATCTTCTCCATTAGATTTTATGATATTAATAGGGCAATAATCTATTCTTTTTCTTATTTTTTTAGCTACACCCATAGATTTTTCAGTATCATCTAAGTAACATAAGATTTTTTCTGGAACGTACTCACTAAGAAAATCTAATTGATAATCTGATATAGAACTTCCCAAAACTGCAAAAGGTATATAATCAGGTGCCATAATTAAAGCAGCTATAGCATCATATACCCCTTCTACTACTATTATATTTCTTAGACCTTGACCATGATCTATTACATAAGGAGGTTTTGCTGATATTTGTGGGAAAAGATATCTAATTTTCGTTTTTCCAGAAAATCTAATCTGGTAATAAAATACTTCCCCATGATATTTAAATGGCATTACTACATTTCCGTCAACAAATTTAAAGTCTAGGAGTTTATAGATGTCGTTCATAAAAGGATGTCTACTCATTAGATAATCATAGCCTCTTTGATCAAAATTATCAAATTCATTCCAGTATTTATCTAATGTCCATATAGGATCTTCTGTAAGTTTAACTACATTTGGATGACCTGAATATCCATAATACAATGACATAAAATCAGGTACTTTAAATGATGTATCAACTTCATCAGACACATGTACATAGGCTCGATTACATACAAAACAAGTACCAACAGTTAAGTCAGTTTTTATATATAATTTATGTTTTGTATGTCCAGAGTCTCTACAAAATGGACAATGAATAATATAGTGACCTGTTGAATTTGCATGAGGTTCTACTTCTTCCATACTAGATACTCCATAAAAATCTTTAAGAAGTTCTTCGAAATTACAGAATACTAATACACGTCCATCTTTTAATTTTACTTCTTTATAGTCTACCATTTTTCTTTGTTGAAAATAAAAAGGAATCTCTAAAGAATAAAATACATCTCTTGAGATTCCCATTATAATACGGTTTAATTACTTCTTTTCCTCTTTAATTTCAGGCACTGTTTTTTCTTTTTCAGCCGGTTTTGTTGGAGTTGCAGCCGGTTTTTTATCTACTGGCTGCGGTTCTTTTTCTTTCTCTTTTTCCTTATTACAAACACAAGGATCTTGATTACACTTTGGACATTCTTTTGGTGCAAAACGTTCAATAGCTTCATCAAGGGATTGAACTACGAAACCAACTGATCCTGATACTCCTGCACACATATTTATTTCAAATGGTCCTGATACAATTAATGCTAATTCCTTGTAATCATAGGAACTTACTAGCAAACTTAAAAATTCGTTACTAGGCATAATATCACCAGAGACAGAATGTGCTGGGATAGTAATTCGTTGAGTACCTGACAAAGGTAAATTAATTTGTGATTTTGTTCCGTTATAAACTCTCATAATTTTTTATTTATTAATGTTTTCTATTTTTATTTTCCGGGGTACACAACTAACTCCGGATTTTCTCAATTATTAGGGTTTGAGTTCTCGAGGACTGTGTTTTTATCATCGGGTTCTTCTATAAACACTGGAAGATCGATTTTGGGAAGTGCACAGAGAAAATGTTTAGACTCAATTTTTTGAGAATTTTTTTTCTTTTTAAAAAATCCCTTCTTCTTTTCTTCGATCTCTCTATGTACTAAAATTCCAGAGACGAGTTTTCCTGTATTTACTACATGAATATTCCATCCATCTGTTTCAGGAAATTTTATTCGAAGAGCTGATAAAACTTGATATCTCACTACAGCATATTTAGATTGAAGAGTAGCATCTTTTGGAAATTCTGTAACCTCCAAGAGATCATCTACAAACATCTCTAATTCTGTTCTTAATTTTGGATCAACTCCATCAACAATATTTACTGGAGAACCTAGATTTATATTAATATCTTCTAAAGGAAATAAATACTCAGGAGAATCTACACTTAAAACTAGATTCTTATTAAATATCAACGAAGTATCCACAACTTTCTTAAGTGGTTTATGAAGTCTAGACACATTCTTTTTAAGGGAAAATTTACTAGAACATTCAGATCCAATTATATTATCCTTTATATACAACATTGATTCTTTGGATAAAATCAAATCACGTCCAGATAAGAATATAACAGAACAATAATTTCCAGCAAAACCAAGAAGATAAGGAATAGTAAAGCTAGAGATTACAGATGCTGAGTTAATATATCCGCCGAGAGGATTAAAGCCAAGTAAATCTATTGCATTTTCCTTACAGTAATTAACAATATCATAATTAAAATTCAAAGGACATAAATCAAGAGAGACGAATTTAATTTTCTCTTCAATAGCTTTTTCTATGGCTTTGAGATCTTCGGCGGTCTTTGGATTCTTTACCCCAAACTCTCCAATTATTTTATATTCCCTAAGTTGTTTAATAGTTTCTTTAATAGTTTCCAGATTTTTAAGAACTACTTCAGAATCTATCAATAACAAGTCGACTTTCTTTCTTCCAAGTTCAAGAAGATGCCCAAGGAGTGCTCTTTCAGGATTATCTAAAAAATCAATAGAAGTGATTAAGCTACTTTCTGAAAAACTCTTTATAAATTCAGAAATCAAAAAATCATTATTAGCTGAGATAGATGTATGAAAATAATCAAAAGAGTATTCATCTTCAGGATCTACCCACGGTTTAATGGTCATATTCGAAGTATCTAACCCTACCCCTTGTACTTTAAATTTTGTTGATGTTGTTGTCATAAAATAGATATATTAATTATGTTATTAGATAATGTTTCATTTTTCTCAGGGAGCCAAGAGATATTAATTATTGGTTCTTTTTCAGAATTTAAATTAATACTGTTCTTAAGAAATACTGAATCCTTAAATACTTTACAAGCTCCAAGTAATTCTAAGAAAATAGAAAATACAAATCTCATATAGTTCTTATTTCTTAAAAGAATTAACTTTATTATAGTATAATCTTGATAACTTATTTCTTTTAGATTTACTGGCTCTTCTGTTTTAGTATCAATAACTTTAAATATTGATTTTGTATCATAACCTTGAGTATTGAAAAACTTAACACAATTAGGAGAATTATCTAATTTTAATCTTTTTGTTTTTCTATTAGAATTTAGATTAAGAATATTATATCTACTAAAATGTTGTTTATCATAAGGAACAATTTCAGGAAAAAGAATCTTATAATTATTAATTTCTATATTATTCTTTCCTGATACTACTCTATACTTCTCTGATAGATTTACTATTTTTATACCAGTCAAATTCGGAATAGATATAATTTTTGGATATCCAGGTACCCAATCTAAAAACCATATATCATTTCGACTTGGAAGATCTAGTTTACTTAAGACTTTTTTAAATTCCAAGTAATCATGAGAATAAGTAGCTAAATGGTAAATGCTATCAATTAAGAATAGTTGTAAATATCTATCACTAAGAATATAATCATAAAAAGATTTTATATTCTTTATAATAGTCTTAATTAATTCTTGTTTTTCTGTTTTCTTTGTAATAGAGTTACTACATATTCTACAAGGAAGATAATAAAAATCTTTAATTAATGTAGATAATGGACCTCTATATTTATTACATCTAAAGCAAAAATTATCAAGATCTTTTTGATGTGTTAATTCAATTTCACAATACTCTTGATAACTTAAAAAATGCTCTTCGGATAGATGTTTTTCAAATTCTATTGGATCATTACTTTTGAATCCACACCAAATACATTCCATTTATTTTAAATTATATAATCCTGTATCAATAAATTGTTGTTTTAAATCATTAGCTAAGATTTGCATATCGAGGTGAGCATCTTTTGCACATCTTAAATGAAAAAATCCTTCATTCTCTAGAGTATCTTCTTCTGGCTCTTTTATAAAATCTTCAATATAACCAGTAACCCCAACAACCGATTTTAAATCATTACAAAGACCTCCACGAGCTTCTTCTGGTTTAAGTTTTTCTCCTTCATCTGTCGTAGTTTCATAAAGATATTCATTCTCTATTTCCCTCCATAATCTATCTCGAGATGCTACAGTTCTGTCATAAACAGTAAGATGATCCCACAAATCTTGTCCATCTAGGTCTAAAATATAATTTCTGGGGAGACCTGTTAAAGAATCTACTGTATTACCTATGTTATTCCTTACTCGATAGATCCATTGAGGCAAAATATAAGTAAGCTCCCCTCCATAGCGACCTTTATTATATCCTACATATCTAGTTGATTCAGCAATAAAACTCATTATTCTATGCCTAACTAATTCTGTCTGTATACCTCTAGAACAAACCCATACAGAAGTAACTCTATGATAATGATATTCGGTAGGTTCACACCAGTATTCATTCATAAAATCTTCCAGTTTCTTCTGATAAATAACTCTAAGATTAGTAGTTAGATAACAATGATTATTATCATCTGAATAACAAATTTTTGTATAAGGACTCGTTGTTCTTTCTAATTCTAGCAGAAGATCTTCTGTTCCATAATTTACAGGAACATCTAGATATACAGTTCCAGAATTAAAAACAGCCCAATGACCGCGATTATAAAGCATCTTATCAAATTTTTCCCAAGAATCTTCAGTCATTCTATCTTCACTTAGATATGCTATTCTTCCAAGCTTTTCTACATGTTTCATTAATCCATCCACCCCAGGTTCTTGAGGGAGAATGGATACACTTGATTTTACGATTTTCATATTGTTTTATTGTTTAATAATTACATCTATAAGTTCTTTAAGGTTCTAGAAGAGCAAAAAGAAGACCTAACACCTATTTCTAAGTGCTAAGTCTTCTGAGTTTTTAACCTTGGTTATTACTCAATTCTGTTGTTACTTTTTGAATTTTCTCCTTAATAATTTTCTTGTAATGATAGTCAGGGAATCTCATACTTGTAATCTGAGTACCTCCCTTTTTTGTAGTGGATATAACAGCAACTGGTTCCATATATCTTGTCATTACATCGATACATTGTTTGTAAACACCAATTAATTTCTTCTTTGCCTGTTTTTCTTTTCTACTCAATTTCATTTTTACAAATTTTTTAAGTTATTATTACATTTATAAGATTTTTAAAGGTTTTTGAAGGAAAGAAAAAGAGAGGGAATTTTATTTTCCCTCCCTAGTGTCCATAATTCGCTTTCTAAGATCTTCTGTTAATTTAGAATACCCAAGTTTTTCTTCTAATTCAGTTACTTCTTTTTCTATTTCATTTAACATTTCATCTGTCCTTTCTTTATTTTCAAAAAGTAATATAAGTTTTCTCACCTCTCGTATTTCATCTACAATTTTACGATACACATTAAAAACAAGTCCTTGAAAAATTTTATCTCTCAATAAATTTAATCTATGATAAGCTCTTGCTCTTGACAATGTTTCTTTTTTATTGGCATTCATAAAATCCTCAACCTGTTTTATTTCATCCAAATAAGATAATAATTGTTCTTTAGATTTTGTTTTATATTTATCTTTTTTCCCAATTTTTTGCTCTATAGAAGTAATCTGTTTATTTAATTTTCTTCTATTAATATCTTCTATTTCTTTTTGATTTTCAATATCTTTTGAATAGCTTTGAATCATTTTATTTATCACTTTTTCTTGCTCTTCAATATCTTTTTCTTCACTAATATGAATGTTATCTTTAGAAGTAATATGCCAACCTCCACAGCATGTACAATAATAAGCTCTAGTAGGTTTCTTATTTCCTGTAAAATCCTCTGAGTTGAATTCTATAAATCTATCAGCTTCATCTTTACTTTCAAATAACATCTTAGCTCTATTAGCTAATGGACAATAAATTCTATTCTTTTTTGGTTTCATAATATTTTAATTTATATGTTTTCATCATTAATAAGGCTTTTAGATTTTCCTTGAGATTCTTATATATGATATAAAAATAATAATAAAATAAATTTAAAACAAGAAAAAATTATGGATCCTTTATTTGGAATGATTTTTTATTTTAGTATAGCTATAACAATTAGCTTTATTTGTAGTGTTCTTGAAGCAACATTATTAAGCACACCGACTTCATTTATTCAGTCTAAAATCGATTCTGGTTCTAAGGCAGCAATAAAATTTATGAAGCTGAAGAATGAAAGGGTAGATGATGCTATCTCTGCTATTTTAACACTAAATACAGCTGCTCATGCAGTAGGTACAAGTTTAGCTAGTATAGAGGCTGTTGAGATTTTTGGAATGAAATATTTTGCAATTATCTCTGGAATAATGACTCTATTAATACTAGTACTCAGTGAATTAATACCTAAATCAATTGGAGCACATTATTGGAAAAGAATGACCTCAATTACAGCTAATATATTAACTTGGATGATTTATATAACATATCCTATAGTCTGGATATCAAGATATGTAATGGCTATATTCTCACCAAAAACAGAAGAAGCAACTGTTTCTCGAGAAGAAATATCTAGTATGGCAACAATTGGAGAACGAGAGAAAATATTTACAGGGAGAGAAAGTAAAATAATTAAAAATCTACTTGCCCTTGATAAATTAACTGTTGGAAATATAATGACTCCTAGAACTGTTGTAAAATCTTTCGATGCTAATACTTTTCTTAAGGACTTTCCAGATGAATTTGAATTTTCTAGAATACCAATATGGGAAGATACTGAAGATAATATAATTGGAATAGCATATAAGTCAGACATATATCAAGATTATGATGTTTATCTGCCAGGGTTAACAATAAAACATACAGATTACGATTCTGATATTATATTTATTCCGGACTCATCTAGTGTTAATGTATTGTTTGAAAAATTTCTTAAAACTAAACAACATCTAGCAATAGTAGTAGATGAGTATGGAACATTTGTCGGAGTAGCTAGTTTTGAAGATGTTATAGAAAACTTACTTGGAATAGAAATAGTAGATGAAACTGATACTGTTGAAGATTTACAAAAATTAGCAAAAGAAAAATGGGAAGAGCGAAAAAGATCTATGAATGGTTGAAAAATGTATTATGGATAATAAATCGCCAGAAAGATAAGGATTATATTAAAATCAATGAAAAGATTAATATCATCAAGAAAAATATATCAACTGGAGAGATTGATTTTTATCCACAAATAACCTATAGGATTGGTACTAAAGTTAAAGTATATATTCCTATAAATGATGCTTGGATGTTTGATTGTGCTGAATTTATTGGGACAGTACTTGGATCTTATATTTCTAGTAAGAAAGAAGCAATGTCTGATAACGATATAACGTACTTAATTTATGCAGAGTATTATGAAGTTGCTGGACGTCGTAAATACTTGAATAAAGTTTTTCAGATTAGTTCTCAAGATTGTACAATTTGTGGAATCAATGAAGAAAAGAAGAAAAAAGGAATATATACAGTAAAAGATATGTATAATGATATAAAAACATTTTGTAATAATAGTTGCATTTTATCTGATGAATGTAGCGAAGATTGTCCATTCTACCATTATGAAGCAAATAAAACTAGGAAGAAACATTTATCCTGATATTGAGTTATCTGAAGTTGATAAGTTCTTATTTCAGTATGGAATAAAAATGGGATTCTTATTTGATGATGGAGTAGAATTCTTTATTCCAGATCATATAATGACCAAAAATTATCCAGGGGACTTATCATTTTATCGGGAAGGTTTTAATAATCCAGATCTAATATTTGTAATATCTTTTGGAGAATTATTATTTCTGGATGGGGTTACAGAAAAAGAATTATTTAAAATACCAATATATGATTAGTAAATGGTTTGAAGTTAGTGTTGATTTATTTAATATAATTTTTGATACTTACTGGAAAAATAAAAAATCTTGGACATATGATAATATTATAGAAATTCAAAATCCAAGATCTATCCTAAGTGATCAACCATCTGAAAGATTATACTTAGGATATAAAATAAATATAGAAGATTACAAAAATGTTTTCACTAATTTTCTTAAGATACATACTATAGAAGCTCTTAAGGAATCAGGTTGTACAGTTCCTAATACTTACATGTCTATATGTATGATAACTAGTTTAGGACCTGATATTATACCTCTTCAACATGTGGATAAGCACTATAAGATTGTACTAGATACATGTTATGGAGAAGATCCACATCATCAACTTGAGAGTTTCTTACAAAGACCATTAACATCTTGGTATGTAAAAGAGAATGATAAATATATAATTGGAGGAGAGTATCCAGTAGAAGATAGGTTTATAAGATTTAGGTTAATTGATTATACATCATGGAAAGAAATGATTGAAAAATATCAAAAAGAAGATGTATTATCCTATCTTTATCCAGAAGATGATATTCCTAAAAAATTATTAATGTTATCAGATCAGAATCCCTCAAAGCCTTATATGTGAAAAGATAATAGATCATAAGTGAAATGTCTACTCGAAGAAAAACTCGGGTAGACTTTTTATTTAAAAAAAATAAGAATATGGAAAAAATTATTAGAAAAATTAAATTACAATTAAAGGCAACAATAACTAGGTTTATTTGTTGGTTAAGTTATGGAATGGGGTGTTATAGAAGTGTATCAAATACCCTAGAGATTTATAGAAGTTATACATTCGACAACTTAAAAAAAGAATTAAATATATTACTGGAGATATATAGCCTTACCGAACTTGATTGTGAATATCTTAAGAAAATAGTATCTGTTAGGGCGTCTTCTGGAATTCTTAGATTATTGGAAATGCATGAAAATAAGAAAATGCAAATAACCTATAATCATCTAGAATTAAAGAAGATGATTGAAGACACTTTGGGTATAAAAATTGAAGAGATGGATTGGGGTGAATATAGATATCAACAGAAACTAAGACCATTGTTTTTATGGAATATAGGAAATGGTGAGAACGAAATAAAAAGAAAGCTTGAATTGTATAACATAGTATTATTAGTAATGGAGGAAGACTAAGGTTTTCCTCTTCATTTTTCTCCTTGAAATTCTTATATATGAAATTTAAATTAAAAAATATGAAAAAGAAATTATTAACATTATTAGCGTTAACAACATTATTGTTAGTAAGTTGTGAACCCGTTGAAAAGGTCGAAGATGTTAGTTCTTCAACAACAGTAACAATTAATCTTCCTAAAGGCGAAAAGTTTATAGATCTTAAACCAAATAACAACTCTTTAATAACTTCTGATACTTTAGGAAATATTAATGTATACTTATGTTCCCCTACCAATAAAAATTTAATATTAATTTATAAAATAAAACAACAATGAAAAAGAGAACATTAATATTTTGGGGAATTATAATCATAGCTGTAGCATATATAGTATTTGTATTTAT
>ERZ840057.2349-NODE-2349-length-13197-cov-4.411277_pt1 | contig 13197 bp, 13 predicted proteins | sample MGYA00519907_ERZ840057 | MGnify/ENA primary metagenome ERZ840057 (study PRJEB31850, sample SAMEA3708862) | human gut metagenome | biome: human gut; feature: human-associated habitat; material: faeces | place: China | collected 2014 ...
CATCAGAAAATATTTTTATGGATCACGCAGGATTTTCTACTTATGAAAGTATATATAGAGTAAAAAATATTTTTGAAGCAAAGAAAGTTGTAATAGTAACGCAAAAATACCATTTATATAGAGCTTTATATATTGCAAAGCAATTGGGATTAGAAGCATACGGAGTTGGAGCAGATCCTAGACGATATGTAGGAACAACATATAGAGAAATAAGAGAAATATTAGCAAGAGATAAAGATTTTTTTAAATGCATATTTAAGCCAGAGCCTACTTATTTAGGAGATATAATTCCCGTAAATGGAAATGGAGATATTACAAATGATGATAAAAAAGATATTTAAAAAATATGGAGCTAATATGAAAAAGAGTGTAATAATATTTCTTATAGTTTTTATTATAAGTATTGCTGTAATAACATTATTATATAATTTTAGAATTATACCATATAAACAATATTTTAATAGTGATTTCAATATTGAAACATATATTAGCAATGTAGATAAAGATAATGATGGTATAGATGATCAGACAGATATATTAAATAATGTAAGAGAATATATAAAAACAAAGCCTAAATATAAAAGCAAATATTATGGAGCAGGTTATCCTGATGATGAATATGGGGTTTGCACAGATGTTGTAGCAAATGGATTAAAAGGTGCTGGATATGATTTAATGGAATTAGTAAACGAGGATATCACAAGTCATAAAGAAAAATACAATATTGAAACTATAGACAAAAATATAGACTTTAGGAGAGTAAGAAATTTAGATATATATTTTAAGAACAATAATACTTCATTAACAAATGATTTATCTAAAATCGAAGAATGGCAAGGTGGAGATATAATTGTATTTAAAGACCATATAGGAATAATATCAGACAAGAGAAACCGAAAGGGAATTCCTTTTCTAATACACCACGCAAATCCAATGCAAATAAACTATGAGGAAAATGTATTAGAGTTATATGGACAAGAATATATTATAGGACATTATAGAATTAGTTAAAGCACAACAAGAAATTATAAAATCATAGTAAAAAATTACAATTTTCATTGATAATTTAACAATTAAAATAGATATTAGGTGTGAGTTAAAAATGTCCAAATTATTGAGTAAAATAAATTCATAGAATGGACATTTTTTATAATTAGAAAAATCAGTAATATCAATGTTTTTAAACAAAATAGATGACATATTTTACTATACTGGGTAGGTGTGTGATAGCGAAAGCTGTCACATAGCTACCCTTGAACTATTTATAAGCAGAAGTAGACAGATAAAAAAACTAAAATAAATTTTAACACAAGGGAGAATTTTTGTAAGAAAATGGATGTATATATAGTGTAGAGTAAATTATTAAAATTAATGTGTCCAAATTTTAATAATTATTTAGTAATAAGTACAAACAGCATAACAATATAATTAAAAATGAAATGGTAGGTGAATATTCTGGAAAAAAGAAACAATAAAGATACCAATATGAATAAAAATGCAAAAGATAAATTACCATTTGCAGTATTTATATGTCCTAAATCAAATGTTGGTGATACCCAGGATTATAAAAAGGTATTCACCGATATTATTTCAGATAGAATAAAAGAAAAATACAAGTAAAGAAATAAGAACAAAAATTCGCAGAACTGTTGAAATATAGTTAAAAATATGATATAAATATAATGAAAAGTATTAAAAGTTAAAGATGGAGTAATGATATGCAAAAACAAGAAAATAGTATAATAATATATCAAGATGAAGATGGAGTAACAAAAGTCTCTGTAAAATTTAGTGATGAAGATATATGGTTAACACAAAATCAAATTGCAGAAATATATAAAACAACACAGCAAAATATAAGCCTACATATAAATAACATATATAGAGATAATGAATTAGAAAAGAATTCAACTAACAAGGAATTCTTGTTAGTTCAAACTGAAGGAAATAGGCAGGTTAAGAGAAATATTGATCATTATAATTTGGATATGATAATATCTCTTGGATATAGAGTACAATCACAAGTTGCAACAAGATTCAGAATATGGGCAACACAAAGATTGCACGAATATATGCAAAAAGGTTTTACAATGGATGATGAAAGATTAAAACAAGGCGGAAATAGATATTTTAGAGAATTATTACAAAGAATTAGAGACATTCGTTCTTCTGAAAGAAACTTTTATCAACAAGTTACAGATATATATGCAACTTCAATAGATTATGATCCACGTTCAGATTTGACTAAGAAATTTTTTGCAACAGTACAAAACAAACTACACTTCGCGGTTCATGAACATACTGCAGCGGAATTGATATATGAAAGAGTGGACAATGAAAAGCCTTTTGTGGGTATGACTAATTTTAAAGGAGACTATGTAACAGTTGATGATGTGAAAATTGCTAAAAATTATCTTTCGGAAATTGAATTACAAAGATTGAATTTGCTGGTTTCCCAATTTTTAGATTATGCAGAATTTCAGGCATTAGAACAACGAGCAATGACAATGAATGACTGGATAGATGAATTAGACAATCAAATCGTACAAAATAAAAGAAAACTTCTTGAAGGAAAAGGAAAGATATCTCATCAAGAAGCAATAGAAAAAGCAGAAAAAGAATTTGAAATATATAGAGATAGAGAAATGAAACAACTAGAAAGTGACTTTGATAAAATGATTAAAATGCTAAAAGATAATAACCCAAATAATTAATAAACCGTTACAAGTTGTAACGAGTTAGAAAGTTAAATTACAAATATTAATTGGAAATGTCTAGTAATACTAGACAGATGAAATAATAAAAAGTTCTAAAATTTTGAGGAGATAACTTGAAGTTTTAGAACTTTTTATATATAATAGCAACAATAAGAGATTACAACAAAAAATATGTTATTGATACATTATATAAATAATAAAAATGGAGGTATATCATGCAAAAACAAAACAATGAAAAAAAGGTAGTAATCTATTGCAGAGAGAGTAGAGATGACTATGGAGAAAACTATGAAAGAATAGAAACACAAAGAGATTTACTTGTTAAATACTGCAAAAGTCATGGCTATTCAAATATTATAGACATTATAATGGATGATGATAAAAGTGGAACCGATTTTAGTAGATTTGATGATATAAAAGAAAGAGCAAGAAAAAAAGAAATAGATGTAATTGTTTTTAAAAATTCTGCAAGACTTGGAAGAAACCAAAAAGAAGCATTAGATTTTGTGGAATACTTAGAAGAACAAGGTGTAGAAATAATATTTGAAGATGAGCAATATAATGAGGAAATGTTTGGGCTATACGCATGGTTTAATGAAAGAAGAGCAAGAGATGATAGTAAAAATATAAGAAGAAATTTAAGACATAAAATTGAAGAAGGAGATTTATTAGTAAAAGCAATTTATGGATATAACAAAGATGGAAAAAGCCTTGTAATTAATGAAGAAACAGCACCAATTGTGCAAGAAATATTTGGGTTATATTCTAAATGTTGGGGATATCAAAAAATTGCAACTTACTTAAATAAAAAAGGAATACCAACACCATCTCAAAGTAGAAATTTTGTAAATGCAAAACAAACAGCAAATTGGAAAGCACAGCATATTGTAAGAATATTAGATGATAGAAGATATACAGGAACCTATGTTGGAGGATACACAGAAAAATTAAGCTTTAAATCTAAAAAAACAAGAGTAAAGCCAGAAGAGGAATGGACTATAATAGAAAATCATCATGAGCCTATTATTGATAAAGAACTATTTGAAAAAGTTCAAAAAATTAGAAAGAAAAGAAAAAAAGAAAGTGATAAAATAAATAATGGTTTCAAATTTGTAGATACAGATAATAACTTATATTCAGGACTTTTATATTGTGGAAGATGTGGAACTCCAATGTATAAAAGAAAAGGAAATACTGGAACAAGAAAACGACCAGATAGCTATTTGTGTAAAAAATATAGCAATGAAGGTGCAATAAAAGATATAAGACCAGATTACGGGTGTAAACCACACAGGATAAGAATAGAATATTTAGACAAAATTGTAAATGCATATATAGACAATTTAGTAAGTAATCCTGAATTTAAAAATTTTGTTATGGACAATGTAAAAGCAATTTCTACAAATAAAGCAACACTAGAAAAAGAGTTAAACAAATCTAAACAAACATTGGAAAAGCTAGAAAAACAATTTAAACAAGTATATGAAGATAAGCTAAATGATTTAATTCCAGAATTTATATATAAAGACAAGAAACAAGAACTAGAAAAGAAGATACAATATGAAAAAGAAAAATTGCAAGAAGCGGAAGGTAAATTCAATACACTAAACAAATTAGAAGATAAAGAAGATTTAATATTTAAAGCAATAAATGATATAAAGAAAAATGGATTAACAAAAGAAGAATTATCAAGACTATTTGATAAAATAGTAGTGTTTGATAAGCAAGAGATTACAGAAGATATAAAGCAGGAATACAACTTAAATGATGAAATGTATAATGAACTGTACGAAAACGGAGGCTTAGCATTCCATTTGAAATTTATGTATCCACAAACTATCACAAACTGGAGGCTGTGAGATTGGCTCAAGACCAATAGATCTACACTTAAAAGGATTCGAAAAATTAGGGATAAATATAAAAGAGGAATATGGAGAAATAATTTGTAATGCGGAAAAGATAGAAGGAACGCAAATACACTTGGATTTTCCAAGTGTGGGAGCCACAGAAAACATTATATTAGCAGCATGTTTGGCAGAAGGAACGACAATATTAACAAATGCAGCTAAAGAACCAGAAATAGAAGATATGGTAAAATTCCTAAATAAAGCAGGAGCCAAAATAAGAGGAGCAGGAACAGATAGAGTTGAAATAATAGGAGTAAAAAAACTATTTGAGATAAGCTATAATATAATGCCAGATAGAATAGAAGCGGGAACATATTTAGTTGCAGGAGCTATAACTGGCGGAAATGTGAAAATAATAAATGCAAATCCAAATCATATAGAACCAATTTTAGATAAACTGGAAGAGGCAAATTGTATGCTAAAAATTGGAAAAAACTGTATTGAATTAAAAGCACCAAAAAGAATAAAAGCAGTAGATATAAAGACAATGCCCTATCCAGGATTTCCAACAGATATGCAATCAATATTTGGAGCATTACTTTCAACTGCAAAAGGAACATCAATAATAACTGAAAATATATTTGAAAATAGATTTAAATATATTCAAGAATTAAACAGGATGGGAGCAAAAATAAATGTAGAAGGCAGAACCGCTATAATAAAGGGAGCTAAGAGAATTCAGGGCACGAATGTTGTGGCATCAGATTTAAGAGGAGGAGCAGCACTTGTAATAGAAGCTCTAACAGCTAAAGGAATTACTCAAATTGAAAATATACATTATATATTGAGAGGATATGAAGATATTGTTGAAAAACTGAAAAGCTTAGGAGCAAAAATTTTTGTTGAAGAATAAGGAGGCATACTGTAAAGTGCTTCCTTTTTATTACAATTAAAAACATAAAAAATTTTAAAAAAGTATAGCCAAAAAAACATAAAAGTGATAAAATAAAAAAGCGGAAAATTGACCGTAAAAATTCAAGAGATAAAGGAAGTGAAAATAAATATGACAGCTAAAAAATCAAGGCCAATTAATAGAATAAATAAACAAAAAGAGATTGAGCAAAAAAAAAGAAAAAGGAAGAAAAAAGCATTAGTAATATTTTTAATATTAATTGTGTTGATTGCATTAAGTGGATATTTATTTAAATCACCAACCTTTAAAATACAAACAATAACAGTAACAGGAAATAAACAATTAACAAAAGAAAAAGTATTAGAATTGGCAAACATAAAAACAGGAGATAATATATTTTTAAAAAGTAAAGAAGTAATAAGAGTTAGACTAAAACAAAATGGGGTAGTAGAGGAAGCAAAAATAAACAAACTATATCCAAGTAGGGTTGAAATTGAAATAACTGAAAGAAGCAAAAGATTTCAAATTAAAACTCAGTCAGAAAATTATATATATATAGATGAACAAGGATATATTTTAGAATGTACTTCAGAAAAATTGAAACTGCCAGTTATAACAGGAATGGAGATAACTGAAAATGAAGCTAACAATTCAAAAAGACTGAATGATAAAAATTTGGACATAATGGAAAATATTTTACAAATATATCAGGAATGTAAAAAGATAAAGATTGACGAAAAAATAACAGAAATTCAAGTAAATGATGAATATGTATTAAAATTAGAACAAGATGGGATAGCAATCAATTTAGGAAATGCAACAAATTTAAAAGATAGAATGTATTTTGTAAAAAAATTACTAGAAGAAGAAAAAGAAAATAAAGGAACAATATATGTTAATGGGAATCTAAATGAGGGATTTTCTCCATATTTTAGTGCAATCCAATAGTAAATGAAAGGAGTAGTTATATGAATAAAAGTAAAATTGCTTTAATATTAGGCTTAATGTGTATTGTACTAACTTGTGGAATTGTTGTACAAGTAAGGACAATAAAAGGAACAGGTTCTACAATAAGTACAAATTCTCAAGAAAATGAATTAAGAGATGCAGTTTTAAAGGCGAAAGAAAAATATGACAATTTATATGCTGATGTAGAAAATACAGAAAATAAGTTGGAAGAAGAAAGAACAAATGCTACTCAAAATAATACAGAATTAACAGATTTAGAAAATGAAATAAAAAATTATAATAAGGTATTAGGCATGTCAGAAGTAACAGGAAATGGCATTACAATAACAATAAATGATAATCAAGATATTGCGTTAAGCAATTGGTTAGCAGATCCTAATTTATTAATAGTTCATGATGCGGATTTAATAAGTGTAGTAAATGAACTAAAGAATGCAGGGGCAGAGGCAATTTCAATAAATGAACAAAGATTAGTAACAACATCATCAATTGAATGTGATGGAAATATCATAAAAGTAAATGGAGAGAAAATAGGGGCACCATTTACAATAAAAGCAATTGGAATACCAGAAGTATTAATTAATGTAAATAGAGTTGGGGGATATTTAGACATTCTAAAAGAAGATAGATATTTGAAGGTAACTGTAGAAAAGATGACAGATAAGAAAACAATAACAATACCAAAATATACAGGAGTAATGAAATTTCAATATGCACAGAGCAAATAGTAAAGACAGAAAGGAATGAAAATAATGAAAAAATTAAAAATAAAAGTAAGCAAAGAAAAAATTGTAATGTCTATAACTATTGGTATTGCTTGTTTTGCACTAATGCTTGTAATGTTTATGCAATTTAAAGTTGTAAAGCAAACTGATATAACTGCAATTGAAACAATGAGAGAATCTGAACTTAGATTAGAATTGGCAAATTGGAATGAAAAATATAATGAACTAAATGAAAGATATGAAGAATTAACATCAAAAATTGCAGAATATAAAACAGAAAAAGAATCAGATGCACAAACATCACAATTATTACAAACAGAATTAGAACAATTAAATGAAGCCTTAGGAAAAACGGATGTTGAAGGAGAAGGAATAGTAATTCAACTAACAGATAAAGGTGGAACACAATTGTCAGACAATGTTTTAGTAGATAATATAACTTCATCACAGCTTTTAACTATAATTAATGAACTTTTTTCCGCCGGAGCAGAAGCAATATCCTTAAATGGTCATAGAATAACTGCAATGTCTGCAGTATATGAAATCGGAAATAAATTTTTAAAAGTAAATGGGGATAAAATTTCATCACCATATGTAATAAATGCAATCGGAAACGCTGATTATTTAAAAAGTGCTGTTTCGGGAAAAGGTGGAGGAGTTGATGAATTAAAGGAATTAGGGCACGAAACAAGTGTTGACACAAGCAAAAAAGTTAAAATAGAGAAATATGATAAAGAAATTACATCAAAATATATAAATTAAGGGGGAAATAAAAATGATTATAATAGCAATTGTTATTGGCTGTATTATAGGGGCTCTAATTGGAATGAATGTTCCTATGATTTCATATACATATTCTACATTTTTAGCAATAGCAGTAGTGGCAGCATTAGATTCAGTTTTCGGAGGAATTACATCAGTATTAAAGAAAAATTTTGATTTAACAATTTTTATATCAGGATTTTTCTGTAATAGTATACTTTCAATAGCTTTAACTTATTTAGGACAAAAATTAAACTTAGATATATATTTGGCAGCATTGGTAGTATTTGTAGGAAGAATGTTTACAAATTTGACAATAATAAGAAGGTATTACATAGAAAAATGGACAGAAATGAAGCAAAAAAGAACTAAAAAAGTAGCAAAATAAAAAACGAAAAAACATATTACAAAAGTATTACAAGTATTACATTAACATTACAAAAATATTTCAAAAATATTTCAAATTGTATTGACATTTTTGTTAAAATGTAATATATATAACACTAGTAAAACAGAAAAAATTGGAGGAATTATCTTGGCAATAGGTGATATCATAGTTGGTATTGATATAGGTACATCTAAAGTTTGCACTGTTGTTGGAGAAGTAAATAATTTCGGGCAAATTGAAACAATATGCAGTACATCTGAGAAGTGTTCAGGTTTGAAAAAAGGCAAAATAATAAGTGAAGAGGAAATCAGCTTAAGCATTGCAAAAACAATAAAGGATGCAGAAGATGAGGCTGATTTTAAAATTAATTCAGCATATGTAACAATACCTGGAAAATATGTAACAATAGTTCAAAATAGCATTGTGAAAGAATTAAAAGACAAATTTGCAGGAATAGCATTAAAAGATGTTCAAAGTGCAATGATGCAAGCTAAAGACATAGAAATACCAGAAGGAAAAACAATAATAGACATAGTACCATCACAAATAGTACTTGATAATGGAAAAGTAGTAACAGATCCGGTAGGAAATTTAAGTTCAAACTTTACATTAAAAGCACAAATTATTTTGGCTGATAAAGAGTATGTAAGACAGTTATCAACCATATTTAAACGAGTTGGAATAGAAATAGACGGGATAGTACCAACAGCATTAGCAGAAAGAAATCTAATGTTAGATACTAATGAATTAGATGATAATGTAATGCTATTAGATATTGGAGCAGGAAATACTGAAATTGGTGTATTTGAAGGAAATGCATTCATATATACAAATACAATTCCTTTAGGTGGAGACAATATAACAAATGACATAGCATTAGTATTAAATATTTCTGAAGAAGAGGCCGAAAGACTAAAAAGACAATATGGATTAGCATTAAAATCATATATAGACAATGATAATGAAATAATGCTAAATACATGTAAAGATGAAAGCAGAAATAAGGTTATAAAAAGTTCTGAACTAATCGAAATTATAGAAGCAAGAATTGAAGAGATATTTACAATAATAAACAAAGATATAACAACTCAAAATGTAAAACAAAATATAAGCACAGTTATATTGACAGGAAGAGGAATAACTAATATAAACAAAAGTGATATAGCAGGAAAAATAAATTTAAATATTCCTGTAAAAATGTCAACTGGTAGAGCTGTAAGTACAGTAAAATCAGAGTTTAGAACTAGTTATGCACTTGTAAGATATATTGCAGCAAGACCATTTGCAAAAACAGTTTCAAGTAAAATTGATTCTCAGGCAAATGAAAGTGTGTTTAAGGTAATAATTGAGAGAATAAAAGAATTTTTCTATTCTTAAAATTAAAAAAACGGAAAAATGAATAAAATAATCAAAATATAATTTTAATGGGGAGGAAATCTTTATGATGGAATGTGAAGACGTTACAATGATGGACGGAACAGCTACAATAAAAGTAATAGGTGTAGGAGGCGCTGGAAACAACGCTGTAAATAGAATGATAGAAGAAGGCATAAAAGGAGTAGACTTTATTGCTGTTAATACAGATAGACAAGCTTTAACAAAATCAAAAGCAGGTACAAAAATTCAAATTGGAGAAAAAATAACAAGAGGGCTTGGAGCAGGTGCAAATCCTGATATTGGAGCTCAATCAGCAGAAGAAAACAAATCAGAAATAGCTGAAACACTAAGAGGAGCAGATATGGTATTTGTTACAGCAGGAATGGGTGGAGGAACAGGTACAGGAGCTGCACCAATAGTTGCACAAGCTGCCAAAGAAATGGGAATATTAACAATAGGTGTTGTTACAAAGCCATTTACTTTTGAAGGCAAAAAAAGATTGTCACAAGCAGAAAGAGGAATTGAAAGCTTAAAAGGAAAAGTTGATTCATTAGTTGTAATACCAAATGATAAGTTATTACAAGTAATAGATAGAAAAACATCAATCAATGAAGCATTTAAAATGGCAGATGATATTTTAAGACAAGGTGTACAAGGAATATCAGACTTGATTGCAGTTACAGGAACTGTAAACTTAGACTTTGCAGATGTTAAAACAATAATGTTAAATACAGGTATGGCACATATGGGAATTGGTAGAGCATCAGGAGAAAATAGAGCAGAAGATGCTGCAAAACAAGCAGTACAAAGCCCATTACTAGAAACTTCAATAGAAGGTGCTAGAGGCGTAATTATTAATATTACTGGTGGTGAAGATTTAGGATTACATGAAGTAAATACTGCTGCTGAATTAGTTCAACGCAGTGTAGACCCTGAAGCTAATATTATATTTGGTACTGTTACAGATCCAGATATGAAAGATGAAATTCAAATAACAGTCATCGCAACAGGGTTTGAAAAGCCAGAAGCTCATGCTGCTTCAGCTGTTGATAGTTTTATTAATAAACCTTGGGAAAAGAAAACAAGTTCAATTCCAGCATCAGATGTAAATTCTTCACAAGGAGATTTAGATATACCAGCATTCTTACGTAAAAACAAAAATAAAAATATGTAAAAATAAATTTAAAAGATGTAGGATTCTTATCAAGATTCTACATCTTTTTTTAATCAAATGAATTATAATTGTAATAAAAGGAAAAGAGGGATTTACAATTACTATTTATGTTGATGTAGTATTTTTAGAAAATTTAATAATGAATTCAATAATTTTATATGCTACAGCTATATTATTGAAAGTTAAACCTAAACTGATAAGTATTATTATATCCAGTGCTGTTGGAAGCATATATGCAATAATTACATATATGATACAACTTCCATTGTATACATCTATAATAGCAAAGATAATATTAGCAGTTGTTATGGTATATATAGGTTTTAATCCACAAAGCACAAAGAAGATGTGGAAACAAGTACTAATATTTTATTTAACATCATTTGTGTTTGGGGGAGTTTCACTATATTTAATATATTTTATCAGGCCACAAGAAGCATTAATAAAAAATGGAATGTTTGCTGGTCAATATGTTTTTAAAGTGATTTTTTTAGGTGCAATATTAGCAGTTATTGTTATAAAATTTTCTATAAAAATTATAAAAACAAAGATTAATACTAAAGACATGTATTGTAATATTGAAATAAAGTTGGATTCTAAAATTATAAAAACTAAAGCAATGATAGATACAGGAAATTTGGCGAAAGAGCCAATAACAAATACACCAGTTGTTATAGTAGAAAGCAGTTTGCTAGAAAGTTATCTACCCAAAGAGCTATTAAGAAATATTGATAATGTACTTGCAGGAGATTTAAATAATGTGCCAGAAAATTATATATCAAAATTAAGATGTATTCCATTTTCTTCATTAGGAAAGCAAAACGGGTTATTATTGGGAATGAAAGCAGAAGAAATTACAATAATAATAGATGACGAAAAAAAGATAAAACAAAATGTAATAATAGGAATATATGAAAAATCACTTACTAAAAGAGGAGAATATAGAGCATTGGTGGGACTTGATTTAATTTAAAAATGATAGTATAATACAGAAAAAAGTAGAGGAGGTAAGACGATGATTATTGAATTACCAAGAAGTTTTATTATGAATAGCCCAATCAATACAAAAGGAGCTTTTGTGGAAAATGGTATGTTAAAAATTGGAAAAGAACAGTCTTTCCGGAAAGTAATGACAGAAATTACTTACCAAATCAAAGGAAGAAATCGTTGTTGCTATTGCGGAAAAATAATTCCGGAAGAGGAGATGACAATTGACCATATGTATCCACAAGCGTTTGGTGGTCCAACAATTACCAACAACATGCTTCCAAGCTGTAAGAAATGTAACAACGAAAAAGGAGACTTAAATACAAGTCAGTATAAAGCATATCTAAAAGCAAAAGAAAAAGGAGAAATCAATAAATTCCGTGCGGAAATACAAAAATATCGTAAGTTCATGAGAGAGCTAGTTGATTTTGACATTCCTCAAGAGTGGCTTAGTGAAGAAGAAATTTCTAAATTAATTGTAATGCTTGATTTAGAGGATAATTACAAGGGACAAATGTATAATAAAATTTCAAGATACTATGAAAAAAATCATCATTTTCAAAAACCTGTTATAATAGGCAAGAATGATTTTGTATTTGATGGCTTTCTTGCCACAATGTATGCAAAAAATGTTGGCTTGAAAAGAGTACCAGTAATTCGGATGGATAATGTGGAAGTGATTTTGTAAAAAAAACATGTAAGAAATAATCGCAAAATAGCGATTATTTCTTTTTTTCTACAATAAGAAAAGACAGACTTTGCATATTTAAAGTTGTACAATTAGAATCACGAAATGAGGTGATAAAAATTAATATTATTGAATTTATAAAAAAGAGTATTGATTCTATCTGTGCAAAATACATAAATGACAATATCAAAGAAGATGAAATTTTACCAATTTTTTATGTTGCTGGAAGTCAAACATTGCCACCGCCATTATCGACAGAAGAAGAGGAAGAAACAATAAAAAGATTAGAATCAGAGGATGAATGCGTAGAAGCCAAAAAACTGCTTGTTGAGAGAAATCTAAGGTTAGTGGTATATATAGCTAAAAAATTTGAAAACACTGGAATTGGTATTGAAGACTTAATTTCTATTGGAACAATAGGGCTAATGAAAGGTGTAAATACGTTTAATTCAGAAAAAAAGATAAAACTAGCTACATATGCTTCAAGATGTATCGAAAATGAGATTTTGATGTATTTAAGAAGAAATAATAAAATTAAATCAGAAGTCTCAATTGATGAACCACTAAATAAAGATAGTGATGGAAACGAATTACTTCTTTCAGACATTTTGGGAACAGAAGCAGATATTACTTATAGGAAACTTGAAGAT
>ERZ840057.2351-NODE-2351-length-13195-cov-3.032801_pt1 | contig 13195 bp, 10 predicted proteins | sample MGYA00519907_ERZ840057 | MGnify/ENA primary metagenome ERZ840057 (study PRJEB31850, sample SAMEA3708862) | human gut metagenome | biome: human gut; feature: human-associated habitat; material: faeces | place: China | collected 2014 ...
ACATCAATAAGGTTCGTGTTATGGGAAGTGAACAGTAACTGGCTACTTTCCGAAGCATGAATCAAGTCGAGAATGAAATCAGCTAAACGAGTGTGCAATCCCATGTCAAACTCGTCCATCATAATGCTCTTCTTGTTCTTCACCACATCCAAGAGTCGTATCAGAATCTGGAACAATTTTCTTGTACCATTAGACTCTTCCATATCCATGTCGAACATGATGTCCTTTTGGTTGCGATGGAACGTCTTGAAGCGAAGCACATCCACCAGTTTGTATGATAGCTCCGTTTGTCCAGGCACAACCACAGGAGCCGGCATTTGCTCTTTCCTTGCCTCGATGTCAGTAATATCTGTATCGCATATTTCAAGTGCTTTGAGTATCACTTTCTTGTAGGCATTGAAACTATCCAACACCATCATGTCATTCACATTTACAAGCCCCAGAAGGAATTGGTTCATAAAATAACGATATATCTTCTGTGCTATGTCTCTGTTCATCGAACTGGCACGACTTAGGAAAAGGTTCTTCTCACTGGTGTTTGTAACCACATCCGAAGGCTTAGCCATAACGCCAGTACCAAAACTGTACTTTCCGCCAGCATCGCGAACAAATATTTTTGCACGTCTGCCAACTGGGTAATGATATAGCCTTTCGCTGATAATACGTTCACGAGTTAATTCAAAATCGTATTCGTATTCCACGTCATCGCACACAAAATCAATCAAGAACTTACTTGATTTATCTTGCCAACCATCAAATTTGAAAGGCTCGAAATTGAATGTTGCACCTTCATTGTAGAGGTGGGACTCCAAAATCATTCTACAGCAAAAAGTAATGGCTTTCAGAATATTCGATTTGCCAGAAGCGTTTGGGCCGAAGAGTCCAATGGCTTTAAGTACGTGCAGGTTGGTTCTCTCAAACTGGCAACTGGTAATATCCCCGATGCCTCTGGTGACACCGCTTACGGCTTTAAGTACTGGCACACCGTTCCACTCCATTACATTGTGGCTTAACTCCCGTGCAAGAGCTGTATTGATGTTTCCTGCTCTGAAGTCGATTCTTATTCTATCTCTAATAGAAAAGAAGTTCTCAAATTCGATTTTTAATATCATTATACGTTTGATTTTGTAGGATTGCTGCAAAATTAGCGATTAAAGTTGAATCAACAATGGCTTTGAGGCGATTATTCGCTTTATCACCTTCATTATTTAACATTTATCAACCAAAATATATAGTTTGATGTGGTAAAAATTGCAAGAACCATACACTTGCTTTAGCAAACTTTTATGATGCTTAGAGAAAGCGAGTGCGTATTTCGCCTTGTTAATGGTCAAGCATTTGACTAAATAGTCAAATATTGACGATTTTATAAAAATATTTGAGCAAACAAGTTAATATTTCACCTAGTTTTGGTAACTTTGCAGCCAAAGACTACGAGCCCACAACAATCATATACTGTTGATAGCTCTCAGCGCTTGATAGCGAAAATGAAAATAAGACATTCAACGATTATTTGACAACAACTTCAAATGGCGAAACTTAATAGGATTAGAGTCGTTCTTGCAGAACGCGATTTGAACAATAAATGGTTGGCTGATAAATTGGGCAAAGACCAGGCGACAGTATCAAAATGGATCACCAATACCACCCAACCAAACCTTGAAACGATGATGCAAATTGCAAAAGTCCTCGAAACACAGGTAGATGATTTGTTGCGATTTGATGAGTTGCCAGAGATTGATACAAAAGTAGAGTAACAATTGATTTTTTTTAGCATTAATATGACTTCAAAAGAAATATGAAGCTAAACAATAATACCGAGATGCAGAGTATGAAGGATATAGATTCTCTGTCCACTCTAGACAACGAGCAGATGTTTGCTGAGGTTGCGGGGATGATTCGGCAGACACGGCAGAATGTCATCCGCATTGCCAATACAGCTCTCATCGAACTCTACTAGAAGGTCGGTGAATATCTTTCACGAAAAATAGCTGATGCAGAATGGAGGGTGTCCGTCAACTTCACCGACAAATAGATGCTCCTCCAACAGAAGATGAGGGAAATAGAAGATGAAATAGATCAGTTGGATAGTAACACCTAATTGACATATCTAGAAATAAAGACCGCAACAATAATGAATAAATTCACCATACAGCAACTCCAGCAGATGCGCGAATCCGAAGACCGCGTTGAGTTCAAGGCGGGAGAAGGTGGCAATATTTCCTACGATGGTCGAGGCAAGACCAATCCGAAGGATCGTCACCGCTGCATCCTTGGCTATGTCATCGCCCTTTGCAACGAAGGTGGCGGTCGCCTCGTAATAGGTATGCACGACAACTATCCGCATCGTGTCACAGGCACTCGCCAGTCGCAAGATGCCATCGGACAGTTGGAGTCTGACATTTATCGCGACACAACGATTCGTCCAGAGATTTACGAACTCTATGACGAAGAGAAGCATCGTGTCTTGGTGATTGAGGTTCCTTCACGTCCTATCGGCAAAGTCTTCAAGTTCGAGGACGTACCATTGATGCGTGTTGGCGAAGAACTCAAGCCAATGTCCGATGCCATGTATCTCAAGATATTGCAGGAGTCAGAGCCTGACTTCTCTGAGAAGATCTGCGAAGGACTCTCGCTTGAAGACCTTGATGAAGAAGCCATCCGTGTGATGAAGCAAGGCTATGCCCAGCGCTGGAACAAGCCTGAATTTGTAAGTACACCAACATTGCAGGTACTCCATGATTTCGCCCTCATGAATAAGGGTGGTCAACTGACCAATGCTGCCCTTATTCTTCTTGGTAAGTCAGAAGCAATACGCAAGCATTTGTATTGCAATCGCGTGACTGTAGAGTACCGCCTATATCACTCTATGATAGAATACACTGCACGTCAGGAATTCCAAGAGCCACTTGTACTGATGGTAGATTCTGTCTGGAACTACATCAACCAGCCTGCCAGCAATCCATTACAACACTATAATGACGGATTCCGCATTGGCGACATTCCCACATTCAACCGTGATGTTGTCCGAGAAGCAATCCTCAATGCATGCTGTCATCGTGTGATGTACATCCAGAGCGATGTGGTAATCAAGCAATATCCCGACCAACTCATCATCACCAATGCTGGAGGTTTTCCAGTCGGTGTGGATGTGGACAATATCCTTACGGTCAACAGTATGCCACGTTGCAAACTCATCACCGAAGTTTTGCAGAAGGCAGGTTTCATCGAGAAGAGCGGACAAGGCGTTGACAAGATGTTCTACCATTGTCTGATGGATGGCAAATGTTTGCCTGATTATTCTCTGACAGACGAATGGTAGGTATGCTTACGACTCCCTGGCGAAATCAAGTACCCAGCCTTCATGCTCTATGCTCGTGAGTTGCAGAATGCCCGGCCAGCGAACAACAAACTCAACGTCTTCGACCTCCTTGCCCTCTTCCGTGCTTCGCAAGGCGATAGCCAACGCTATACGGACGAAGTGACACTACGCAAACTTATCGACGAAGGATTGCTCATCTCAGCACAGGATGGTTATAAGTTGTCTGACAGGTATTATGAAATCGTCAAGAATGTTGGAACTATCGAAAACACCAAGAAGAATGATACGGTAAATGTCCAGATAAATGATACAGTAAAATTATCGCAACTTACTGAAAGACAGCGTAAGATTTACGAGGTAATAAAAAATGTCCCTGTAAATGTCCCTGTAAATGTCCCTGTAAATATCCCTAATCTCGCATCAATGTTAGGGGTATCAGAGAAAACCATAAAGCGTGACATCGCAGCCATGCAATCGGCAGGATTAATAAAGCGTGTGGGAAGCGATAAGACGGGGCATTGGGAGGTTGTCCAATGATTCTCAACTTCCTCGCCACTCAGGTTTCAATGTGTCCTAAAACCTATATCTCTGTTCCCGTCTCAAAGACAAGAAGAACATCGACCTAGGCACAACGATATACAACGAACGTGGTTATGCGCCACTATTTACAACTGTAACGAAATAAATAAAACGACAAAGCATCATGGCTACGCTAAGATATTACTATTCAGATACCATCTCGATGTTCCTCACCAGGAGCACCGATGAGATTGTTGGTAAACTGACTCTTGCCAGCCAGCATGACATTAACGATGAGACTTCCAATTCATGGGTTGAGGAAATTGAGTCGCTGCGAAATATCCTTGCGCCATACAAGGACAGAGGTAGTATATATTTCGAGTACAACATTCCTCGTATGGGTAGACGTGCTGATGTCATCTTGGTCATTGACGAACTTGTGTTCATCCTTGAATACAAAACTGCAGGTAGCAAGTTTGCCCACGATGCACGTACCCAGGTTTGGGATTATGCCATTGATCTGAAAAACTTCCAAGAAGGCAGTTTGGAGCGCATCATTATTCCTGTGCTTGTTGCACCATCAGAAAAGGATAAGAACTGCACGTTCAATCTCCGTCATTTCGAGGATGATGTTTATGAGCCATTGCAGACGAATAACGATCGACTCGCAGAAGCAATATCCCTGCCGTTGGCTCAGATACCTCATGCAACAATCCCACATTCTGACGAACGTGATGAGCGATGGGCAAAGAGCGGCTACGAACCTACGCCAACTATTATTGAGGCAGCCGTTGCACTTTACGAAGAAAATACTGTTGAGGACATTACGAAGCATGGTGGCGACATTGACAAAGCATCAGCCGAACTTTGTCAAATCATTGACCATTGCCGAGAACATCAGCGCAAAGCCATCTGTTTCATTACTGGTGTGCCGGGCGCTGGCAAGACGCTCATCGGATTGAATACAGCCATCGATCAGTTCAATCGTGGCGAAAAAGCCGTCTATCTTTCCGGCAATTTTCCTCTCGTTGAGGTGTTGCAAGAAGCTTTGACTCGTGACTATGTACGTCGTAAGAAGGTTAAGGCGCAACAAGAAGGGCGCAAGCCATGCACCAAAGAGGAAGCCAAGAGCAAGGTCAAGGCTTTCATACAAATGATTCACCATTACCGCGACCTCTACCTTGAAGGTACACAGGTCGTCGGGAAAGAGATAAAACCTATCGAGGGCTACTTCCAGAGCCATACCGATAAGGCATACATTCCTGCTGAGCATGTAGCCATCTTCGACGAAGCTCAGCGAGCATGGACAGGCGATGAACTCAAACGATTCATGCGTGAGAAGAAAGGCATAAATGAGTTCCCTTATAGCGAACCCGAATACCTCATTAGTTGTATGGATCGTCAAACCGATTGGGGTGTAGTCGTTTGCCTTGTTGGTAACGGACAAGCTATCAACAAGGGTGAGGCCGGATTGACGGAATGGATTGAATCCATCAACCGCCGCTATCAGGATTGGGATGTTTACATGTCCGAATACCTCATTGAATCTGGCGATGTGAGCAAGGAAGAACTGTCACTTGTAAAGCAACAGTTGAAACCTCGAGAAAACCTTCATTTGAAAATGTCTATGCGCTCTTTCCGTTCCGAAAAGGTGAGCATCTTCGTCAACCAACTCCTTGCATTGAAGCAGGAGGATGCAGCTGCGACCTTAAAGGAACTTGGCAACTATCCGATAGTAATGACACGTTCTCTCGATACCGCTAAACAATGGTTGCGCGAACATGCCCGAGGCAGTGAACGATTTGGCCTTCTGGCCTGCAGTAAAGCAGAGCGACTGAAAGCCATCAGTATCAACGTGCGCTATCAACCCGACTTTGTTCATTGGTTCCTTGAAGACGATTCGGACATTCGTTCGTCAAATGCCCTCGAAGACACACTCACCGAGTTCAAGGTGCAAGGCCTTGAAATAGACTGGGCATGTGTGGCTTGGGATGCCGACCTGCGTCTGAACAAGGAGCAAACCGAATGGTTGCACTTCCAACTGCGTTCAGGTACCAAGTGGCAGAACATCAATAAGCTAATAAACCAAGAGTACCATATCAATGCATATCGTGTCCTCCTCACCCGAGCACGCCAAGGCATGGTTATCGTGGTTCCCGATGGAGACCATGGTGTACCGCCAGACGAGACGCGCAAGCCTGAGTGGTATGATGGCATTTACAATTATTTGAAGAATATAGGGATTATGGAAATATAAAACCGCATACAATATGATCAACTTTCAATTCTTTCCTCGCTCTCATGGAGTCACTCCGAGGATTCGCGAAATAATAGAATGCTTCAAGGCTGTGGACAAAGAGAAGGATGCAAGCGTACACTTGAAATCCAATGACATGCTTGCACTTTTGCGTCCACATCTTGAACAAATTGGCTTTATCGTTGAAACAGGTAAGGCTAAGGACGAACAGATATTTGTCCCTGTATTGTTCAGCGAGAATGATGAAGTTGATAAGTCTTTTGCTGCTGATGCATTGAGCGATGACCACAAGATTGTTATTGAAGTAGAAGCTGGTAGAGCGGTACGCAATAATCAGTTCTTGAAGGATATTTTTCAAGCTTGCATGATGTACGAAGTGGAGTATCTCGTTATTGCGGTTTTGAACGAGTACAGCTTCATGAACAGCGGCAAACAACAGGTGGCTTATGACTATCAAGCAGTCAAGACATTCCTCGAAACGCTTTATGTCAGCAATCGACTCCAACTCCCATTGAAGGGAATACTATTAATCGGCTATTAAACCAAGGACACAATGTTAATAGGAATAGATATATTCTCAGGTGCAGGTGGTTTGAGCCTTGGTGCTGAAATGGCTGGAATACAAATCAGCTATGGAATAGAGATAAATCCAAGTGCTGCCAAATCATTCACCCGAAATCATAAAGGGGCAAAGGTTCTTCAGGGAGACATCAAGGACATTGACCCATCAAAGCTGAAGGAAGGTAATAATACTGTGTTCATAATTATGGGCGGACCTCCTTGCCAAGGTTTTTCGCTCTCGAACACTCGTACACGAAATATGAAGAACGCAAATAACTTCCTGTTTTTGGAGTTTGTGCGTTTCGTACAAGAGCTAAAGCCTACTTGGTTCGTCCTTGAAAATGTTTGGGGATTGACCAACATGGAAGAGGGCAAAACCAAGAACATGATTGAGGATTGCTTTAGGGCATTAGGCTATGAGGTAAACTCCAAAGTGCTGTGGGCTTCTGATTATGGTGTTCCACAAAATAGAAACCGATTCTTCATGGTTGGTAATCGACATGGAATAAAGTTCGAGTTTCCTGAGCCATTCGAGAAAAAAGTGACGGTAGAGGAAGCTATTGGTGATTTGCCCGATCTGGAGAACGGCGAGATGTTGGAGAAAGGGAACTATAAAGTGCCAAGAGCTAAAGCAAGTGAGTATGCTCAGCTGATGCGAGAGCATTCTCATTTCCCAACACAGAACTTCGTTTCACGCAATAATGAACTTGTAATTCAACGCTACAAATACATCAAGCAAGGACAGAATTGGCGCGCAATCCCGGACGAACTGATGCAGAACTATGCAGACAAGGGACGCACTCATAGCGGAATTTACAAACGTCTTATTGCTAACCAGCCTTCTGTGGTAATCTCTAACTATAGAAAGAGCATGCTTATTCATCCTTACCAAGATAGAGGTTTGTCGGTTCGCGAAGCAGCACGTTTGCAGAGTTTCCCCGATGACTTCTATTTTGAAGGACCAATCTCACACATCCAGCAACAGATTGGTAATGCCGTACCACCATTGCTCGCAAAGGCAGTATTTGATCAAATCATAAAAATGTCTCGTCACAATGGCTAAAGATAGAGAAAACATACCTGTAGCACCAACCCTGATGGGTTCCCTAAGATCAATGGGTTATTCCTTTGAATCTGCGGTAGCAGATGTTATTGATAATAGCATCAGTGCACATGCAACTTTCGTGAAGGTGCTCTTTCCAACCAATCCGCTCGAACCTACAGCTGTTGGTATTTTGGACGATGGCGAAGGAATGAGTGGTGACGAACTGTTTGAAGCGATGCGTTATGGCAGCATGGCATCAGAAGCAGAACGTGACGAAGATGACCTTGGCCGTTTCGGTATGGGGTTGAAGGCTGCATCCCTTTCGCAATGTAGAAATCTAACAGTCGTTAGCTACAGCAAAGGAAAACGAAGTGCTTACACATGGGATTACGTTTACATCCAGAAGAAGCAGAAATGGATAATTCAAGAACTTACTTCACAAGAAATAGACAAACTTCCATACGTCAATCTGATTACAGAGCAAACCAAAGGCACACTTGTTATTTGGAGTGACTTTGATGTATTGTCAAAATCAAGCGATGGTCAGGTTTACGAAACCCTTGTTGAACTAAAGAAGACACTCGAAAAGGCTCTCGCACTTATCTTCCACAGATTCCTTTCTGCCTCTGGTAGTGCAAAACTCAAAATCCAGATAAACAATCAGAGCGTAAAACCACTCGATCCATTCCTTGAACGTCATCCCAAGACTTCTAGCAAGAAGGAAAGAACCATAGCCATCAATGATAGTGAAGGTGTTGAGCGCTTGATTTACATTAAGCCCTTCGTACTTCCATTTGCAACCGACCTTTCCGACAACGACAAGAAGTTGATTGGTGGTATTGAGAACCTGCGTGCAAAGCAAGGTTTCTATGTTTACCGCAACAATCGTCTTATTATTTGGGGTACTTGGTTTGGTATGAAGCAACGTGCCGAGTTAACAAAGAATGCCCGAATACGTGTTGACATTCCAAATACCCTGGATGATATTTGGGGTATTGACATCAAGAAGCAAAACGCATCTATTCCAAAGCGCATTCTCAATCAGTTGCGAAAAACTGTACTTGATGCACTCGAAGCATCTGTCAATCAACAGACCTACAGAGGAAGAACCGCAAAGATTGATGATGACACAGATTACATTTGGGATAGAAAGGAAGGACGCAATCAGATGTTTTATTACCAGATTAACCGAGAGAGCAAGCTCTTTCAGTTTGTCAAGGAGAAAATGTCTGATGAGGATTTCAACTATCTTGAAATGCTGGTAACAGAGATTGAAAACAACATTCCAACTCAACAGATGTACATTGACAAATCTAACGAAGCTATTACCGTAGAAGAAACTGATAGCCGTTTTGATGACGTATTCCAGATTGCCGTTACAATGGTCAGTACATTAAAGGATGCTACGAATGGTGCGACAGAAAACATCATCAACGACCTGATGAAATCAGAGCCATTCTGTAAGTACCAAAAGTTAAAGGATAAGCTAACCGATAATTTCAAAGAAGCTAATGACTGATGATTTATACCTTTCATTGAAGCAAATAGCATTTGGCTTCATCAATGCCGATAAAGGAGCGGGCATTGAGGTAAAATTTGAAAACATCAACTCCTACATAGATAGAGCAACCAAATTGTTCCCTATCCCCTGTGATGAAGAGACAAGAAAACGTCTTTTCACAGATGTAGAGTATCAGTTCAAGATAACTCATGCTAAAGGAAATGTTATCTTTGATGATTACGATAGTAGGCAAGAATGGTATTCCAACGAGGATATTGAGAATCCTTATTTCTGGAATAAATACAAAGCATTGCTACTCGCAAATCCTTCCTTCAATATAAAGAGTATAAATCTGTTGGATGAGGACACTCTCCCCAACATCATGAACTGCCTTGGCAATCCCAATGACAAGTTTGAAGGTAAACGATTTCGTAGAGGTCTTATCATTGGTGACGTACAATCTGGTAAAACGGCAACATACTCAGGATTGATTTGTAAGGCTGCTGATGCGGGCTACAAGGTGGTCATACTGCTTGCTGGAATCACAGAAAACCTCCGTCAGCAAACACAGGAACGTATTGACGAAAGTATTATTGGCATTACCTACAAGAAGCAAGGCCGTACGGTTTTGCCCCCTCAACGTGTTGGTGTCGGCAAAGATAATCAGGAACTCAGAGCGACTTCATTTACGTCCTGCGTTAATGATTTTGTTGGCAATCATGATAAAATTGCAATGTCGTTGAACTCACAGAAGTCTTTGGTCGTATTCGTCATCAAGAAGAATGTTTCCGTATTGCAGAAACTTCACAAGTGGCTTAAAGACCAAAACCTTGATCCTGTAAAGGGTTACATCGACATCCCTATGTTGCTGGTTGATGATGAAGCAGATAATGCGTCTGTCAATACAAAGAAAGATGAAACAGACCCAACAAAGACGAACAAACTCATTCGACAGATTTGCACTCTCTTCAAGGACACAACGTATGTAGGATTTACTGCAACCCCATTTGCAAATGTGTTCATTGACCCGGATTCTGTGGACAGCATGAAGAATGCAGATCTGTTTCCTGAGCACTTCATATACGCATTGGAAGCACCTTCTAATTATGTGGGCGCACAGAAGATATTCTATCCAGATGGTAAGTACTACCGCAACTTGCGTTACATTACCGATATTGAAGAACCTGATTATACCTCGGAGGAATACCTTGACCAAGTTGACAACGATATTGAATCCCTAAATTCAGGAGGTTTCTATTATCGTCATAAGAAAGAATGGGATGGCGAATTGCCTGCGTCATTGACGGATGCTATTTATTGCTTCTATTTAGCAAATGCTATTCGCGACCTCAGAGGACAGCATTCAGCACCTCGAAGTATGCTTATAAATATGAGCCGATTCATCAAGGTGCAGCGTGTAATAACTGAGCACGTTGAACGTATTCACGAAAAGGTCTTTGATGACATTCGCTTCAACTTTACCGACAATAATACCGACAACAGGAAGTTACCTCTCTATCAAACATTCGAGAAGCTTTGGAAAAAACATTTCTCGAATGTGACCGACATTACTTTTGACCGAGTTATCCAGAAACAAACCATCATGGATGCAATTGAGAAGATCAAGGTGATGGTTGTCAATGGCTCTAAGCAAAGCAATAGCCTTGATTACCGAACCAACAAATCTCTTCGCGTAATTGCCGTTGGTGGCTTGGCACTTTCTCGTGGCTTGACCCTTGAAGGACTTCTTGTAAGCTATTTCTACAGAAACACCTCTACTTTTGATGTACTAATGCAGATGGGTAGATGGTTTGGCTATCGTAACGGCTATGACGATATTTTCCAAATATGGACAAGTCAGACAAGCGCAGAATGGTACGCAGAAATTGCTCGCTCTTCGCAGGAGCTGAAAGATAACATCAAGAACATGTATGACCAACGTCTTACTCCAAAAGACTTTGGTATCAAGGTGCGTGATAATTGTAATGAGTTGCAGATAACGGCTTCGAATAAGATGAGAACAGCAAGAGGTTTGGATTTGCGCTACTCATTTTATGGCAATATCTACGATACCCCTTATGTAAGCTTTAACATTGAGCACAATCGTAACAACATGAAGGAAACTGCAATTCTTGTTGACACGTTATTCAAAGGTGGTTATACATTACGTTATACTGATCTTGTAGGAAAAGCTAACAAGGATGTGAATGACGCTTCAGATAGTAGCTCACGCTTCTTCGAAAATGTGCCCAAGGAAACCATCATTGCATTTATAGAAAAGATAAAGTGCTCAATGGCAAATGGTAATTTCAACGTTCCAAACATTATTGAGTTCCTAAAGGATACTGAGAATACAGGCATAGAGAATTAGGATGTTGTAATTGAAGGTGGTGAAAGTAAAGAACACGTTCAATTTGAGGGATTGAAAAATATCAGATGTGTCAAGCGTTCCATCTATTACGGTACTCGTAATGTTGTTCAGATAAGCTCGCGTCGAAGAGCACTCAGTGGTAGTGCGGAAGGGAAATACGCACTTACGAAGGAACAAATAAAGTGTGCTGAAGATGAACACAGAAAAGGTAGCGGAGGGGAGAATACTCCGTTGAAGGCATACTTTGAATACTTACCATCACGTAAACCGATCTTCATCATTATGCCTATTCATCCTGTACCAGCAGAGAAAGGTGATGGCAAAGAAGAGAATCAAAAGCTAACCAAGTTCAGAGAAGAACTGGGTAATGATCACATTATTGCCTTTGCAATCGGTTTACCAGGAGTGAAGGGAATAGAAAATGCTGTTCATTACAAGATAAATAAGGTGTACCAACGCCTTAATGTAGAAGACGCAGAAGAAGAGGAGGTTGACGATGCAGATTAAGATTTACACACTCCTATCTGGAGATTTCAAAGCAAGCCATTTCATTAGGATTGGCGAGAACCACAACATTAGTTTGTATGTGGGTAAGGACGAGATGGGTCGTTACGCCTTTGATTTCAGAGGCCGATTCAAGGTAGCTCGTACTAAGAGCTCTGAGGTAATTTCTGTTACTCACATCAATAGTGGGGATGAGAAATTTATACGTTTCTCATTGGAGAATCCTGCTTTGCTCGAATACTTCTGTACCTTCTGTGAAGACCTGATTACTTCTACACAAGTAATTAGCGATGACGAAACTGCTTATCAAACGCTTAGAGCTCGTTACTTCTCGTGGAAGCAACTCTTCAAACCAAATCATGGCAATCTGACGGAGATTGAGGTGATGGGGCTCATTGGCGAATTGCTCTTCTTTAGAGACGAAATGATTCCCACAAAAGGTCTTGATGCCGCTCTTGACAGTTGGATAGGGCCAGAGAAAACCCACAAAGATTTCTCATACGATAATGACTGGTACGAGGTAAAGACCATCAACTTTGGCAAAGAGTCAGTTCATATTTCATCTATTGAGCAACTAGACGGTAGTAACGAGGGGTATCTGATCGTGTACTCCTTGGAGCGCATGAGCCCTTCCTTCAATGGAATCAAGTTGAATGCCCTGGTAAACGAGTTGATAACAATGATAAGACCTTCTCACAACAAAGAGACGTTCCTTGCGAAGCTGAGTTTGTACGGATTTGATTTCTCTCCAGAGAATGACAATCTCGTTTACGACCTAAAATCAGTAGCATCATACAGAGTGGATAATGCCGATTTTCCAAGAGTAACCAGAGATTTGCTTCCTGATCCAATCATAAAAGTACAATATGACATTATACTCTCAGAAATAGAAAAGTTCAAAGTATCATAATCTATAAAACGTTGGCACTATGGAAATTGAAGAATACAGAAAACAATTCATTGACGAACTGAGATTTAATGCTGAACATGAGGGTACTGAACCCGAAACTCAGTTTATTGAGAAAACCCTGAACGACTTGGAGGAGATTGGCGAACTCAACGACCCGATCCCGATGTCAGTGGAAATGCGAGGTGCGAGAAACCGCATCTTGGCA
>ERZ840057.2353-NODE-2353-length-13176-cov-2.684475_pt1 | contig 13176 bp, 7 predicted proteins | sample MGYA00519907_ERZ840057 | MGnify/ENA primary metagenome ERZ840057 (study PRJEB31850, sample SAMEA3708862) | human gut metagenome | biome: human gut; feature: human-associated habitat; material: faeces | place: China | collected 2014 ...
AGAATACTGGCAGCAGCGGCGGTCCTGACTTTCGGATGTCTGACGATGAACGCCTACGCAGCGGAAGGCTGGGCGCTTTCCAATAATATATGGACGTATCTTGATAAAAACGGAAACCGCGTGACGAATGAGTGGAAAAAGGGCGCGGACAATCTCTGGAGATATTTAAACAACAGCGGTGAAATGGCGGTCAACAGCTGGGCCGACAACGATTACTATGTGGATGCTAACGGAATCATGGTGGCGGATAAGTGGATGCAGATCGCGTCCCCGTACAGCAGAGACAGTCAGACCTACTGGTTTTACTTCGGTTCCAGCGGAAAAGTCACAAAGGACACCTGGAAGAAGATCGATGGAAAAAGTTATTACTTTGACGCTGACGGAATCATGCAGACCGGCTGGACCGAAGATGGGGATTACTATTTAAGCTCCAGCGGAGCGATGGTGACAGGATGGAGATATCTGGAGCCGAAGGATGAGGACAGCAGCCTTTACGGAACGGAAAGCGATGATGGAAAGTACTGGTTCTATTTTTCCGCAAGCGGAAAGAAGCAGAGCCCGTCGACCAGCGATGACGGCGGAGAGTATAAGGTAACAAAGATCGATGGAAAATACTATTGCTTTGACGCAGACGGACGGATGCGCACCGGCTGGGTGTATTTAGAAGGTGATCCGGAAAATTCAAGTAAGAGTTCGATTGCGGATTGGAGATATTTCGCGGAGAGCGGGATCCAGAACGCTACGGTCGGCGCGGCGATCCCCGGCTGGCTTTCCTTAAACCCGCCGGAACAGCTTCAGGACAATGTGGATGAGCCGGTCGTATGGTATTATTTTGATAAAAACGGCGAGCCAAAGACCGGACCGGAAGACGGAAAAGCGTCCACGAGCGATTTTGTCCGCATCAATGGAAAGACGTATCTCTTCGACCAGAAAGGAAATCCGGTCAAAGGATTAAAGAAGGTACGGATCGGATCGACCAGCGAATATACGTCCTACTACTTTGATGAGTCATCCAGAACCTCAGTAAAAGGAAAAATGACCGTCGAGGAGGGCGATGGAAATAAGACCACGTTTTATTTCAATGAAGGGACCTATGCGGGCCGCGGAACAAACGGCGTGAAGAACGGATACCTTTATTATATGGGAAAACTTCAGCAGGCAGACAGCTCCAGCCGTTACGCTCTGATCAGTATCCCGAATGGAAACGGCGGTTATCAGACGTATGTGGTAAACAGCTCCGGACGTATCTCCAAGAATACGACGGTAAAGGACCGCGATGGAAACAAATATAAAGTGAATTCCAGCGGGATCCTGACGCATATCAATGACGAGGCAGCAAGCTCCACGGAAGATTACGGCGAGCCGACCGAGCCGGTATTTGAGAATGACTGATATGGATCCAGGATAAATGATAAAGGACTTTTTGAAGGACCAGGGGCAGAGATGTTCCTGGTCTTTTCTTTTGCATTTCGTGCAGAATTTTGACATCTTGTGTCGAACCGATTGACACGCCTTGTTTTCTAATGATATTCTGGCGACAGAGACTTGAAGATAAGAGGGAGGCGGATCGCATGAGATATAATTTTAGAAGATGGATGGCAGGATTATTGACGGCAGTGATGGTGGGATCCACGATCATATCACCAGTGTATGCTGAATCAGCTATGATTCGACCGGATACTGATTTTGAAGTATATACGGCGAGTGATGCAGTGAAGGAGAAAGCGACGCAGTCAAACACGGTGAGAAAACCGCAGAGGGCGAAAAAAGATGAATTATTGAAGCTTAAGGCATCGGACTCCAATGCGCTTCTCAGGACATTGAGTGCCGGAGCAGAGTATGATCTGAAGAATGGGGAAGTGACCATTGATCAGAACGGCGATTACACGATCAGCGGCACATATAAAAAGACGACTGGAACGGATCATGTGATCACGGTGAAGAAGAATGTTTCTGCGACGATCACTTTAAAGGGTGTGTCAATTGAAACCGCAAATGCGAATACAGTTCAAATGTCCTGTATTGAACTTGAAGAGGGAGCGGATGTGACGCTGGTTCTCTCCGGAAAGAATAACCTGTATACAGTCAGCAATTCCTGCGCGGCGATCCATGTGCCGGAAGGAAGCAGCCTGACGATCAAGGCGGGATCTGATCAGGATGTCCTGTATTCGTTTGCGCGCGCTTATGGAGCTGGAATCGGAGGAAACAGCGGAGAGGGACATGGCGAGATCACGATTGAAAGCGGAACAGTGGCAGCTTGTTCTGGAATGAGTCTGACAGATAAAGGAACGGAAAAAGAAACGGAATCGGACAGTGGAGCCGGAATCGGATCTGGTTCGGCGGGAATTGGCGGTGGTATGATTACAATCGCTGGTGGATCTGTTTATGCAGCAGCATCTGTTGGAGCTGGAATCGGTGGTGGATATAAGGGAACATCGGGCTCTATTGTGATTTCTGGTGGAGATGTAGAGGCACGGGGCGGAGAGTATAACCGTAGCGTGAATGCTGTTGCAATCGGTCCAAAGATGGTCGATGGTAAGAATAATAGGTTTACATTGAAAGCCAGTGGAAAAGAAAAAGCAACGGCAGAATTCCTTGGAGTTGATCAAACCAAAACATACACGGTCAATATTGGAGAGGAGCAGACTATCGAGTATCCGGGAAGCCGTGTGGTGATCAAGTATGGAGAACAGACACGAAATGGGAAGCTTACCGTTACTCCAGAAGAAGGTGTTACCTATTCTGGAAACGGAAGAGTTGAGATCGCCGGATCTGGTCCATATACAGTTACAATGGCAGATTCTGGGACAGCGACAAGGGAATTTATTGAGATCAAGAGCAGCTGTACCGTTACTTTGCAACAGCTCAATATTTATCCGAATGCACAGAAGGTTCCTGCAATTGATATCGATGCGGAACTTAAAAAGGTGACCTTAAAGCTGGAAGGCAGAAATATTCTTAAGGGCGCTGAGCTTGCGGCGGCGATCGATAATCATGGGACTCCGCTGGAGATAACAGGAAGCGGAAGTCTGGATGCCACAGCCGGCTCCGGGTCTGCGGCGATCGGTGGCAGCTGCTATGTAAATTCTGTGCCGGTAGGCAAAAATATTACGATCTCCGGCGGTGATCTGACCCTGCGGTCAAATGGAGATGGAACCTGTCTGGGAGCTGGTGTTGCCGGCAGCACAAGTACGGGGAGTGCAGATAATCTGGTCATTTCCGGTGGAAATGTAAACCTGATCAAGAGCGGGGGCGGTTATTGTATTGGCTCGACAGACGTTTATGTTAATTCGGTACCGAATATCCGGATCACGGGAGGAAATGTCACAGCGACGGTGTCCGGAGACACAGGAAAAATCTGTCAGAGTCCTATCACGATAGCGCCTGAAAATGGAAAAACAGCGACACTGTATACAGGAAACTCAGCTCCGGGAAGCGCGGCTCTCGGGCTGCGCGGGGAAGGAAAATATGAGCCCGCGTCAGAGAAGTATATGCGTGTAAAGTTTGGAACACCGCATAAGCTTACTGTTGCGGGAGGAACGATCAGCTCAACAGAGTCCGAATTTGCGGAAGGTGAGAAAGTGCCGGTCAGCGCGAGTGCCAAGATCACGGATGGAGCCGGAGAAACCTTGTATTTTGCAGGATGGACGGTTAAAAAAGGAAGCGGAACGTTTGCGGATCCGGTGGCTTCCGGAACAACATGTCCGATGTGGATACAGAGATCAAGGCGAACTATACAGGTGGATATTCTGTTACAGTTGCTGACGGAACCATCACCCCGGGACAGGAAAACTATGCGCCGGGCAGCACTGTCACGATCACAGCGAAAGATAAATCTTCGGAAAAATTATGTTTCGATCGCTGGGAGATCACGAACGGAAACGGAGAATTCTTAAACGGAACGGCCAGTCAGAAAACGGCACAGCTTAAAGTAAACAGCAGCCTGTCCGTAAAGGCGGTCTATGTTTCCGGGCACAGCCTCACGGTAAATAATGGAACTGGAAGCGGAGCTTATAGAACTGGGGATATAATCGAGATCACGGCATCTCTACCGGCGGGATCAGAATTTTCGTCATGGACGCTGGATTCTGGCTCAGGAACCTTTGAAAACTTCTACAGCAGCACGACAAGATTTACAATCGGATCAGAAGATGCTGTGGTCACAGCCCAGTATAAGGGCGAAGGACTCACCGGTGACTTCATCGTGAGCGGTGGAATCCTGGGAACAGATTATAAATATGAGAACAAAATACTGACCATAACGGGCAGCGGAAAATACGAGATCTCCCTGAAAGAGGGCATTGAGACGACTGGAAATCAGATCACGGTTCAGGGCGGAACACCTGTAATTACGCTCCATAGCGTAAAAGTGAATGGAGACTATGCGCTCAGGATCAGGGATGAAGCAAATGTGACGTTGATCCTGGATGGGGAAAACTCCATGTGTTCCAAACAATCGAACTGTGTGTATGTGGAGGACAATTCTTATCTCACGATCACGAGCATTCAGGGCGATGGAAGCTCTGCGGGAACACTGCGTGCAGAAGGAAATAAGTCTGGCGAGATCAATCATGCCGGAATCAGAGGCGGTTCCATTACTGTAAAAGGCGGAACAGTTATCGCTAAAGGTGAACATGAAGCGGCAGGAATCGGCAAAGACGCGCGTGAACGAAACACAAATTTCTCCATCTCAATTGAAGGAGGTACCGTGGAAGCTGACGGCGGCTGGGGAGGTGCCGGCATCGGAAGCGCAAGCCAGGCAGGCGGAAATGTCAATATCAATATTTCCGGCGGAACCGTAAAGGCTGTCGGAGGCCAGGGCTCTGCCGGCATCGGAATCGGATATAATAGCGGGGCGAAGAGCAGGATAACGATCACCGGCGGAAGGACAGAAGGAAAGGGAGGAGACCGGCGCTCTGGCGAAAATACGACCAGCGGTGTCGGGGCAGGCTCAAAAAATGATGATGTGGAGTTTTTTATTGATAAGAAAGCGCTGATCATGCACGGACTGAGTTCCGCAGATAAGAAGGTTACAGCGGAGGAGATCAATAAGAAGACCACAAGGATGGGACGCTGCGCGGTCATTTATTTTCAGGCCGATGAGAGCGGAGAGGCCGCTTCGATCTCACTGACGCCGGAGACGGAGGTAATGTATCCTGGAAGTTCAAAACAGTTTACCGCAGCTGTTAAAGAAGCAAAAGATCCGACGGTGGACTGGCGTGTATCCGGAAATACCAGCAGCGATACAAAGATCAGTTCGCTGGGAATCCTGACGGTGGGTGCGGATGAGAAAGCGGAAACGCTCAGCGTGACAGCGGGCTTAAGGTCATATAATAAAACTGCATCCGCCAAGGTAACAGTGAAACAGATCCAGACAGGTCTTGTGGTTGATTCAAAAGAAATTGAAGTTGGAGATTTTGTTTCTGCTGTGATGACGGTTCCGGAAGGAATGAGTGGACAGATCCGGTTTTATGTAGATAAAGCCGCGGTGGGAAGTCCGATCACATCAACGGGAGGCAAAACATCGTTTAAGATCGGAAAAGAACTTCTCCCGCTGGGAACACATGAGATCTATGCGGAATATTACGGAAATGGATTCCGGGTCAAGAGTGGACAGATCTCAGTGACTGTAAAAAAACGTAATCCACAGATCGTAAGCTGGCCGGAAGCTATAAGGGAGATTTATTATGGTCAACAGGCATCAAATGCCGGACTGCAGGGCGGACAATCTGGAGCTATACCTGGCGACTTTGGTTTTGATGTCGCATGGCCGGAAGTGGGAACAGATGAAGCTCTGTGCCACTTTACGCCAAAGCCAGAGTACCGCGATACATATGAGACGATCTACAATAAAATTAAGATTAAAGTTTTGCCGGCAACTCCGAAAGTCGAGGAGAATCCTGCGGTAAATATTCAGTATGGACAGTCCCTGAAAGATGCGGTGATCTCTGGAGGAAAGGTGATCAATCCAAATTATATATCAGGGCAGAAGAAGATGATTGTGGATGGAAAATGGGGCTTTAAGGATCCAGATTCTGTACTTTATCCAGATACATCCTGCGCAGTAGTATTTACCCCGGAGGATACGAAAAACTACACGGGAGCGACTGAAACAGAAGTTTCGGTTACTGTTTCGGCGGCAAAACCAGATCTCACTATGGAACTTGACCGGGAGACGCAGGTTGCAGGAAAGCGGATAACTGTTTCGGCAAAAGCGAAAAATGCGTTTTCTTCTGCACTTGAGGATGTACCGGAGATCCGAATTTCTTATCAGATCGGGGATGGAGCTGAGCAGACTGCTTCAGGAAATGAGATCCAGATCCCTATTGGTACCGCTGTCGGGACGATCATCACGATCACGGCGAAAACAGCTGCTGTTGATGGCAGATATATTGAAACTTCCGAGACAAAAACGGTGACAGTGGCAGACAAAACGATCGTGGATAAGCAGATATCTGTGACGGTACCTGATGTGGAATATGGCAGCTCACCAGTTCCGAAGGGAACATTTGCGGGAAATGTGGATGGAGATGAGGCATGGGCTTACACGTACAGTGTGGATGGTGGAAATACATGGAGTACGGAAGCACCGAAAACAGTGGGAAGTTATCTTGTAAAAGCTTTTTATGAGGATGACTCACAGAAAGGAGAGAATGTTTCTTCCTGGAAGATTATTCCCAAAACGGTGATTGTGGCGGGCATTGTACTGGAGGAAAAAATCTATGACGGAAGAACTGACGTGAATGTGAGATCAGTAAGCTTTGGCGGTCTTGCAAACGGAGATACTCTGGAGTCAAAGGATTATTCTGCAGCAGCAGAATTTGAAGATGCAAATGCGGGAACAGATAAAAAAGCTTTTGTAGAGGTTTCCTTATCCGATACGGAAAATGCAAAGAATTACGTTCTGGATCAAGCAGGAAAGTTCATTCTCGATGGACAGAGCATCAAAAAAGCCGAAGCGCCCTCTGTTCCGGAGATCTCTGAGGCGTACAGCTATGGAATAAGCGGAGAGCAGGAGATCGTTCTTTCCGGATTCTCGGAAGACTGTGGAGAGATTTCTGGCGGAAATGCCGATATTATATCTGATGAGTCCGGCATCCTGGAAGAGAAAATTGCCGTAGAGGGGACGCAGTTAAAATTCGCGCTGAAGAAGAATGACAGATCACAGATCGGAGCATCAGCAGTGATCCGGGTCAGTGGCGTTCTTACGGAAAACTATGAGATACCGGATATTCAGGTCGTAATCTCTCTGAATGACAAGAATGAGCAGCATCCGATTGCGGGAACGATTACGTTCCAGCTGAATGGTGATGAAAAAACATTCACAGCTGAGATCGGGGCTGTTGAGGGCGCAGAGTACAGTTTTGACGGTACCACCTGGTCAGACAACAACCGGAAAGATGACTGCCAGCCGGATACCCTGTATCACGGATGGATCCGTCTGAAGGAGACGGAGACAGAAAATGCGGGACCTGCGGCGGAGGTTTCCGGAAGAACTCCGAAACTGGCAGAAAAGCCGCCTGTGGACGGACCGGAGAAGCCCGGAGATGGCGGGAATACTGGAGGAGACAACGGCACAAAGCCTGGAGATGGTGGAAATTCCGGAGAAAACAATGGCTCAAGACCAGAAAGTGGAACTGGTTCATCCAGTTCAGACTCTTCCAAACCGGAGATCAGTGAAAGAAAGCCGGATATCAGCCGTGACAGTAAAAAAGGATATATTGATTCTGTAAAGGGAATTATCCCGGGCGCTGCGAACAAAGCGGTAAACGATGGACACAGCCATTGGATGAAGGATAAGAATGGCTGGTGGCTGAGATACAGCGATGGCAGTTATGCGGCAGGAAAGATGATCGTGGGAGAGCACGATAATATGCAGACGGTTGAGCATCAGTGGGAACTGATCAACGGAAGCTGGTATGCATTTGATGAGCAGGGATATCTGCGTGTTGGACTTGTCTATGATGCCGGTTATAGGGGCTGGTTCTATATGGACGAAAATTCCGGAATGCAGACTGACTGGGTACTCATCAATGAAAGGTGGTATTTCTTCAATCCGGTTTCTGATGGAACAAGAGGAATGATGTTTATCGGAAGAAAAACGCCGGATGAGTATTTTGTGACGGAAGATGGCAGCTGGGACGGAAAGACAAAATAATAAATAAGAGAACAGCCGGGTGAAGTGATAAAAACTCCCTCTTTGCAGTTTATGGGATAAACGCGCAGAGAGGGAGTTTTTATCATTTATGAACCTAAAAATTCAGAGAAATAATCAATGAAAGGCAGTCTCATTAAACTTCTTTACCATTGATCAAAACGTGCTGGATCACACCTGTCACATCAAACGGACAGCCGTCAACAATGACAACATCGGCGTCTTTTCCTTCTTCCAGAGAACCGACACGGTCAGCGATGCCAATGTGCTCGGCCGGGTTGATGGTTACGGCGCGGAGTGCGTCATACTCGTCCATACCGGCTTTGATGGCGAGCCCTGCGCAGAGCGGCAGGTAGTGGAGCGGAGTTACCGGCGCATCTGTAATGATGGAAACATGACATCCGGCTTTCGCGAGAATGCCAGGTGTCTCCCAGGTCTTATTCTGGAGCTCAAATTTGGAGGCATGTCCGAAGGTCGGGCCGACAGCCAGCGGGAGGTTTTCCTTCGCAAGCTCATCCACGATCATATGGCCTTCTGTGACATGTTCCAGGGTCAGGCCGACACCGAATTCTTTCGCGATACGGATCGCAGTGAAGATATCGTTTGCCTGATGGGCATGGGCTTTTAACGGGATCTCATGGTTTAATACCGGGATCAGAGCTTCAGATTTCTGGTCATATGCCGGAAGCTTCGATACATCGTCACCGGCAGCCTCGACCTTTGCCTTATCCCAGACAAGGTACTCACTCTGAGAAGAATCCTTATAGGTAGGCACACCATAAACACGTCCGCCCACTTCGCAGGCTTTCCAATAATCTTCCGGAACGGAAGCGTACAGTTCAGGAGCCGCTTCCTTGACCATATCGGTGATATCCAGGAAAGCACCGGTATTGACGTCGTTGTTATAGGTGTTGACGTTGGTGAACAGGATGTCGTATTCACCGCTGGTGTTCACAATAACATTGCGGCGGGTGTCCCAGTCGCCCCAGGAGATAACCTCCATGTCGATGTTGACGCCGATCTTATCTTCCAGATACGGGTTAATCTGTGCCAGCCATGCATCGTAGTTAGAAGGCATGCCAGAACCAACGGCCACCCATTTCAGGGTGACGACGTCCTTGGAGGGAGCAGCCGTAGGAGCAGCCGTAGAGGTGCTGCTGCCATCGGTGCCGGTGGAGGCAGAAGAGGAACTGCCGCCGCAGGCTGCCATGCTGAGGGCCATGGAACCGGCCATGCCCAGCGCAAGCACTTTGTTGAACTTTTTCATCTGTTTTTCTCCTTTGCTTGTGTAAAGTTGTGTATCTTCATTCCCCTTATAGGGGAACAGAACCAAATGTGGTGGGAAAATTGAATGGGCTTATTTGTTAGCATCGATGTTCTTATACAGTGTTTTTCTTTTTCAGAGTCTTTCTCTTAGCCCTTAACCGCACCAACCGTCAGACCGGAAATAAAGTACTTCTGGAAGAACGGATACGCGCACGCAATGGGAATGACGATAATGATTGCGATTGCCATACGAACGGATTCGGACGGCATCGAGTTACGGTACTGCTGCAGACTCAGACCTGCGCTGGGGTTATTGGCGATGTACTCCAGGTTCTTCATCATGTTGTTCAGCAGTGCCTGCAAGGATACCAGCTTGGAATCCGAAATATACAGGGCGGACTGGAACCAGTCATTCCAGTAGCCGAAGGTCAAAAACAGCGCAATTGTGGCAAAAACAGGCTTGGAGATGGGCACCACGATACGCCAGAAAATTTTCATCTGGGATGCGCCGTCAATCTTTGCCGACTCAATGATGGAATCCGGCACCGTTGTGCGGAAGAAGGTCTTACAGATGATGACATTGAAGCTGCTCATGGCCAGCGGCAGAACCAAGCACCAAATTGTATTATTCAAGTGCAGCATATTGGCAACAACCACATAGTTTGCAACCATGCCGCCATTGAAAATCATCGGGATGAACACCATCCAAGTGAAGAAGCCTTTGAGTTTATAGTTCGGGCGGGAAAGCACATAGCCAATCATTGTGGTCAGCAGCACACCCAGCACCGTACCCATAACCGTGACCTCCACGGAAATTATGAGTGAATTAAAAATCGTTCCGCGTTCATTCCAAAGGAACGTGTACGCCGCCGTGGAATATGTATCCGGGAAAAGCCTGTACCCGTACTTTGTGATAGAATCCGTGGAGGAAACGGAAATCATAAAGACGTAGAACACCGGAAACAGACAGACGAAGGAAAGCAGTACAAACAGAATGTTAAAGCAGGCATTCGTTGTCGGCTTAATCTGGTTTAAGCGGAACGCCGCACGAGCTTCCTCTTTTTCCAGCTTTTTTTCTTCGGCCTTTATCTTATGCTTTTCTGCCAGAGTCATTTGTGTGTTCTCCCTTCATCAAATAATCGCGCTTTCTTCATCAATCTTGGAAACGATGAAGTTGGCAACCAGAACGGTCGCGCAGCAGCATGCAGCCTGGAACAAACCTGCGGCAGCAGTTCTGCCGATTGTCACATTGCTCTGCAAAGCCTGGTAGACATAGGTGTCAAATGTGCTGGCAACGTTGTACAGTGAGTTGGGAACACCCTGCGTAACCTGATAGAACAAGCCGAAATCGGAATAGAAGATGTGGCCGACATTCAGAATGAACATCATAACGATGATGGGTTTCAGTGCCGGCAGTGTAATATATTTGGTCTGCTGCCACTTGGTCGCGCCGTCCAGCGTTGCCGCCTCGTACAGCGTACTGTCAATGCCGGTAATACTTGCAAGGTAGACAACCATATTATAGCCCATGGATTTCCAGACCTGCATGAAAGTCAAAATCAGCGGCCACCATTTTGGCTGAGAATACCACATGATTTTATCGCCGCCAAGAGCCTGAATAATGGTGTTCATCAGACCTTTGTCAGGGTTCAGAAAAGCGTAGACAAAGTAGCTGACAACAACCCACGAAAGGAAGTACGGGAAGAACATCATCGTCTGGTATGCTTTAGAAGCAATGCGGCTGTAAATCTGATTGATAAGCACAGCCAATGTAACCGGAATTACAATGTTCAATACGATAAATAAGATGTTATATAACAGCGTATTGCGCAGCAGCATGGCAAAGGTGTTGCTGGTAAGGAAAAATTTGAAGTTGTCAAACCCTGCCCAGTCGCTGTGGAACAAGCTGTAAAGGAAGCTCTTTCCCGGAGTGATCTTGAAGTTTTTGAATGCGATAATCAGACCGAACATGGGCAGGTAGCAAAAGACTGCGTACCAGATGGCTGCCGGAAGCCCCAGCAATGTCAGCTCCGTGTCATCACTCGTCCAACGTTTGCGGCGTGGCTTCGTTGAAGTTGAAACTGCCGGCTTATCCTTTTTCATAGAATGTGCCCCTTTCTTTTGGCGAGCCAAGTGTTAACAGCCGCCAGCATTTCGTGCTAACTAAGCGTTAACTCCATAGTCAGCATTCGTTGCCATTTGTTAGTCAAATATTAACATTTACTTTTGTACCTGTCAATCGTCATTTTGCACAAATCGCGCACCGTTTCATTGTATTCGTGCATATAAACGGTTTTCGCATTGTTTTTTTGTGCAATATAGCCAACATTTTCAACATCAAACATTAGCAAAAGTTAACATTTAGTGTTGCCTTTCTCTTGTGATTGTGCTATACTTTCTATAAACCAAAAAAATGGAGGGTTTCTTTCATGAGCAAACCAACCATGCAGGATATTGCTGATGCTCTTTCTGTTTCCAGAATCACCGTATGGAAAGCGCTAAGCAACCGTCCCGGCGTTTCGGATTCTATGCGTGCCCAGATTCATCAAAAAGCCACCGAGATGGGCTATTTCCACACGCCCTCTCAGGATTCCACTGCAACCGTCTCTGCTCAACTGCCTCCCCACTCACGCACTGTGGCGGTAGCCGTGTGCCGACCGGAGTCCTCTCTATTCTGGATGCAGATTATCCATCAGATTGCCAAGGATCTTTCCAAGCATAATGTCAACCTCATGTACACATATCTTCCCACCAATTACAAAGCGGGCTATGTGCTGCCGGAGCCTTTGACAAACGGTACAGTAGATGGTGTCATTGTACTGAACACGTATTCTGCGCCCTTGCTGCGGCTGTTATCCTCTTTACCTATACCAAAGGTTTTTCTGGACACGGTTCCCTCTGTCCCCTATAACCAGTTACATGGGGATCTGCTCATTATTGAGGGTCGTGATCTTATCCGGCAGATTACAAACAGTCTGCTTCTTCATGGATGCCGAAAGCTCAGCTTCATAGGCGATGTGGAATACGCCCAGACAAACAAAGACCGTTACGAGGGATTTCTGGATGCACTGCATGAGCATGGGATCATTCCAAACCCCAGTCTTTACCTTACCGGGTCATTGGGTCTTCGCACCCATTATGAGGAAATCAGTCGCTTTCTGGACTTCCTGCCAACCATGCCGGACGGTATCGTCTGCGCCAGTGACTATATTGCTCATTTCATTCAGCGTTATCTTGAAGAAAAAGGGATAGACCCCGAAGGTCGTATCGTACTGACGGGCTTTGACAACAACAGCGAATATCTGAACGTTGCCGACCATATTACAACCGTAGATGTAAAGCCGCAAACCATCGGTTCTCGCTTGGCCGCCAAGATTCTTTTTGTGATAGAACACCCGAAAGCGGCGCCCGAAGTCAGTTATGTTTCTTCCGAAGTGCTTTACCGCGGCGTGCTGGCATCCGATCCGGAATCTTCAAAGCCTGACGAGTCTTTTTTATAAAGCAATCAGCTACATGGTTTTTTCACCAAATAAATAGCAGGACATCCGCGGTTTTGAGGTGATCCCAAAAAGTCAGGGCCATATTTTGAAGTAAAAATTGTTCAAGTAGCCGAAAGGGTTTGTTGTCTGTGAATTGCAGGCGGCAAGCCCTTCAGTTTTGCCTTGATCCTGCGGTTGTTGTAGTAATCCAGATATGCAAGCAGTTCCAGTTTGAAGTGTTCCATGGAGCGGAACTCCTGCAAATACAGCAGCTCA
>ERZ840057.2354-NODE-2354-length-13171-cov-15.957380_pt1 | contig 13171 bp, 16 predicted proteins | sample MGYA00519907_ERZ840057 | MGnify/ENA primary metagenome ERZ840057 (study PRJEB31850, sample SAMEA3708862) | human gut metagenome | biome: human gut; feature: human-associated habitat; material: faeces | place: China | collected 2014 ...
CAATATTTTTGTAATTTTATTTTTTATTTTAAAAATTTTTAATTATAAATCTGAAGCGAATTCTATTTTGTAAAAACTTTGCACAAAATTTTTATATATCTTTTTTTATTTTTTAATATATAAAATATTTACATTAAATATAAATTCACAACATTAAAAATATAGCTATCCCCCCTACTCTACTCATTTTTATGAAAATTAATAATGATATATTTAATTCTACATTTTTCCCATCTGATAGTGTGATTCATTTTCTCCATAAACAGAAAAACCTAATCGTTCATATAATTTCTTTGCAGGGCTATTTTTAAAGACTTTTAATTTGGTTTTTAAACCTTTTTGTTTATTTTTAATTAACAGATTATTCAATATATCTGTTCCAATTCCTTTGTTTTGGTATTCTTTGTTCAAGCTAATTTCACTAATGTAGGATTCTCCTTTAATTGTTGCTTTTCTAAAATAATATTCTATGCAAATCATAAATTTCACTCCTATTTATAAATTATCAATATACTTAAAAACTTCATCTAAAGAGTATGTTTTATTTAATTTTATATCATCTAAAATTTCCATCTTACTCCTTATATAATAAAAAGGGAGTACAAAGACTCCCAAATTTATCCACCAGTGTATTTTCTCTTTGCCAACTGGGTGGCTGATTAATCGATTATCTAGGGTATTTTACTCTTTGCCTCCTAGTAAGCAGTATTTATTTATATAATAATATATAGCATCTTATTATTTGAATTGTCAACTAGTGTGTAAATACATTTTCCATAATAATGCCACCAATGTATAAGTAACCCTTTTTCAATAGCCATTTTATCGGCTCCTTTCTTTTTGCAATTGCAAAATGTTGTAAAAATTAAACGTTGTCTAGTAGTGCATACCTCCATAGCACTATTCTTAGAAAGATTTTTGGGAATTTTCCTATATATATTTTAGCATAATTTTACATAATTTGCAAAAAAATTCTGAATTGTTCTATTTCCATGTATCTCCATTAATATATTTTGTCAAAGCCATAATAAATGCCATTTCTGTTAAATCTACTCTTGTTACTTTGTTATGAGTTAATAATTGTATTCCTCCCTTTTGGTTATGTCTTTCCTTATCTTCACCTAAAACTTTATCCATTACTTGGCTTAAATCTGTCCTTATAACATCTTCAGCAAGTCTATCTGGAACTGGAAAAGATGGGCTTGTACCATAACTTTCAAAATCGAAATTATCTTCTATTACTGCAATATTTGTAATCATCCATCTGCCTAATGAATTATTAATCCCACTTTCTATTGATAAATATAAATCTGCTTTTATATTATTTTTTTCTGCATATAATTTTAAGTTTTTTACCCTGTTTTTTGCTCCAATATATATTTCATCATTTAAGGGCTGTTCTCCTACATTTGATTCAACTGGTATTCCTTCAATTTCTATATTGTCAAAATAATTTGATAATGCTCTTTTTGCTCCTTCTATTTTTCCTTGATTTTTTGTTGCTATTAATATTTTCATTTGTTCTCTATCTCCTTTATATATCTATATATTTCTCCCCAGTTATACAATACTTTGATATATTCATTTTCTTCTAAATCATATGATGGTGCATCTTTTAAATATATTGTTTTTATTTTTGAATTAGCAATGCTTTTACATTTATCACAGAAATCATCAATCATAATATCAACATTTTCTTTAACACATACTTCATCTTTATTTTCTGTCGCCCAATAATATTTATCAAAGATATTCATTTCATTTTGCTGTAGTCTTTCTTCAGTTACTTTTATCATGTCTCTATTCATACCACCTCTTGCTGTTATTAATATAAGAGTATGTCCATCTTCTTTTAATAGTTTTAATATTCTTTTAACTCCAGGCATAAAGTTTGATTCTACTATAATCTGTTTATGGTACTTATTTAAAAAACCATCTATATCCTCTTTTGTCCATTTGAATCTGCTCTGAAATTTTAATTCTTTATTATTTATTTTACTATTTTGTTTTAAATCTAACATATCGTATAACTCTGAATATACTCTAAATTCTTTTTCAGAATCAAATACTACACCATCTAAATCTATACCTATTTTCATCTTATATAGCCCTCTTTTCTATATATTCTTTAGCACAATTTCTAATTTGTTCCATTTTTTGTTTTGTATCATTATCCTTATATTCAATTCTATCTATTAAAATATTTATGTAATTATTGTCTTTTACATATTTTAAAGATATATCAAAGTTTAAATCGAATATAAATCCAATAACACATACCCAATAATCAATGATTGTCTTTCTATCACTTAAAATTATACATTTATGTTGCATAAAATCTTCAAACACTTTATTGCTTATTTTTTCATAATTTATAGTTTTTTCATTATATATACTTGGAAACATATCCTTAAAATTATCTTTTTCTTTTACTCTGAAATTATCTAATTTATCTGCATCCCTTATTATTTTACATTGTAACAGTTCTATTTCATTTAGTCCTTCTTGTATTTTATATTTATTATGATTATATATCGCTTTGCTAATTATTTCATCATATTTATCATCATCAATAAATTTTCTGATTAAATTATTTTGAAACAATACTTTTGTTCCAAATTCTGCATGTTCCAATTTTGTATCATTAAATTCTTGTGTTTCCTTTATTTGTTCAAATCTTCCTATATCATGTAATAAAGCTATTAATTTTGCAAGTTCAGTATTTTCTTTATTCAATCCTAACCTTGACGCTATATATTCACTTTTTCTAACAACTTCATAAGTGTGTCTTAGTTTCAATTTAATACTTCCATTTTCTATATCATAATCTTTTAAATATTCTTTAAATGCTTCTAGGGATTTGCTAAAATCAATCATCCTATATCACCTCTGTAAACTTATCTTTCTTCTCCTTTTTCTTCTATACTTTTGTAGATATCCTGTCCGTGCAAAACTTTGATAAATGTTACCAATAATTGATTCCAATCCTTTATCTCTTTCAACTGCAAAAAGAGAACTTTCTTCGTTAAATCTTAATTTAATGATTATGTTTATGCATTCCTGGTATTCAATTTTTCTATCGTCTATATTTCCTTCAATTTTCTTTAAAGTTCTATGACCATAATCATCTAATAAATTTAATGCTTTTGAATATCCTCAAATTACTTTTAATATTTCTTTTGCATCATTTCCTTCTAGTCTTTCATCAATACGATTAGCAATATCTATTAATTTTATAGTTTTTTCCAAATATTCTAATCTTTTTTGATTTACTGCATAACCTTTTAGCATGTAATCCTTTAATACACTAGTAGCCCATTTTCTAAATAAAATACCATTTTGTGATTTTACACGATACCCAACAGAAATTATCATATCTAGATTATAATAATTAGTTGGTTTATTAGCAAATTCGGAATTTCCGAATTTAGTCATAGTTTCTTTTTCTATTAATTCACCTTCTTTATATACATTTTTAATATGCTCATTAATAGTAGATTTTGCCTTTCCAAACAATTTTGACATTTGCTCTTGTGTAAGCCACACAGTTTCATCTTTTAAGTTTACTTCTAATTTTATTCCTTGGTTTTCAAATAAAATAATTTCATTTCTTTTTTCGTCCATAAGAACACATCCCTTATATAAAATTTAGTTCTTAGTATATCTATTGGTACTTATAAGTTTTAACTTTCTAGTATTTTTGAATTATTGAATATATTTTACAACAAGGATAAATATTTGTCTATACCTTTTTAAAATTATTTATTTTTGTATTTTTGAAAAAACTGTCGTGGCATCAAAGTTTTGTGCAATAAGAGATAGGAGTAAAATAATAGAACCCCTTTTAGAGTCCTACCCACAAGGTTCTTGTAACTACTAGCAGACTTGAAAATTTATTATATATATGCGAGGCTCTAGGAACTAATTTATCAAAATTCTTTGCTGATGAAAGATTTAATGAAGCTGAAGCTCAAAATTGGCTAAAAAGAAATAAAGAAAAGTAATAAAAATTTGATTCTATTACTTTTCTTTATAACATTGTTCAATTATTTCATTTTTTTCATCTTCAGTTAGTTCTCTTTTTAATTCTTTAATTTTCTTATTTATGTTTTCTACAACATTTTCCATTGCTGTATCTAATCTTTTTTTAAAAGCTATCATATATTCATTAATTTTAACTTTTCTTTTAACATTTTGATATTCAAATTCTGCATTTGTAAAATAAACCTTATAGCCTTTGTTTTCAAAATAATTTCTGCTTCTATTTCATAGTTAAAGAATAATTTTTTTCCTTGTTATAAAAATTATTCCTCTTTAATGATATTTCTACTACCTAAGTATGTAGCTAAGAAATATGCTCCATAAATTATACCTATAATAATTACAGTTGCAATAGCTGATGGTAATAAATCTTTTTTACTTGCTAATCCAGACATTATTGTAATTGCAAATTGTATTCCAAATACAGAATGTATAATTGCAAGAACAAGTGGAACTCCAAAAAATATTCCAATTTGTCTAAATAATGCTTTATTAATCATCTTTTCGTCACAACCAATTTTTCTTAAAATAGTATATCTTTGTTTATTATCTGAGCTATCTGTCAATTGTTTTAAAGCTAAAATAGCTGAACTTGCAATTAGAAATATAATTCCTAAATAAATTGCTATAAATGTTACAATAGTTGCTAATCCTATACTTGATTCCATAATAGATATTTTTGATCTTCCATCAATATTCAAACCATTTTTCTCTAAATTTTGTATAAGTTCTGAATTATTATCAACAAATATCTTTTCTATTTCTTCTTTTCCTTCTTTAGTATCTGAATTATAATTTGCAGCTAATAAATATTGTTCTTTCATACTTTCTGTTAAATTACAATCATCTGGAACTAATATAATTCCTGTATTTGTATGATTAGTAGACATTTGAATATATCCTGTTTTACATTCATTATATTTTGATTTATATTGTTTTCCAACTATATTTAAAACATTATTTCCATCTTTTAATGCTTCATCTCGTAATTCTTTTTGTGAATCAAAATCGCAAAGTACAATATATTCATCATTATTTAATTCATATTGATTAATTCCATATAGTTTTGCGATTTTGTTATAGTCTGATATTTTTACTATCTGTTCTGCTGTATTGTATAAAAGATTTGGATATTTAGTTTTTATATCTATATATTTATCTCCAAAAAAATCTTTCCAAGTCAAATCATCAGTGGAATATACTGTTATTTCCACAATGTCTTTTAGGACATTCATATCTAAACCATTATTTTTTAAAGTTTCAGCAATAGGTATTTTTGAATCCGACATTGCTTCTGGTGTTGATGTTATCTCTTTTCCATAAGTTCCATATTGTAAATATTTTTCTGGTAAATTTGCAGTTTTATACAAATTCAAATCTACAGGTGTCATCTCAATTAATTCTCTTTGCATTGTATTTCTTAATGCTAAACTTGAAGAAAGTATTGAAATCGTCATAAATAGCATTAAACATATTACACTCATGCTTATAACCATTGTATTAATCTTGTTGTTTATCTGTCTTAATACAAACATATTGGTATTTTTAAAATAAATATTCTTCATTTTTTGAACTATTTGTATTATAAACCCTGATAAAGACCAAAAAACTGCTACTGTTCCAACAATTCCCATTAAAATAGGTGCTAAAATTTTATCTGCTGTTGTTAAACTACTAACATCTCCTGTTACTTTCCAATAAGCATATCCAAGTATAACTACAGCTCCTAAAAATACTAAAATACATATAATAGGATTTTTTATTTTTACATTTTCATTTCTCTTACTTGCATTTAGCAGATTAATTAATTTGTATCTTGAAACTGTAAATGTATTAAAAAACATTACAGCTACATACATTACGGCAAAATAGATACAAGTTTTTATACAAGCATCTTTTGAAAATACAAATTGAAATTTACTCATATCTGATTCAAACATTTTAGCAACTAATATTGACATGAATTGTGATGCAAATACACCTATAATTAATCCTACAATTAGTGATATAATTCCTACTAATATAGTCTCCATAAGTATTATTTTTGAAATTTGTCTTTTTCCCATTCCTAGTGTCATATATATTCCAAATTCTTTTTTTCTTCGATTAATTAAAAAGTTATTTGCATATACAATTAGTAATCCCAATACTACTGCTACAAATACTGACACATATCCAAGCAATGAAATCATAAGTTTTATAATATCTCTTGTAGATTCTGATACTTCTAACATTGCCTGTTGACTATCTATTGAGTTAAACATATAAAATATTGCTACACCTAATACTAGTGTTAGAAAATAAATTGCATAATCTTTGAAGCTTTTTTTCATATTTCTTATAGATAACTTAAATAACATCGTTCAAATCACCTCCAAGAAGTGTTTGTACCTCTATTATTTTTTCAAAAAATTGTTTTCTTGTATCATTTCCCTTGACTAATTCATTAAAAATCTTTCCATCTTTTATAAATATAATTCTATCTGCATAACTAGCTGTAAATGCATCATGTGTTACCATTAAAATTGTTGCATTTAGTTTTTGATGTAAATAGTCAAAAGTCATTAACAATTGTTTTGCTGATTTACTATCTAATGCTCCAGTCGGTTCATCTGCTAATACTATTTTTGGATTTGTAATTATTGCTCTCGCTGCTGCACATCTTTGTTTTTGTCCTCCTGACACTTGATAAGGATATTTATTCATTATTCCTGAAATATCTAACTTTTTAGCTATTTCATGAACTCGATTATTTATTTCTGATGCATTTACTTTTTGAATTGTTAATGCTAAAGCTATATTTTCATAAATTGTTAAAGTATCTAATAAGTTGAAATCTTGAAATATAAATCCTAATTCTTCTCTCCTAAATTTATTTAATTTATTTCCTTTTAGTTTTGTGATATCTTCTCCATTTATAATGATATGACCTGCTGTTACTCTATCAATAGTAGATACACAATTTAGAAGTGTAGTTTTACCAGAGCCACTTGCTCCCATGATTCCTACAAATTCTCCATTTTTTACATTAAAGCTAATATTATCTATTGCTTTTGTTAAATTAGATTTGTTTCCATAGTATTTTTCTATGTTTTTTACTTCTAATACATTTTCCATTCAAAAAACTCCTTTCTATTTTTGTATATCTACATTATAAATTTATTAAAAAATAGTTGCCATCGATTTACATTACAATAACATTACATTTTTTGTAAGATTTCTCTTTTTTAAAAAATAAGTCCATACAATGGACTTACAAATTTATATAACTACTTTTTGGAAATATAATTCTAACCTCTGTACCTATATCCCTTTTTGAGTTTAATTCTATTCCTAAACCTAATTTATTACATAATTTTTGACATAAATACAATCCTATTCCAGTAGATTTTTTATTTATAATTCTCCCATTTTCCCCCGTAAAGCCTTTTTCAAAAACTCTTGTAATTTCTCCTTTTTTTATTCCAATACCATTATCTTTTATATATAAAATAATGTTTTCATTATTTGATTTAGCATATAATTGTATCTTTTTATCTTCTTTTTTAGAATATTTAATTGAATTTTGTATAATTTGATTTATTATAAAAGTAGCCCATTTGCTATCTGTAAAAACTTCTTTTTCTAAATCATTCAATTCTATACTTATCTTATTTGAAAGCAATGCTCTTTTACTTTTTAGTATTGCTTCATTTACAATCTCTTTTAAATTTGATTTTGTTACAACATAATCTTTATTTACTGTATTACTTCTAGCATAAAACAATGCTTGCTCTGTATAATTTTCAATTTCATCTAGTTCTTCATCAATACTTTTAGTTATTTCATTTTTATTATTTTCAATAATTAGTTTGCTAGTCGCAATAGGAATTTTTATTTCATGAATCCATAATTCTATATATTCCTTATAGTCTTCTTGTAATTGTTTATATGAATTTACATTTTCTAGCATAGATTTTCCAGTTTCTTGTATAGTGTTTTTTAATATTTTACCTTCAATAAAATCTGGAGTGTTTATTATTTCTGATATTAGATACTTATTATCTAATTTTTCTAAATTATTTTTTAATTCATTATAAAAATTGCTCTTTTTTCTATATTCTACAACAATATCAATGCCTATAATTATTACTGGACATATTGCAATATAAAGCCTCACAAATATTACTATTTGTGGATATGGTAATAATAATATTTCCGAACTTGCTATTATAAATAATACTAAAAAAATCAATAATATTTTCTCTTTTATAAATTCTCCAAACTTCATTTTAATATATACCCTTGTCCCCTTCTTGTTTCAATTTGATTTATTATTCCTAGTTCTTCTAGTTTTGTCCTTAGTCTTTTAATATTAACATTTAAAGTATTATCATCGACAAATTCTTCACTTTCCCATAAGTAGTCCATTATTTCATCTCTTGATATTACTTGTTGTCTATGTAATACTAAATATTCTAATATTTTATATTCATTTTTTGTTAATTCTATTTTCTTATCTTCTTTTTCTATAATTCTTCCTGCTGTATTTAATATAAAGCTCCCACAGTCTATTTTATCTGGATTATTTCCTGCATTTTGATTTCTTTTTAATAGTCCAACTATTTTTGCAAGTAATATTTGAATATTATATGGTTTTGTTACATATTGATCTGCACCATAATTTAGTGATAGTAATTCATCCATTTCATTATCTCTGCTTGTTACCATTATAATCGGTACATTAGATGTTTTTCTTATTTCTTTACAAATAAATTCTCCATCTGTATATGGTAAGTTTATATCAATTAATAATAAGTCTGCTTTTATTTCTAATATGTCTGCCACTGCATTGTCAAATTTTTTTAAGCTTGTTGCTATAAATCCATTTCTGTTTAAAAATGTTTCTAATTCTTCTCTTAATTTTTCGTCATCTTCTATTATTAGTATTTTTTGCATTTTACTAACCTCCATTAGCATTATATCATATTTTGTTTAATATGTATCTTACATTTCTTGTAAGATTTCTATAAAAAATAAGATTAGTTATGTTTCAAACTAATCTAACTAACAGCCTATAATTTATTTTTCACCTTATAATATTATTTTTTCAATTCAATTTGAAATTCTATAAATTCATCATTACTTTTTGCATAAATTTTTCCATTATGTAATTCTATTATTTCTTTTGTAATAGCAAGTCCTAATCCAGCTCCACCATTATTTGTTTGTCTTGATTCATCTGCTCTATAAAATTTATCAAATATTCTTTCCAGTTTATATTCAGGAATTGTAGCTCCTTTATTTTTAAATGTAATTTCAATATTTTCTTCATTTTCTATCATATTTATTGTAATAGTAGTATTTTCATAGCTATAGCTAATTGCATTTTTCAGCAAATTTCCAAAAGCTCTTGCCAATTTATCTCCATCGGCATTATACATTAAAATATTAGGTTTAGTTATATTCAATTTTAAATTTCTTTCTTCTAACATTGGGTAAAATTCTTCTACTAATTGGTCTAATAGCATTACCAAATCAATATTTGTTTTATTTAGAGGTATATCATTCAAATTATATCTAGTAATTTCAAAAAATTGATTAGTAAGTTCTTCAACTCTTAATGCTTTATCAAGCGCTATTTTTATATACTTATTTTGTAATTTTTTTGATATTTCTTGTTCTTCATTTAATAACGATAAATATCCTATTACTGACGTAAGCGGTGTTTTTAAGTCATGTGCCATATACATAATTAAATCATTTTTCTTTTGTTCAGCTTCTTTTGCTCTTTTTGTACTTAAAATATACTCATATTTAATTTTATTTAATTTTTCTGAAAATCTTGTCATCTCATTTGGTAATTCTATGTTTTGAGTTTCTTCATTTAAAATGTTATCAAATGATTTATATAATTTTTCTATATTATCAACTTTTTTGGAAAAAAATCGATATAAAGCAATTACTAAAATAATTATCATATAAAAGAAAAAAATAGGTTCTTTATTATAAACACACCACTCATATAAGTTATAATTAAACCTATACAAAGTATTTCCTAAAAAGTTTCCTAAAAGATTATCTAAAACTACAATGTAAAAAATTACTGCTACAATGTAGTAGATGATAATTCTAAGAATCAGGCTACCTATCAATTTCATTTTTTCATTAAACAATTCTTTATTTTTCAATTTTATATCCAACTCCCCATACTGTTTTTATAAATTTTGGTTTTTTTGTGTCTTCATTTAATTTCTCTCGTATTCTCCTTATATGTACCATTACCGTATTATTATTTTCTAAATATTTTTCTTTCCATACTTTTTCAAATAATTCTTCTGAACTTACTACATTTCCTCTTTTTTGTGCCAAATATAATAATATATCAAATTCCATAGGTGTTAATTCAACTTGTTTATCGTATAATTTACAAATGTGTTTGTCTTGATCTATTTCTAATCCATTTATATAGATAATATTTTCTTCATTTTTTTCGTTATATTTTGTATATCTTCTATAGGCGGACTTTACTCTTGCGATTAATTCCAATGGATTAAATGGTTTTGTAATATAGTCATCTGCTCCTAAAGTTAGTCCTTGTATTTTATCTTTATCTTCAATTTTGGCAGTTAGCATTATTACTGGAAAGTTTAGTCCTTTATCTCTTATCATTTTACATATTTCAAATCCATCTACATCTTTTATCATTACATCTAAAATTGCAAAATCTAATTTTTGATTTTCGATACATTTTATTGCTTCTTTAGAATCATAAAATTTAAAAACATTATAGTTTTCATTCTTCAGATAAACTTCCACCAAATCTGCAATTTCTTTTTCATCATCTAATACTAAAATATTCATTTTCTTCCTCATTTCTGTTTCAATATTTTATCATATTTTTTTAATATTTCCAACACTCTTATTGCTTTTAAGGAAATGTTAAGATTTATTTAATTATTTCTTAAAACTTATTTTTATTCTGAGTTTTATACTAGAAATATATTAAAAGAAAAAGGAGAAAGTCAAATGAAGAAAAGAAAAATATTAATGTTATTAATAATAATTTTAGGAATGTTTATATTTTTTAGAAATATCTCGTTTAATAATATCTCTTATAGATTAAATAAATTTGTTTCTAAAATAACTAATACTTCGGAATATAAAACAATAAAGCAAGATATAAATAAAAATTATTCTGGAATTGGTCAAGAAAAAGTAAAAAATAAAGATGGTTATTTTACTACATTTACTACTATTGAAAATCATAAAAAAACTTATATTGAATATAAACAAAATGCTGATTCTTCTTGGAATAATAATCAATATTGGGGTGGTACTATGGCAGAAAATGGCTGTGGCATTACTGCACTTGCAACTATTTTAAGTGGATATAATAAAAATTATACTCCAGAAGATCTTAGACAACAATATTATCCTAAATTAAATTATGACATACTTTCAAAAGAGTTATCTAATACATTTAATATTAAAAATACAGATTTTTACTATGATAGTGTTCATTTATCTAAAGAAAAATTGCAAGAGCATTTAGAAACAAACCGACCTATTTTAGTTTGTGTATGGAATCAGCCTCATGATAATCGCTGGACAACGAGCTCACATTATATGGTTTTACTGGCAACAGATGATAATGATATGGTTTATATTTCTAATCCTAATGGTGGAAAAAATGATAGTAAAAGTTCAGGTTGGTACAAATCCAAAGAGATAACTCCTTATATCGCAAAAGCTTTATATATAGAAAGTTATAATTAAAAGACAGCATTAAGCTGCCTTTATTCTTATCTCTTATTATCACGACAAATTACTATTTTTCTAACTAATTACTAAATTGTAATTTTTCGCTCTAATTATTCTTATACATAAAGCATTCTTTATCGTGATATTTCTATATATTTTTCATTTTTTAAATTATACCATTTGCACCTTATCATAATGCAGTACCTCGTTTTGGAACATGGTATTTGCTTATATCGTTTCCTTCTAGTTTTAATAATTCTATTTTGTTTTTTATTCCTCCACCATATCCTGTCAGACTTCCATTTATTCCAACTACTCTATGGCAAGGAATTATAATGCAAATAGGATTCCAACCAACTGCTCCACCAACTGCTTGTGATGACATTATTTTTATTCCTCTTTTTTCAGCAATTATTTTTGATATATCTTTGTATGTTACCACCTCTCCATATTCAATAGAGTTCATTATATCTGTTACTTCTTGTCTAAACGGTGTTAAGTTTTTTATTTTATATTTCGGTGTAAAATTAAGATTTTTACCACTAAAATAAATATCTAGCCCTTTACTTGTTTCTTTAAATATTTCTAAATCTTTTTCCTCGCAGTTTATTATATGTTTAAAAGAATCTCTTGAATCTTCAAACCATAAACCTGTTAAATATTCTCCATCACTATTCATAATCATATTTGAAAAGTTTTCTGGAGTTTGATACATATATTTATAAGTCATTTTATATTTCTCCAATCATCTCTACAAATTACTATTTTTATATTATATTTCTTTTATAACTTTACAAGGATTTCCAACTGCAACACAATTTGAAGGAATATCCTTATTTACAACACTTCCTGCGCCTATTACAACATTATCTCCTATTGTTACTCCTGGCATAACACAGACATTTCCGCCTATCCAAACATTGCTTCCAACTTTAATTGGTTTTGCATATTCTAATCCTTTATTTCTTGTTTGATAATCTAAAGGATGCCCTGAAGTATAAAATCCACAATTAGGTCCAATAAAAACATTATCTCCAAATTCTACTTTATTGGCATCTAATATTACTAAATTATGATTTGAATAAAACTTTTCTCCAATTTCTATATTAAATCCATAATCACAATAAAAATTTGGCATTATCATAAATTCATTTCCAGTTTTTGAAAAAAGTTTCTTTATAATTTCATTTCCTTTTTCTATATCTTCAATACATAAATTATTATATTGATTACAAAGTTTTTTAGCTTTTATTAATTCATCTACTAATTGTTTATCACTTGAATCATACAATTCTCCATTTAACATTTTTGCTTTTTCTGTCATAAATTTTTTCCTCCAATCATAACAAAAACTTACTATTTATTCTTTGATAATTGTCTTATTTTT
>ERZ840057.2355-NODE-2355-length-13164-cov-44.477229_pt1 | contig 13164 bp, 9 predicted proteins | sample MGYA00519907_ERZ840057 | MGnify/ENA primary metagenome ERZ840057 (study PRJEB31850, sample SAMEA3708862) | human gut metagenome | biome: human gut; feature: human-associated habitat; material: faeces | place: China | collected 2014 ...
TCCCATTGATTTTGTCATGGAGTTTTACGGCAAGTCCTTTCCCGAAGCTGTCCAGCTCTTAACCGGCGAAAGCGGTGAGGGACAGAGCGAAGCCAGCACAGCACCGCCCACAGCGTTTCACTTGCCCTTGCACAACAGGACAGCCGACAGAGCAATCCAATATCTCACAGAAAGCCGAGGTCTCAACAAAACGCTTGTTGAGGCTTTTCTTCTTTCCGGGGATATTTACGAGGACGCAAAGCGGCACAATGTTGTGTTTGTCGGCAGAGACCGAAGCGGTACACCGAGATACGCCCATGTGCGAGGAACGGCAGACCCATTCAGACAGGACATTGCCGGGTCTGACAAATCCTATCCGTTCCGACACGAGGGTAATGGCAATCAGCTCTTTGTCTTTGAAGCGCCGATTGACCTGTTATCGTTTATCTGCCTTTATCCGCAGGATTGGCAGACAAGAAATTATCTTGCCCTGGGCGGCGTTTCTGGCAAAGCCCTTGACCGTTTTCTTTCTGAGCGCAAGGACACCCAAAAAGTGTTCCTCTGCCTTGACAGCGACACCGCAGGAAATGAAGCCTGCACACGACTGGCACAGTCCATTCCCGGCGAGATCGCCGTCATTCGCCTTGTCCCGGCAAGGAAAGACTGGAACGATGTTCTCCGTCAGCAAGGGGACATTCCCAGCCGCAAATTCATAGCCGAGACAATCACGCTGCGAGAGCTGCCCACCGCCCAGCCTGTCCCAATGCTCCGTATGGCAGATGTGGAGCTGACGAGCGTGGATTGGCTATGGTTTCCGTATATCCCCTTTGGAAAGCTGACAATTATCCAGGGCAATCCCGGCGAGGGCAAGACCTACTTTGCCATGCGCCTTGCGGCGGCTTGCACCAATCGAAAGCCTTTGCCCGGTATGGAGACACTTGAGCCTTTCAATATCATCTATCAAACTGCCGAGGACGGTCTGGGCGATACCGTCAAGCCCCGACTGATAGAAGCGGACGCAGACCTTGAACGAGTGCTTGTCATTGATGACAGGGACGCACCTCTGACCCTTGCCGATGAGCGCATAGCAAGGGCAATCCGTGAGAACAACGCAAGGCTTGTTATCATTGACCCGGTACAGGCGTTTCTGGGCGCAGATGTGGACATGAACCGGGCAAATGAAGTCCGTCCCATCTTCCGCAGTCTGGGAGACATTGCACAGGCTACCGGGTGCGCTATCGTGCTGATCGGACACCTCAACAAAGCCGCAGGAACGCAAAGCACCTACCGGGGATTGGGGTCTATCGACATTACGGCGGCAGTCCGCAGTCTGCTGTTTATTGGCAAGCTGAAGGACAGTCCCACAACGAGGGTGCTTATCCATGAGAAAAGCTCCCTTGCGCCGCCCGGACAGTCCCTTGCCTTTTCTCTGGGAGACGAGAAAGGCTTTGAGTGGATAGGGGCTTATGACATTACCGCTGACGAGCTTCTTGCCGGGACGGACACCGCCAAGACCGAAAGCAAGACCTGACAGGCGCAAATGCCACCCCGAGAGAATTTGAACACCCAACACCTGCGGGTCAAAGATATAGCAGGCTCAGAGTCGAAATTCCGACTCTGAGCCTGTTGAATTCTTGTTGTAATAGATGAAGCGGTGCTAAGGATGCGCAAAACAGATAATAGCACGCATCAGACGATTATGTACTTCAGATTGCTTTGCTCAAAGAGGCTAATCCAGTTTCCGCCTATATCGCTGTCTGTAATTACCATGTCGAAATCTGAAAGATTTGAGAACATGCAGGGACGCATTTTGCCGAACTTCGATGAGTCGACCAGTAGAATTCTTGTGGATGATGAGTTGATAGCCGCCTTCTTGTACATAAATTCATACGGCTCGATGCATGAAAGGTTTCCTTTTGAAGTTACTCCAGCTGCTGCCATAAAGCACTTGTTGATATTCAGTCTGGATATAAGCGCGACTCCTTCGGGAGAATCGAAAAGCTCGGTGTTCCTGTGGTAAAATCCGCCGCCGCAAATGAGAGAGATGTTGCTTCTGTTCTGGCAGGCAACCATAGTGTTCAGAGTGTAGCCCACTACCGTGATGGGAAAGTCCAGATTTAAGTGCTTGAGCATACACTCTGTGGTGGAACCCGTATCTATCAGAACGATATCATTCGGCTCAATGAGCTTGCAGGCCTCCAGACCGATTGCCTCCTTGCTGCCGGACATGCTCTGTCTCTCGTCGTGAATGAAATAGTCCTTCTTTATCTTCGAGCCATCCTGGTTATCATTCAGAATTGCAACGCCATTGATAACGGTGGTATATCCCTGCGCGGACAGCTCGTGCAAGTCTCGGCGTATGGTCATATCCGAGACTCCGATTTCCGAGGCAAGCGCGCTTATGGATTCACCTACTCTGTTTGCCAGGATGGAGAGAATACAGCTGATACGCTCGGGCTTGTTCTTCATATAAGCCTTCTCCTTTTCTGAACGGTATTTAACAAAATGCTCGTAATATTTTTAATTTATAACAAATTTATCACAGCGACAGAGAAAATTCAATAGCAACAAAGGGGAAATGCACCTTGGTTTTAACAAAATTTGCAGATTTGCTGGGATACAGAGGCGCGGTAATACGATTATAAGCCGGATATTTCATCTGAAATGCGCCGAATTTCGCATTATTCTGAGAAAATGTGCGTATTGGCAATCAGATAAATGACTTTTGTTATACAGCAAAGCAAAATGTTAACATGTCAACAAAATGTGTTAACAATCGCTGCCGATTAACAGCTAAAAAGAGCGGATGTTAAAAAAGTGTTGGTTTTATACAAACAAAGAGATGGATATTATGAACTATTCACAAAAAAGTTTTGAAATATTGACTCAAATTTTTCTTTATGTTAACATATGTTACAGGATGAACAAAACTTGTGATAAATAAATATTTTCACAAAAGCTGAAAGGATATATAACATTGAAGAAAGAAGAAGTATACGGACACATTGACCATACGCTCCTCAAGGCGTTTAGCACAACAGAGCAGATTGAAGCCATTGCAGAGGAGGCGCTGAAATACGGCACTGCATCTATATGCATTCCGGCAAGCTTTGTAAATTACATTCACAACAAATATAAGGATGTCAATATATGCACCGTAATTGGCTTTCCCCTCGGATATTCCACCACTTCAATCAAGGTTGCAGAGGCAAAGCAGGCAATTGAAGACGGCGCAAATGAAATCGATATGGTAATCAACATCGGCTGGGCAAAGGAGCATAAGTTTGATGCTGTTACCGAAGAGATCAAGGCCGTCAAAGCGGCGTGCGGGGACAAGATTCTGAAGGTTATCATTGAGACCTGCTATCTGACTGACGAGGAAAAAATCGCACTTTGCAAGTGCGTTTCGGATGCAAAGGCCGACTATATTAAGACCTCAACCGGATTTGGCACCGGTGGCGCAACGCTGGAGGATGTAAAGCTTTTGAAGGCCAATGTTGCACCTTATGTAAAAGTAAAGGCAGCAGGCGGTATGAAGACCAAGGCAGACCTTTTTGCATTCCTTGAGGCCGGTGCAGACAGACTCGGCACAAGCTCGGGCATAAAGCTTCTCAACGAATAATTTGTTGATGGTGATAACTGATGAGTAACCGTTTTCTTCTTGAAGCTAAAAACATAATTAAGACTTTCCCGCCTACTGTGGCATTGAATGATGTTCACTTTTGCCTGAGGCCCGGCGAAATCCACGGCCTGATGGGCGAGAACGGCTCAGGCAAGAGCACGATGTGTTCAATCGTTTCGGGCATTTATCCCTATGATTCAGGTGAACTCTTCCTGGATGGTGAGCCGTATTGCCCTAAGAATATGATTGACGCAGCAGCTAAGGGCGTTTGCATGATTGTTCAGGAGCAGGGGACCTTTGCGAGCACAACCGTTGCGGAAAACATATTCATCGGAAAAGAAAAGCAGTTTCATAACGGCATCAGGCTGGATACGAAAAAAATGGCGAATGCCGCACAGAAGATTCTTGATGAGCTTCAGATGCAGCACATTGACGCCAGAATGACCTGCGGCAGACTTTCCTTTGAGGACAGAAAGCTTGTAGAGATAGCAAGAGCAATGTATTCAGACCCAAAGGTTCTGATAATAGATGAGACGACCAGCGCACTTTCCAAGAACGGCCGCGATATTCTCTACGGCTTGATGGAAAAGATGAAGTCAGAAGGCAAGTCCGTAATCTTCATCTCACATGACATAGATGAGCTTATGGAAAAATGCGACTATCTGACGGTTTTCAGAGACGGCATTTACATTGACGAGGTGCCGAAGGAGAAATTCAATGCCGATCTGATCAAGCAGCTGATGGTTGGCAGAGAAATGGTCGGAGCCTACTATCGCGAGGATTTCAAGCCGAGCCACGAGGACGAGGTTGTCCTCTCGGTTGAGCATATTACGCAGGGAATTGTTACCGATGTCTCGTTCGATGCGTATAAGGGCGAGATACTCGGCATAGGCGGCCTGAACGAGTGCGGTATGCACGAGTTGGGCAAGCTGATATTCGGTCTTGAACCGCGTACGATCGGCGTTACCAGGTATCATGGCGGCGTTGAGTTCAAAAATCCGACTGATGCAATGAAGCTGGGCATCGGCTACATTTCCAAGGATCGCGACAAAGAAGCAATTCTCACAGCAGCAAGCATTCGTGATAACATCTGCCTTCCGTCCCTGAGTAAGCTGCAGAAGGGCATATTCATCACGGATAAGAGAGAGAAGGAGTTTACGAATTCCTACATAAATACGCTCGAAATCAAAACCAGCGGAATGGAACAGCTTTGTATGCATCTGTCCGGCGGCAATAAGCAGAAGGTCGTTATTGCGAAATGGGTGGGCTTCGATGCCTCCGTTCTGATAATGGACTGTCCCACCAGAGGCATAGACATCGGCGTTAAAGCGGAGATTTACCGCATCATGGAAAAAATGAAAGCGGACGGCAGGACCATAATACTGATTTCCGAGGAGCTGCCTGAGCTGATAGGTATGAGCGACAGACTGCTTATCATGAAGGACGGCAAAATCACAAAAGAGTTTCAGAGAAGCAAAGAGTTGTCCGACAGAGATATTATTAATTACATGATATAGGTGATAGGTGCTTTCTAATGAAAACGGATATAAAAAAGCATGAAAACGGCGGGGCAAAAAGCTGGATCAAGGCGCACCTGTCTGACATTATTCCCGTATTAGGCCTCATATTAGTGTTGGTATTCTTCAATGCGGTCAGCGGCGGAAAAGTATTTACAAAGACAAACTTCAACACGCTGTTCAACGAGGCTTTCAGCCTTCTGATTGTTACATACGCATTGATTTTTGTTATGGCGCAGGGCAAAAACGATATGTCCCTGGGCGGCGTTGTGGCACTTGCGGCGGCACTTGCGGCACACGCATCATCTATAAGCGGCAATTTGGTCCTGCCGGTTGCGCTGCTGGTCGGACTGCTGTGCGGCCTGCTGAACGGCTTGATTGTTACGGAGTTTAGAATTGACTCGTTTATTGCTACAATAGCAATGTCCTTCATCCTGAAGGGCTTTGTTGAATTGCTGCTCCAGTCGGGTGTTCAGTCCATACCCATCAAGATGATGATGCTCGATTCTCAGCAGCTTAAAATCACAGTTGCGCTGGTATTCGGTATTATTAGCTTCATACTGTTTAAGTACACCATGTTCGGCAAGCATTGCCGCGCAATAGGCTCAAGGCTGGAAGTCTGCAGACAGTCCGGCGTAAGAGTAAAGCTCGTTCAGTACGGAAGCTATGTGTTCACGGGTTTGGCCTCCGGTCTTGTTGCATTCTTCTTCCTCATCCGCTCTGGTGCTGCTAATATCGGCACGGCAAGCAATTTGGAATTCAATGCGCTGCAGGCGCTGATGCTCGGCGGCGTGCTGATCACAGGCGGCTCGTCCGTTAAGTTCAGAAGTGCGGTAATCGGCAGCATCACGATGGCGGCACTTGCAAATGGTATGACCCTGTGGGGCGTTGAGACACTGACTCAGCAACTTATCAAGGGATTTATATTCCTTATTGTAATTGCGCTTACATTTGAAAGAAAGAGCGTAGAGGTAATCAAGTGAATTTTGTAATTCTCATTACCGGCAGAGTAATGAAAAGAAAAAGGAGAAAAAAATATGAAGAAAGTCATCGCCCTCTTGCTGGCGGCAGTTATGGTGTTTGCACTTTGTGCATGCGGCCAGCAAGGCGCTGAGGGGAAAGATCCCGCAGCAAAACTTCCCGAGTTCAAGCTCGGCATCCCCATGGAAAACACCGCAAACCCTGCACAGTATTCCTACCTTGAGAACATGGTTTACCTGTGCGGCAACTTCCCCAACGGCGGCACCGCAGTTGCAGAAGCTGACGACCTGACCGACCCCGATCATATGATTTCCAGCGTTGAGAAACTTATCTCTGCAGGCTGCAATATGATCACCATCTGCCCCTGCAACGACACTATGCTCATCAAGGTTGCAAAGCTTTGCGAAGAGAACAAGGTTTACTGGGCAGTTGCATGGCGCGACATCCTCGACCCCGAGGTACGTGATGTTGTATACGCATCTCCCTACTTCTGCGGCACCGCAGTTCAGTCCGACCTGAACGCAGGCTATGCAGCAGTTAAGGCAATGGGCGAAGCAGGCATGAAGAAGATCGGCCTCATCTCTTTGGACAAGAGCAGCTCCTGCGCAGCACTTCGTGAAAAGGGCATGCAGAAGGCGCTTGACGAGTACGGCATGCAAGTTGTTGCTGAGGCAAGAGACCTCCAGCAGGCAGCTGACGCAGCACAGGCAGTTGAAAGCTTCATCGTTGCAAATCCCGACCTCGACGGTGTTTACATCGCTTGCTCCATGGGCATGAACATCCTCGACGGCACGCTCTCCGCGCTTGAGCAGTACGACCCCGACAACCACATCAAGATCAGCGTTATTGACTTCCTGACCGGACTCGACACCTGCTTCGAGAAGGATAGAATCATTTGCGCACAGGGCGGTATTTACATCCCCGTTCAGATTGCCTGCGGTATGCTCGAGATGAACGCAATCCTCAATGGCGGCCGCCTCGGTGGACAGGCATGGGATGTTCCCATCTCCTTCGGTGCAGTCGGCTCCGCTGAAGAGTTCAAGGATTACAGCAAGTTCTGCGAAGGAGCACTTCCTACTTACACCTTTGAAGAGCTGCAGAACCTGTTCATCACCTACAATCCCGATGTAACCGGTGAAGACATCATCGCTTGGGGTAATGCATTCAACCTCGCCGACATTTATGCTGCACATGCAGACCTCGCAGCACCCGTAAAGGGACCCAACGGCGTTGAATATGTTCCCTTTGCAAAGTAATTGCGTTCAATTAGCCTGAACTTAACACCACACAAATTCCGGGGGGAGGTTTATTCTCCCCCCGGCACTGAAAAAACCGTCACCCATCTCTGCGTTTTTGCTTTATATGTGTTATGAATGACGCACGTTTTCCCCTTATGAAAAGTAATGCAGCAGCTGCATTATTACTGACAATAATCGTTGTTAAAGGTTTACTGTTATGAAGGAAAAAAAGAACAATATATTTATCGTACTTGCCGTACCGGTGGTCATCTTTTTAATTCTGACTGCCTGCATAGATAATTACGGCTTCCATTCTCTGAAGATTGTTCTGTCTCAAGCCATTATCCCTACAACTCTGGGATATGCAATGTGCTTTACCAACGCAATTGGTATGTTCGATCTCAGCTGCGCATCTGCTATGATAATTGCTGCAATGATAGGAGGTTCTCTCGGAAACACAATGGGAATTCCCGGCCTCATCATCGGCTGCATAGCCGTTGGCGTTGTGCTGGGTGTAATTAACGGCACTGTGTACAAGCTGCTGAAGATTCCCTGTCTCATTGTATCTCTGGGCCTGCTGCTCATCTACGAGATACTTGCACAGAAAATCGGTCTCGGCGTCAGCAAGACAATTCCCGCTGATGTCGGCATTATCGGCAAATTCCCCTATAGTTTGATTATATTGGGAGCAAGCGCACTCTTGTTCTATTACATATACAATAAAACCTGCATTGCCTGCCACATTCGCGCGGTAGGTAATGAGGAGCTTCTCGCCAACGCACTTGGCGTCAATGCAATGAATACCAAGTATATGACCTTTGTGCTTGCCGGTATCTTTATCGGCATCACCGCAATCCTGCAGATTTCTTATGCAAACAGCATTACCACGGTTTCTTCCCTGAGGAGTATCTCAATGATATTCCAGCCTCTTATGGGCGTGCTGATTGCATTTGCAATTCAGGAATGGTGCAATCTGACGCTTGGTGTATTCATAAGCCAGTTCACCCTTTCCATGATGTTCAATGCATTGATTGCTCTGGGTGTCCCGAGCAAGATGCAGGATGTTGTGCTGGGTGTTATGCTCATAATCGTAATGGGTATTGCGCTGAACAACAAGCGTATCAGCGGATTCTTTGAAAGAAAAGCAAGAAGAAAAGAATTAATGAAAAGAGCCTAATTGAGTTCAATTAGGCTCTTTCAAAAACTTGCGCAAATTGAAAAGAGCATAAAAAGACATAGCTTACAGGCTTTGGCAGAATGAAGCCACGACACACCATCATTTGTAAAGAAGTATGTGCTTACGAAATGTTCGATATTCAGATATAAAATAAAGGAGCGCGATCATGGCATTCAGATATTCTGATAAATATAAGAAATACTCTCTTGATATGCATGTAAATGTAACGAGAGACGAATTCCTTAAGCAGTTTGACCCGGAGGCTCTTGCTAAGGACATTATCTCAACAGGTGCTGAGGCGGGAATGATGTACATTCAGTCCCATTACGGCTATTCCTACTGGCCTACAAAGGTTGGCGAAATGCACCCGGGTCTCATCGGAAATGAAGATGCATTCAAAAGGCTGTACGATGAAATGCACAAGGGCGGAATGGATGTTGATGTATACTTCAGCATGATTTATAACAACTGGGCATATGACCACCATCCCGAGTGGAGAATTAAAGACATAGACGGCCACTATTCGCGCGACAAGGGCAGAAGATTCGGCCTTTGCTGCCCGAACAGCGAGGGCTACAAAAAGTTCTGCAGAGACCAGATTGCAGATTTCACTGAATATGTAGGTCCCTATGAGGCGTTTTTTGCGGATATGACCTTCTGGCCCACAGTATGCTACTGCGACAATTGCAGAGCAAGATGGGAAAAGGAAGTCGGCGGAGAAATGCCGAGAATTGTCAATTGGAAGGACGAACGTTGGAAGCTTTTCCAGCGCAAGCGCGAGGAGTGGCTGCAGGACTATATGCAGTACATCTACGATTCCGTCAAGATGGTCAATCCCGGCGCAGTTGTCGAAATGCAGAACTCCACCATGCCGGGAAGCTGGATGATGGGCGTAACCGAGAATGCCACGATTGCAAGCGATGCAGTTTCCGGCGATTTGTATGGCGGTTTTTCTCAGCAGACCTTTGCCTGCAAAATGTACTACAATATGACGCCCAATCTGCCGTTCAACTATACTACCTCAAGGTGCGAGCCGTCTCTTGACGAGCATACCACTATTAAATCCGAGGTAATGATGAAGCTCCATGCAATGCTGTCATTTATCAATCACGGCAGCAACATATTTGTTGACGCAGTGGATATGACCGGCACATATGAACCGCTGGTGTACAGCCGCCTTAAGAATGTATATGATGATGCGGCAAAGTTTGAAAAGTATTTCTCAAAGGGCAAGCCCTGCACGGATATAGGCATATACTTCAATCTGCACGGCAAGTACGACGAGGAGATGCCGCCTATGGACATCTCTGAGAGCAAGAACATTAGCAGGGCAATACCGCATCTTGACAGCAGCATCAATGTCAGCGAAACGCTGCAGAGAGCGCATATACCCTACAGCGTGTATACCAGCTTCCACCCTGAGCAGTGGGGCAAAGCAAAAATGCTTATCGTGAGCGATGCGCCCAATATGAGCAAGGAAAATATGTCTGCGCTGAAGGCTTATGTCGAAGACGGCGGCATAGCGTATATCAGCGGTCACAGCGCACAGCCTCTGGTTGAGGAGATTTTCGGCGGAAAGATAACGGGACGTACCGACGAAACAATCACTTATATTGCCCCCGAGGATGAGGTGGCACCGCTGTTTGGTGAGTACAGCAGAAAATATCCTTTGACAGTGTACGACAGTGCGTATATTCTTGAAGGAGCAACGAACGGCAAGGTGCTTGCAAAGCTGACGCTGCCGTATTCACTGCAGGCAAGCTCATTCCTGGTGTGTGCAGACCTCGAGCTTCAGGTGGAAGCGGACCCGAATGACCCGCGCAATGAGAGTGCATCCATGCACTCAGACCCACCCGGAATCGCAACAGACTACCCTGCAATGATGGAAGCAGAGGTCGGCAAGGGCAAGATAATATGGGCATGTGCACCCTTTGAGAGCACAAGCCTGACACAGCCAAGAAAGGTATTCACATCATTTGTAAAGAAGTATGTGCCTGAGATGAGCTTCGCTTCAGACGATACGCCGTATGTGGTTGAGTATCAGCTGTGGGAGGATGAAGAGGGCAAATATCTGTCTGCAATCAACCTGCAGTACGCAGATGAGGTTCTGCCGGTATTTGACTTCAATATCTGCATAAGGACGGAAAAGCCTGCAAAGATAACCCGCGTATCAGACGGCAGGGAAATGGGCTTTGAGTATTCAGACGGCAAGTTTGTTCTGCACATTGACAGACTTGACCTTTACGAAATGTTCGATATTCAGATATAATTGTGATAGCTGCAGCGTGTCAGCAAAAGGAGAAAAGCAATGGAAAACAAAAAGATAGTAGTGTTTGGCAGCTATGTAACTGACCTTACCGGCAGAACCCCTAAGTTTCCCACAGAGGGCGAAACGGTAATGGGTGTGTCCTTCAAAAGCGGGCCGGGAGGAAAGGGCTCCAACCAGGCGGTAGCTGCAAAGCGAGCCGGAGGCGATGTAACACTTGTAACCAGACTCGGTGAGGACGACTTCGGAAAGCTGGCACTTAATTTCTATGACAAAGAGGGAATCGATTCCTCAAAAATCATTGTTGATAAAAATTCTGACACAGGCGCTGCACTGATAATCGTAAACGAAGCTACTGGACAGAACGAAATCATTGTAATTATCGGTGCCTGCGGAGAGTTCAAGCCCGAGGAGGTTCAGGCGCTTAAAGAAACTGTCGCCTCAGCGGGAACGGTTCTCTGCCAGCTTGAAACAAATCCGGAGGCTACCTACAAGGTGCTTGATATGGCAAAGCAGGCAGGTGTGACGACTGTTTTTAATCCTGCACCGGCAAGAAAGCTGCCTGATGAGGTGTTGAACGGCATAGATTACATCACCCCCAACGAAACAGAAGCAGAAATCATAACAGGCATTGCAGTTACCGGTTATGAGAGCGCCTCAAAGGCGGCAGATGTTCTTCTCGGCAAGGGAGTTAAGAATGTTGTCATCACGCTCGGAAACAAGGGCTATTATGCCAAAAATGCACAGTCTGAGTTTACCGGTGCGCCGATTCAGGTAAATGTTGTTGACACAACGGGAGCAGGTGATGCCTTTAACGGCGGCTTTACTGCGGCGCTTGCGGCGGGAATGAGCTTTGAAGCTGCGCTTATATATGGCAATGTAACCGGCGGACTGTCGGTCGAAAAGCTCGGTACAGCACCGGCGATGCCTTATAAAGAAGAGATTATGGCAGCACTGAACAAGTAAATATTTGAAAAGGTGCAGACACTTGAACCTGTATGTTCAGAAATTCAAGGTCTGCACCGTTTTTTGCTGTAGAAGACGAGTATAGGTGAGGTTTAGCCGGTCCCGTCAAGATTTATGCGCAAAATTGTTTGCAGGCTCCGGCTGAATGAAGTCAGCCGGCAATGGAGGCGTCGTCCAAAGCTGCCTCCAAATGCTTCATGTTCATGTATTTCTTGCAGCCCAACTGGGTGCCCGCCGCGTGGCGAAGTCGGGCGCAGACCAGCATCAGGGCGGAGTTCCCGTCAGGGAATGTCCCCACCACACGGGTGCGGCGGCAGATCTCACGGTTCAGCCGCTCGATCACGTTGTTGGTACGGATGCGGGTCCAATGCTCGCTGGGAAAATCGCAGTAGGTCAGCGTTTCCTCTGTACAATTTTCTCGGACATAGTTTGCTGTCTCCTTTCAGAATGGTGTGTGGTAACTTCATTCTACCAGAGCCTGCAAGCTATGTCTTCTTTTATGCGGTTTCCAATTTGCGCAACTTATTGTACCTTATCTCGATGGTTGTTTCATTTTTTGTTGCATTTCGGGGCGAATATTGCGAAAAATATCGCCGGGACTATAACCTCTACACATATTTCTTCGCAAAATAAGCGAATCGTTCAGACGCAGAAAGCCACCAGCCCCATTCTCTGAATGGAGCTGGTGGCTCTTTTTATATGTGATTGCTTATGGCAATAGGTTTATGCGCAAATCATATTTAGCGAAAAAACGCTAAATTATTATATATTAGCGTTATATCGCTAATCCAATATAAAACCGTTGCTAAAATGCCCCTATCCAGTTGATGGTTGGGGGAGGGAAATGCGTATCACATTATCTATCCTGATTGCCGAGCGGATCAATCAATTGCGGAAATCAAGAAAACTTTCCGTCAATGAGCTGGCAACAATGAGTGGTCTGTCTTATTCAACCCTTAACAGCATTTTACGCTGCAAATCAAAATCTCCCACTTTAGGAACTCTGATTTGAATCGCCACTGCGCGAAACATGACCATCCTTGAATTTTTGGATGTCCCCGAAATTGTGAATTTCTCTTATGATGATATGGACGATTCCGACCAGGATGACGATGAGTCACGAGGATGATCTCATAACCTGAAGGAGCTGATTTGTAATGAACGTTTCTATACAAATCTGTTGTAACGCTTAATGGGTTGTTTTATTTGCCTTAACTTTCCAAATAATATTATCCAAAAAAATGGCAACAAACAGGGAGCACGCGAAAACAGCAGCAAGTAAGAACAACATTCCCGACATTCCCCTTTCGAAAATTGAAAAATGCCGAAAAATTCGTAAGACTAAAACGTGCATAAAATAAATCGTCATGGAATGTTTCGATAGGATTTTCACCGCAATGTGACTTGCGTGAATCTTT
>ERZ840057.2366-NODE-2366-length-13133-cov-3.607891_pt1 | contig 13133 bp, 10 predicted proteins | sample MGYA00519907_ERZ840057 | MGnify/ENA primary metagenome ERZ840057 (study PRJEB31850, sample SAMEA3708862) | human gut metagenome | biome: human gut; feature: human-associated habitat; material: faeces | place: China | collected 2014 ...
GCTGGCGCATCTGGAGCAGCTGGAAGAGGAATATGCCGCCGAGATCAAGAAGCGCATGCAGGTCATCCCGCAGATCATCGATCAGTTTTATCATCTGTTCAGGATTTACTGCTGATTTATCTCTCGTCTGTGCAGACGGAAGCAGGTATAATTCCGGATATTTTTTATCCTTGATCAGTGCCTGTTTGATCTTGCAGTTTCCTTCTACAACATCTACCAGGTTGTATACGATACGGTTCTCAAGTCCCATAACCACATCGAGGTTACGAAGTCCGATATCTGTATCAATCAATACAACTTTCTTTCCTTCTTTCGCTAATCCTGTTCCCACATTGGCAGTGGTTGTTGTCTTTCCAACGCCACCTTTTCCAGATGTGATTACAATAACTTCACTCATTTTATTTTCCTCCATTCACTATACTATGATTTCATTTAAGAGCGCTTTTGATATGGGCTCGATATAAATATTTCCTTCTTCAACAAATGCAATCTGTGCTTCCATCGGTTGATTATCACTGTTCTTGGATCTTCCAAAGAATTTTTTCTTCTTCTCCGGTTCTCCATCTGCACTTCTTGCTATATGCTTTCCAATGCGTATCTGCATGGGCTGCATGTCCAATGCCGCAACAAATGCATGATCATCTCCACCGCTTCCTGCACTTAGATATCCCTTAGCACAACCAAGAACAACAACATTTCCTTTCGCGCTGACTGATGCTCCAGGATTAACATCTCCGACAACAACAACACTTCCATCAGATTCAAGACTCTGTCCAGACCTTAAGGTTCCTCGGTAAAACTGTCCATCTCCCTTTCTTCTCTCATCGATCAGAGATTGCGATCTTTTCTGTTCCTTCTCCTCAAGTTTCTTTAATGCCTCTTTAAATGATGTCTCCATGATCTTATCATCTTCTATGACATATGCGATCGTCAATGTTGTCTTTTCGGCAATAATCCCTAAAACTTCTTCAAGCTGTTGGGATGTGAGTTTCCGACCTTCGATCTTCAATGCGATCTGGGTCTGTCCGTTAAAGAAATCTTTTGCCTGTATAAACTTCTCACAAATAGCAGCTTTGAGCTGTTCAAACTTCATCTCAGGATCAAGCACCATGGTAAGCCCAATGCTGTTTCCTTTTAACAATACCGGATGATTCATACGATTCCTCTCTTCTTTTCTTAGTCTCCCGCAGTACCTACATTGGTTTCTGTGACTGATTTATTATTCTTCTCCATCTTCGCCTTTGTCTTATCATTTGCAAAATAATACTCATAAATATCCTTTGCCGTAGATGCAGCATTGGATGAAGTATATCCAAACGGAATAACTACTGTCGTCGTAATCTCTGGTTTCTCATATGGTCCATAAGAAATAAACAGTGCATGGTTTGGACGTTTCTTATTCTCCTGTGCAGTACCAGTCTTTCCTGCAACCTTTACTTTCATTCCTTTGAAAATACTACTTACAGAACTGTCATTTCCATTCACTACACCTCTCATTCCTGTCTGTACCGCATTCCAGTACTTCGTATCATAATGGAGCTGTCTGACTTTCTTGACACCATACTTCTTAATCGTCTTTCCATTATCGTCTGTGATCTTATCCATGATACTAAGATTATATACTGTACCTCTGTTTGATAACGTTGTCACATAATTAGAAATCTGACTTGGTGTGAAACTGTTACGTCCCTGTCCAATGGCAGAACGTACAGAAGTCTCATCAGAAACCTGTGGAGATGACTCATCAAGTTCAATTCCAGACTTCTTATTCAGTCCAAGATCTGTTGCGTATTTTTCCAGATATTTTAATCCTTCCTTACTGCTGTATGAACCTGATTTGTTTCCTAATCTATATCCTACTTCATAAAAGAAATAATTACAAGATGCTTCTATCGCTGTAGATACAGTTCTTGGTCCATGACGATCCGGATACTTCCAGCATTTTGCTGGTGGCGTGATCTTATCATACAAACCTGTACAGTTGATCACCGTGCTCGTTGTAATAACTTTTTCATTCAGACCTGCTAGTGCTGATAATGGTTTAAATGTAGATCCTGGTGCTGTTTTGTGTTTTAATGCCTGGTCATATAACGGCGTTGATGCTGAATTAGCCAGCTGTCTGTAATATCCGGAATCTGTTCCATTTGATAAACGATTACTATCATATCCTGGATAACTTACCAATGCTTTTACCTTTCCAGTCTTAGAGTCTGTAATAACAACAGAGCCAGAACATGGATCCATTCCAAGCTGTGCCGGTGTGATCTGCAAACTTTTTAATTTCTTACGGATAAAATCATAACTGTTTAAAGATCCAGATTTCAAGGCAGAATAATCACTGTCGCCTTTCTTCTTAAGGACTCCCTGTTCATAAAGCAGAAGACATACTTCTCTTCCACTTAATTTACCCTTCATGATACTCTGTTCACAAACCGTCATATCGAAATCATCTGCCTCAATCAATGCATCTTCAACATATGCTGCCAGTGCTTTCATGATCTCTTCTGTATCATTATACTTACTGTTGATATTCAAAGATGAAATATCTATCCATTCTTTATTCACCGCATATCTTAAGAATTCGCTTAAACTGATTTTCTCATCTTTCCATCTCTGGTATGTTTTATCTGTCGTATCAATAGAGCTGCTTAAGAGAATCTTCTTACTTGATAACAAACTATATACATAAGATGAATATGCCTGTTTCTCATCACTTTCATCCTTATAAGCTTTCTTTTCATTCAATACCAGATTCTTTGATGTTTTGATCGCGGCATCTTCAAGCCTCTGAATCTTTTTGTACATCTTCTTTTCGTAAGATGTTGCATCATTACCATTCAGATCCTCAAGATCGATCACACTATTTCCAATAAATGAATAATATACTTTCTTGATCGGTATCATAATATTCTCACGGTCATTTCCTGCACTGTCAGAACTTGTGAGCTTGGATAATACGATTCCTGCGATCTTTTTCTCAAGAAGATTGTATACATATTCCTGCAGATCACTGTCTATAGATAATGTAATATTATTTCCTGTCCCGGATTTCACTGTCTTCGTAGTTTCTACGATTTTTCCCACATTATTGACAACCAATGTCTTGCTTCCGCTGTCTCCGTGCAGATACTTCTCAAACTGTTTTTCTATACCTGCTTTTCCAACTGTTTCATCACTGGAATAGTAATCTTTATCTTCTTCTTTTTTACCTTTGTTATAAGTTTCTAATTCGTCTGTGTTGACTGTTCCTGTGTATCCAATAATATGAGACACTGCCTCGCTTTTATTATATACACGAATAGACTTTGTATCAATATCGATTCCTGGAAGTTCTGAACTTCTTTCTTTGATCTCCGCAATACTCTTGCTATTAATCTCATTTGCAATCGTAACCTTCATATACTGTGAATATCTACTCAAAAATGCACTGTATCTTACTGACATGATCTTTAATGCATCTTCTTTGGAATATTTTTTATCAATATCAAACATCTTTCCAGTTCCTGATGATCCCATCGTTCCATCTCTTAAATACTGAAAGACTTCTTCTGCTGTCGCATTAAGCTGTTTGTTTCTTAATTCCTTCTCTGACTGTGAAAGATCAGAAGTATCACTTCCGATTCCAAAAACATCTCTCTTAAATTTCTTAAGTCTTGATCCTGTCTCTGTAAATCTTAGTTTACCGCTTCCTGTATATTCAATTGGAATATCATTGATAAATGAATCTCCATTACGTTCAAGAATCTTGATTACTTTGTAGATTACTTCATTCTTCTCATAACTCTCTGATGTCCCATTTTGCTTAGCAAGTGTCTGGAATGCACTGTCATTTTGGAAATTTACAGTGTAAACCAACTTATTATATGCTAATAATTTTCCATTGACATCATAAATATTTCCTCGTGTACCTGATGTCTTGACTGTCTTTTGTACTTTGTATGTAAAATCCTGCCTATGAGACTGTCCTTCCACGATCTGAAGCACAAATACCCTTCCGATCAAAACACAATAAAGTACTGCGATCAGTACGATCAGTGCAAGCAGTCTATTTGCTAATAATTTTTCTGCTTTATCGTAAATTTTTCGTAACACTAGAACATACTCCTTTTTTCACCATCTCTGATCCTAATATCTACTTCCAACAATATCTTATAAATGATCAATGCTGTGATTCCTGTATAAACAGCCTCTGGAATCATTACTTTAAACAAATAAGAAAAGAACTGAAGTCTTCCTCTTAATGCAAAAAAGAAGAAAAAGATCACAAAGCTGTATACAAGAGAATTTGCTGTCAAAAGGCCGATCGGAAGTAAAATATCATCTTCATAAAAATATGCATGAAACCATCCATTTACATATCCAAACATGAGATATACAAATGCATATTGCCCTAGCACACTTCCTGAAAAAATATCAATCAACAACCCACAGACAAACCCTACCACGATCCCTGCTTTCTTTCCTCTGATAAATGCTATTGTAACTGTTAAGATCAGTAAGATATTCGGCATAACATCTGCAAGTTTTAAAAACTCAAACACTGATGTCTGCAATAGAAAGCAAACAAGTACAGATATTACATAAAACAAAATTCTCTTAATCTTCATATCTTCACCTGCTATTCCTTAGTTCCTGTATCGAGGTTCTCTGTTTTCTTAAGATCTGTGATAACTAATACTTCTTTTAAATGCTTAAAGTCAACGATCGGTGTAACCTTAGCTGTCTTTGTAAGTTTTGTAGAATCAAGCTTGATATCGGATACCTTTCCAATCGTGATTCCTTCATTAAATTTAGAACTTACATAAGATGTTACCAACTCATCTCCGTTCTTAACTTTCGCATCCTTACTGATATATACAACTTCCAGATATCCGTCTTCCATTGTATCAAGACTTCCATTTACAATGCAAGAATCATTCGTCTTTAAGAACATTGCACTGACCATGCTTGTGTCATTGATGATCGTTCGCACTTTTGCTGTATGTGCAGATACATCATAAACGATTCCTACCAGACCATTTCCTGCAATAACATTCATATCTTTTTTGAGGCCATCTTTGCTTCCTTTGTCGATCATAAATATATCAAACCAGTTTCCTGATCCTTTACTGATAACTCTAGCTCCGACTGTATGATATTTTTTGTATTTTTTCTTCAATTTCAGCAGATCCTGAAGTCGTTCTAATTCTACCTGATTCTGTTCAAGCACACGATTCTGCATCTTTAATGCATCAACTTTCTCCTGAAGCTTCTCATTCTCTGCTTTCAGTGCTTTCTTGCTTTTTGCCTTCTCATTCCATGAAAAAACAAAATTTCCGATGGAATTAGTGCCTTCCTGCATCGGTGATAAAACCGTAAAGAATACATTCTTTACCGGTGAGAGCACCCCTCCTGCAAAAACACTAATCCCTGCTAACAATCCACATATAACGATAAAGATTGCCAGCAGATGATTTGAATTAAATTTTTTCTTTTGCAATTTCATACATCTGTCCTCATTTCATCATTTACTTTATTTTAAATATGACTGCATTCCTAAAATTACATGATCTTGTGGTTCTGGTTTGATATGAACCGTTACCTTCAGTTCTTCTTTGATCCATTCTTCTGTCTTTGTAAATCCACAAGCTCCTCCAGATATATAGATTCCTTCATTCACAATATCAGTCGCAAGTTCCGGAGTGACAACCTCCAGTACCGCTTTTGCCTGCATACAGATCTCTCGAATCTGATCTCTTGCTTTCTCTTCCACAATTGCTGCCGGAATCTTTACTTCTTTTGGAAGTCCACTTACAATATCTCTTCCTTTTACAGAAATATCCTGCTGCGTCTCATTCTCGGCATATGCCATCTTTAATCGTCTTGCATTCTTCATACCGATCTCTAATTTGTAATTCTTCTTTACATAATCTTTGATCCACTCATCGATCTGATCCCCACCATATGGCAGTAATCTGCTTTCTACAATTCCGCCTAAGGAAATCACAGAAATTTCTGTTGTACCCGCCCCGATATCAATGATCATATTACCACATGGAGCTTCTACATCAATTCCGCTTCCGATCGCTGCAAGAATTGGTTTCTCTATCAGTTTGATATCCTTTACCTTTCCTGCGGCTTCCCATGCAAGATCATCAAATGCTCTCTTCTCTACATTTGTAATATCCACAGGTACAGCTATCACCAGCTCTGGCTTGTGTACTCTCTTAAAGTATCCATCAAGCACTGTTCCTAATAAATACCTCATATTTGTGTAATCTGAAATAACCCCATGTTCCATAGGTTTTATAACCCTCACACTATATGGCTGTTTCTCATACATATCAAATGCTTCATCTCCGATTGCTTTGACTTTATCATCTTCATCAAAAGCAATCATGTTCTTAATCTTTAAAAATTCTTTCTTCTTTGTTGCAGCAATTCTTAAATGTCTGCTTCCTAGTTCAATTCCTAACTGTGTCGTTTTCATATTTCTGCTCCTTATATCATGTGTTCTTCCCGAAAACTTATATATGTTCTGTCTCCAATGATAATATGGTCACACAGTGGTATTCCAAGAAACTCTCCTGCTTCTTTCATGCGCTTCGTTGTGAGAATATCCTGCCTGCTTGGTGCTGGATCACCCGATGGATGATTATGGATCATTAGAACTGATACCGCTTCACACCGCAATGCCTCAAGAAATAGTTCTCTTGGCGAAGCCACTGTCTGATTTACTGTTCCTACAGAAACTTTAAGTTCTTTGATAACTTTATTTTTCCCATTAAAAAAGATTAAAATCATCTCTTCCCTGTTTAAATGCCGCATCTGTTCCATATAATAATCTGCAATCGATGACGGATCATGAAAACTTATCTTATCTTCTACTTTTGCCTGTGCTAATCGTTTGGATAATTCAGCAATGCATAAAATCTGCATTGCTTTTACTTTCCCGATTCCAGGTATCTTTTGTAATTCTTCTCTGGAAGTGTGACAGATTCCAAGAAGCCCTTCATAAAAAGGATTCATTGATAAAATCTGCTTAGAAAGATCCACCACTGTCAGATCTTTCGTTCCACTTCTTAAGACTACTGCCAGCAATTCTGCATCTGACAAAGCCTCTACTCCACTTTTTTCACACTTTTCATAGGGTCTTTCTGAAATTGGTAATTCCTTTAATGTCTGATGTTTTTTCTCCATATCTGATCCTTTCTACCGAAAAAATCCCAAAGATCAAAAACATTTCCCATTTATAAATTTTATCATAACTTTTCTTTTATGTATAGAAATCAAACCGTTGTTTTCCTTAAATTTTTCTTATTTCTTATACTTCTGGAATTTCAACTAATCCTTTTTCTTCCATTCTCTGTAGTGACATGATAATTCCGTATTTTGCATGAGGGTAAGTAAGCCCTCCCTGGAAATAAACCGCATATGGTTCTTTCATCGGTCCATCTGCACTTAATTCAATAGATGCACCAGATACAAATGTTCCTGCTGCCATAATGACCTGACTATCATATCCTGGCATATCCCATGGAATTGGCGTTACATGGCTGTCAATCGGAGATGCTTTCTGAATTCCCTCACAAAATGCAACCAGTTTCTCTGGATCATGAAATTCTACTGCCTGAATGATATCATGGCGTTCTTCTTTTCCATCTGGAATGACTTTAAATCCTAATTTCTCATAAAGGTTTGCTGCAAAGATTGCTCCTTTAACCGCTGCATTAACAACCGTTGGTGCCATAAAGAACCCTTGGATAAACTGACGGTTTACCCCTAGACTTGCTCCTACTTCCTTTCCAAGTCCCGGTGTTGTAAGTCTGTATGCACACTGTTCGATCAGGTCATTTCTTCCACAGATATAACCACCGATTGGTGCTAGTCCCCCACCCGGATTCTTGATCAGAGAACCAACAATCATATCGGCTCCAACTTCTGATGGTTCCTTTTCCTCCACAAATTCACCATAGCAGTTATCAACCATAACGATCAGATCTTTGTTGATCTCTTTTACAAATGCGATCGCTTCCCCGATCACATCAACCGATAATGTTGGTCTTGTAGCATATCCTTTGGATCTCTGGATATGAATCAGTTTCGTTTTGTCATTGATTGCATCTTTGATTCCTTCAAAATCAAAACTTCCATCTTCTAACAGATCTACCTGTGCATATGTAATCCCATATTCTTTCAGGGATCCTTTGGATTCACGGATTCCGATCACTTCTTCTAGTGTATCATATGGTTTTCCTGAAATAGCAAGAATTTCGTCTCCTGGACGTAAATTTGCGGATAATGCCAGACCTAATGCATGAGTTCCACATGTGATCTGTGGTCTTACAAGTGCATCTTCTGTTCCAAAGACATCGGCATACAAAGCTTCCACTGCTTCTCTTCCAGAATCATTATATCCATATCCTGTTGTACCACCCAAATGCATCTCTGCGATCTGGTGTTTCTGCATCGCATTTAATACCCTGATCTGATTTAACTGTGCGATCGCATCTAATTTTTCAAAACGGTCTTTTAACCCTTTTTCTACTTCTTGTGCGTAGTCGAAGACTTTCTCTTCGACTCCCATTTCCTTATAATAGTTCTTTAACTGATCCATCATAGATCCCCTTTTCTTTTAATATTGTAAGCATATATGTTAAAATCTCATCTTCTGATCCAAATTTTGACTTATCTACCATGACAACTTCTTTTTCTCTTCCAAACCAAGTCAGCTGGCGCTTTGCAAAATGTCTGGTGTCTTTCTTGATCAGATCGATCGTATCTTCTAGAGATAAATTTCCTTCCAGGTATTCAAATACCTGACGATATCCAATTCCCTGCATGGAAACCATCGTCTTTTCATAGCCTTCTTCTTTTAATCGTTTTACTTCATCGATCAAGCCTTGTTCTGCCATGATATCAACTCTTTTGTTGATTCTGTCATATAAGATATCTCTTTTATGATTTAATACAAAATAAGCAAAATTATATGGTGATGTCTTTGCTGCTTCTTTCTCATTGTGTTCTGAGATCGGATATCCATTTAATTTATAAAATTCTAATGCACGGATCACTCGTTTGACATTATTTTTATGAATTTTTTCTGTAGACTTTGGATCAACTTGTTTTAACGTCTCATACAGACTGTCATTTCCTTCTGTTTTTGCCTTTTCTTCCAATTGTCTTCTATATTCCTGATCTCCGTCTTCCTTTGTAAAATCAATATCATAAAGAAGACTTTGAATATAGAATCCTGTTCCACCGACGATCAGTGGAATCTTTCCTTTTTCATAGATTTCTTCTAATGCATCTTTTGCCATCTGCTGAAATCTTGCCACATGGAATTCTTCCCTTGGGTCAAGTTCATCCACAAGATAATGTTTGACCCCTTCCATCTCTTCTGGACGGATCTTCGCGGTTCCAATATCCATTTTCTTATAGACTTGCATGGAGTCTGCGGAAATGATCTCTGCATTTAAGATTTTTGCTAATCGGATCGATAACTCTGTTTTTCCAACCGCTGTCGGTCCTGTTAAAATTACCATTGGTTTCATCTATTTAAAATCCTTTCGGCATAAGTTCTGATAATCGATAAGTTTCAAATCCATCTGGACTTTGACAGATCACTTTGAGTTCTGGATTAAATTCATGCAGAAACTGTCGGCAGATCCCGCATGGATATACAGTTTCTTTGTCACTTCCATTGGATGCGATCGCAATCACTTCAAAATCATGGTATCCTTCGCTAACTGCTTTGACTGCTGCCGTTCTTTCTGCACAGATAGCCGCTCCATAAGAAGAATTCTCCACATTACATCCTGTAAATACTTTTCCTTCCTTTGTAAGAATTGCTGCTCCTACCTGAAATTTTGAATATGGTACATATGCTTTTTGTTTTGCTTTATCCGCAAGATTTAATAATTCCTGATCTGTCATGATATTTCCTCCTTATCTGGCTTCCTATACGATTCTTTTAAACTTCTTATCTATCTCATATTTACTCATTTTAATGATCGTCGGTCTTCCGTGTGGACACTGGTATGGATTCTCAAGTTTCATCAGTTCATCTAAGAGATGTTCCACTTCCATCAACGATACCCTCTGGTTTCCTTTGATCGACATCTTACATGCCATCGTTGCAATCTTACTTGCGATCACTTCAGTATCCATTGTCCCGTTTTCCTGGCTCACAGCATCTAAAAGTTCCATAAATAAATCTCTTTCCCCAATTCCATAAAGATTTGCAGGAACTTCACGGATACAATATTCATTTCCACCAAAGGATTCTATCGTAAATCCTAAACCTGCGAATGCATCTTTGTATCTTTCTAATGCTTCTGCTTCCATCATGGAAACCGTTACTACCATTGGCGGCTCTAATCTCTGACTGTAGATTTCTTTTTCTTTAAAATTCTTCATCAGTCTTTCATAGTTCACCTTCTCATGTGCCGCATGCTGGTCCATAATGAATAACTGATCTTCGTATTCGATCAGCCAGTAGGTCTTAAAGAGCTGTCCTAAGATCTTGCGGTCAGGTCTTGCCTGTACAGAAAAGACCGGATCTTCTCTTAATGTCATCTGGTTACTGCTTAATTCATCGGTCTTGTATTGCGGGAATTCTTTTTTCTGTGTGTTGTAGTTTAAGCCTGCGTAGGTTGGTTTCTTTGCGATTTGAGATGATTCGCTCTTTAAACGATCTTGTTTCATACCCTCAGGCTTTGCCCTATGTCCTTGCTGATTCGTCTGACTTTGTCGCATCTGTGCAAAGTCTTTCATCGTCTGGTCCATCTTCTGAGTTTCTTCTTTCCTTCGATTTACCTCAAATGGCTCAGGCTTTTGCACTTCTTTTGTTTTCGGCTGCTCTTTCTTCTTCGGTGTTTCTCTTAATACATCCTGCACCAGATCTTTCTGAAGTAACGCCTCCCTGACTGTATCCACAACCAGTTCATAAATCTCTCTTCCATTGCGAAATCGTATCTCCATCTTCGTCGGATGGACATTGACATCCAATAATTCCTGATTAATCTTAAAATCAAGACACACAAACGGATATCTATGTTTCATCGTAAAAGTACGATATCCTTCTTCAATCGCCTTGTAAATGATCGAGCTTTTGATATATCTTCCATTGATAAAGTAGCTCTCATAATTTCTGTTACCTCTGGAAACATAAGGTTTTGCGACAAATCCTGTCACTTTGACATCTTCACTTTGTGCTTGTACAGGAATTAACGCTCCTGCCACATCTCTTCCATAGATATGATAAATGATATCTTTGACTTTTCCATTTCCAGAAGTATAAATCTTATTCTTGTTATTATGAATAAATTTGAAGGAGATTTTGGGATGGCTTAGGGCAATGTGCACCATCATCTGTTCCACATATCCTGCTTCGGTTGTCGCACTCTTTAAGAACTTTCTTCTTGCTGGTGTATTATAAAACAGATTCTTTACAAGAAATGTCGTTCCATCGGGTGCTCCGATGTCATCAAAAGCTTCTTCCTCTCCTCCATAGATCTTATAGGATACTCCACTAAAACTTTCTGCTGTCTTTGTTACTAATTCAACCTGTGCAACCGCACTGATACTTGATAATGCCTCTCCTCGAAATCCAAGAGAAGATACACTTAACAGATCTTCAACCGAACGGATCTTACTTGTTGCATGACGCAAAAATGCAGTCTTTACCTGATCTTTTGGAATTCCGATTCCATTATCTGTAACTCTTATTAACGTCATTCCGCCATCTTTGATCTCAACCGTGATCGCATTGGCATTGGCATCAACTGCATTTTCCACAAGTTCCTTTACAACAGAAGCTGGTCTCTCAATGACTTCTCCTGCTGCGATATTATCGATTGTCTTTTGATCCAGTAATTGTATCTTCGCCATAAATTACTCCTCGTTCTTTAACTTTTCCTGTAATACATACAGGTAATTTAATGCTTCCAGTGGTGTCATATCGGAAAGATCTTTTTCTCTTAGTTCTGCCATAAATGGATGTTCCATTGTTGGCTCATCACTTTCCCTGAAGAAGCTTAACTGTTCGGCCTCTCCATATGGCATGATGTCTTTAGCACCTGATGTCAGATCGTGTTCTTCCAGCTCTCTTGCGATCTCTTTTGCACGGTTGATCACTGCATCTGGTACTCCTGCAAGTTTCGCTACCTGAACTCCATAACTCTTGTCTGCACCGCCTTTTACGATCTTACGAAGGAATACGATATCGTCTCCCTGTTCTTTGACCGCAATACAGTAGTTATGTACACTGTCGATCTTACCTTCTAACTCTGTCAGTTCATGGTAATGTGTCGCAAACAGAGTTTTTGCACCAAGAAGCTTGGAATTACTGATATATTCCACAACTGCCCATGCAATAGACAGTCCGTCAAATGTACTGGTTCCGCGTCCAATCTCATCTAAGATCAGCAAGCTGTTTTTTGTCGCATTTCTTAAAATATTGGCAACTTCACTCATCTCAACCATAAATGTACTCTGTCCGGAAGCAAGATCATCAGATGCCCCGACTCTTGTAAAGATACGATCTACGATACCAATATTAGCTTTTGCCGCTGGTACAAAAGAACCAATCTGTGCCATTAACACGATCAGGGCAACCTGCCTCATATAGGTTGATTTACCTGCCATGTTTGGTCCCGTGATGATCGCGACACGATTCTTCTTATTGTCAAGGTATGTGTCATTAGAAATGAACATATCATTTGGAATCACCTGTTCTACAACCGGGTGTCTTCCATCTTTGATATCAATTGTTCCTCTTACATTTAATTTTGGACGCACAAAATGATTGCGTTCTGCGACATATGCAAAAGAGGCCATTGCATCAATCTGTGCGATCACATTGGCTGTTCTTGAGATTCTCTCCATCTCTCCTGCTAATGTTTCACGGATCGTAACATAAGTTTCATATTCTAACGCATACAGACGATCTTCAGATCCTAAGATCGTATCTGCCAGCTGGTTTAATTCTTCTGTTGTATATCGCTCAGAATTTGCCAGTGTCTGCTTACGAATATAATAATTGGGCACAAGATCTTTGTAAGAATTTGTTACATCCAAATAATACCCAAAAACTTTATTATATTTAATCTTCAGATTCTTGATTCCAGTTTTCTCTCGTTCTCTTTCCTCAA
>ERZ840057.2369-NODE-2369-length-13114-cov-4.434949_pt1 | contig 13114 bp, 8 predicted proteins | sample MGYA00519907_ERZ840057 | MGnify/ENA primary metagenome ERZ840057 (study PRJEB31850, sample SAMEA3708862) | human gut metagenome | biome: human gut; feature: human-associated habitat; material: faeces | place: China | collected 2014 ...
CTTTTCGAGCGCGGAGGAGAGCGAGTCGTTCTCCTGCTTGGCAGCGTCGAGATCGCTTTGCAGCGCTGTGAGCTGGCTCTGCGCATCCTCGATCTGGCTGCGCAGGTGAATGAGCTGCATCCCCACAAGGACGATCAGGACCGCGATGACGAGCATCGTGAGAAGGCTCGTGCGCTTTTTCGGTTTCTTTGATGCTTTCGTCTCTCCCGCCATGCTGTTCCCCTCCTTTTTTTCGCTTGCGGCGGCATGAGCGCAGGGCGCTGCGCTCATACGCTTTTATTATAAGCCGCTTTCTGGAAAAAAGAAAGTATCTTTTGCAAAGTTTGGCAAGTTTACCATAAACCCGTCCCGCCGTGCGCAGCGGGAGGGATACGACCGCGAGCAGCGAGAAGAGCACGCCCGCCCAAAGGTCCCACAGCGGGCGAAGGAGCCGCGCGCAGAGAGAAAAGTAAAAAAGCGCGCCGAGCAGCGCCGCAAGGATCATATAGAGCCGCAGCTCGCCCCCGCCGACGCGCATCGAAAAGAGGAAGACGAGCAGCGCAAAGATGACGCAGTACAGCGCGTCGAGCGCGCCCGTGAGGAGCGCGCGCTCGCGCCGCCGCAGGCGCACGGCGCGCAGCAGATCGTAGAGCAGCGCGAGGGAAAAGCCGAGCAGCAGGGAGGCGGCAAAGCCCTCTGCCTGCGCCGTGAGCGTAAAGCCCATCTCTCAGCCCCCGAGCAGGCGCGAGAGAAAGCCGCCGCGTGACGCGGGCGCGTCCTCAAAGGAGATCGCGTCGATGCGCCCGTCCACGTGCAGCTCACCGCCGTCAAGACTGAGCTTGCCGATGTGGAGATTTTCGCCCGTGACGACGAGCACGCCTTCGTTCGTGTTCATCACGATCTCATTTTCGTCAAAGCGGTCAACGTCCTCCACGCCCGAGACGCTCAGGTGCTCGCGGCCGCTCAGCTCGATGCGCTGGGGAGAAGCGGGGGAAAGATCATATGTCATAGCCAAACCCGTCCTTTCGCTTTGGGGCGCAAAAAAAGACGCGCCCTCCATACCACAGTGTATGAAGGGCGCGTCCGGAATAGTACGCCTCAGTCCTGCGCGCTCACCTCGCGGTAGAGAAGCGAGGCCTCGCTCTTGCCGGCGGTCTCGGATACATCGAGCACCTCGACCGCGAGCACGCGCTCGCCGAAGTGCAGCGCGATCACGTCGCCGACCTTCACGTCGTACGACGCGCGGGCGACCTTGCCGTTGACGGTCACGCGGCCGCCGTCGCAGGCTTCGTTGGCCACGGTGCGGCGCTTGATAAGGCGCGAGACCTTGAGATATTTGTCAAGACGCATGGAATTCGTCTCCTTTTCGGAAAAGTGCGGGATCAAAGGGACTCCACCAACTCAAACGGCGGCGCATCGCGCCGCCGTTTTGATGATGAAAGAGCTTGACTGGGGAATTACTCCGCGACAGCGTCCTTGAACGCCTTACCAGCCTTGAAGGTCGGGACCTTGGAAGCGGCGATGGTGATGCTCTCCTTGGTCTTGGGGTTGCGGCCGGTGCGCTCAGCGCGGTGCTTGGTCTCGAAAGAGCCGAAGCCGACGAGCTGGACCTTTTCGTCGTTCTTCAGGGAGTCGATAATGGTGTCGAGGGCAGCGTTGATCACAACCTCGGACTCCTTCTTGGAAATGCTGGCTTTTTCCGCCACGGCAGCAATGAGTTCAGTCTTGTTCATCGTTTGATCCTCCTGAATAGTGTCCGGAGACGGGGCCTCCGGGGTGTATATGAGCAAAAAGCGTTGCCGCTTTTGGTCATCTGAGTTGTTCCTTGGCGTCGTTCCACAGCGCCATCAGCTCATCGAGCGGGAGAGCGGACATATCCTCGCCGCGCGCATTCACCGTCTCTTCCACCTTGCGGAAGCGCGCGATGAATTTTTCGCAGGTCTTTGAAAGCGCCGCCTCGGGGTCGACGCCGCAGAAGCGGCCGACCTTGACGGCAGCAAACAGCACGTCGCCGAGCTCTTCTTCAAAATTCGTGCCGCTTTCGACGGCGGAGCGCAGCTCCTGCGTCTCCTCGTCGAGCTTGTCGAGCGCGCCGGAGACATCGGGGAATTCAAAGCCCGCCTTCGCGGCCTTGCTCTGCAGCTTGTCCGCCCGCCAGAGGGCGGGGAGTGAACGGGCGACGGAATCCATCGCGTCGGCCGTGGTGCGCTGGCCCTTTTCCTGCCGCTTGAGCTTGTCCCAGTTGACGAGCACCTGCTCGCTGTCGTCCGCCCGCGTGTTCGAAAACACGTGCGGGTGGCGGAAGATGAGCTTTCGCACCACGTGGTCGGTCACATCGTCGGTCGTGAAGCGGCCGGCTTCCTCTTCCATGTGGATGTTGAAGAGCACCTGCATCAGCACATCGCCGAGCTCTTCTTTCATCAGCTCGGGATCATCGAGGTCAAAGGCCTCGGCGGCCTCATAGGCTTCTTCAAGGAAGTTGCGGCGGTTCGACTCGTGCGTCTGCTCGCGGTCCCACGGGCATCCGTCCGGCGCGCGCAGAATGCGCAGGATGTCAACAAGGTCGTCATATGTGTAGACAGCTTTCTCAGGATAATTTATCATATATTCCCTCTCATTGCAAGGTGTTTTGCGCAATTTCCCTGATTTTTCAGGGGTTTTCAGCGCACGTGCAGGATGCGGGCGAGCTTTTCGCCCTTGGGCAGCAGCGCGAGGTCGTCGCGCGTGACGATCCGCAGTGCGAGGACAAGCGCGACGTACACGATGACCGCCAGCACGACCGCAAGGCCGACGTTCACGATCTGTGTCGTGGTCGCGCCGCCAAGCGCGATATGGGCGGCGAAGAAGCGATAGGAGAATCTGGCGCACACGGCCATCACGAGCGACGCGACGAGGGGCTTTGCAAAGACCTTGAAGTAATTCGGCTTATCCTCCATCGTGCGGTAGACGAAAAAGAGGTTGAGCGACGATACGATCACAAAGCACACGAGCGTGCCGAAGGGAGCGGCGTGGATGTTGATGGACGGCACGGCGGTGAGGTTGTAGTTGAAGATGATCTTGACCACGCCACCGATGAGCATCGTGAAAACGGGCACATGCACGCGGCCGTAGGACTGCAGGATGGAGTTTGAAATGAGCATCAGGCAGACGAACATGCTCGCGATGCCGAGCACGGCTAAAAGCGAGCCGCCGAGCTCGCTGTCATAGCGCGGGTAGCAGAGCTTCATAATGGGCTCGGCCAGCGCCCAGAGGCCAAGGCCCATCGGGAAGGCCATCAGACCCGTGACGCGCAGCGACGAGTTGATGACGCGGGACGTGTGCACGCGGTCGTTGCGCGCAAGGGAAGCCGACACCGTCGGGATGACGGAGATCGTCAGCGCCGTCATCATCGACGACGGCAGGTTGTAGAGGTTCATGCCCGAGGAATACGTGCCGTAGAGGTGGCGCGTCTCCTTGAGCGTGTAGCCCAGCGCGTTCTGGAGCTGACCCTGCACGAGCGACGTGTCGATCAGCGTGATGATCGACACCATCGAGGCCGACAGCGTGATGGGGATGGCAATCGAGAGCAGGCGCTTCAAGATCGCGCCGGAGGCATCCGGCGTGTCTGTGCCCGGGGTGCGCGGGCGGTGGCGCAAGTAGTCGATGAGCATGTAGACGAGCGCGAGCACCGAGCCGACCGTCACGCCGACGATGGCCGCGGCTGCGGCGATGTAGTCCTCGTACCCAAGGCTCACGACGTACATCGAAAGGCCAAGGCCGATGAAGAGCTTGCTGACCGCCTCGATGATCTGCGAGACGGCGGTCGGCGTCATGCGAAAGCTCCCCTGCGCAAAGCCGCGGAACGCGGCAAGGCAGCCGACGCACACAACGCCCGGGGCAAGCGCCTTGATACCGTAGGCGGCGTTCGGGTTATTGAGAAGCGCCGCGCACTTCTCGTTGCCGAACCACATGATGACAAACGAGAGGACACCGAGCGTTAAAAACGCGGCGAACGACACCTTGAGCACGCGCCGCGCCTGACGCTCGCGCCCGAGCGTCTTCGCCTCCGAGATCATCTTCGAGAGCGCCACGGGAAGTCCCGCGGTCGAGATGGTCAGAAGCACGGCATAGATGTTGTAGGCGTTGTTGAAGTCGGCGTTGCCCGTCTCGCCCAGAATGTTCGCGAGCGGGATCTTGAAGAGCGCGCCGATGATCTTCACGATGACGACGCCGGCGGCCAACACCGCCGCGCCGCCGAAAAAGGACTGCTTCTTTTCCGTAGCCATTAAAATTTCGACCTTTTCCTTTTCGCTGAAATAAACTGTTTTACAGCCGCTCAAGGCAGCCGAGGATGAGCGAGGAGAAATGCGGGGCCGACTGCTCCGCCATCTCGTTGACCTCCTCGCCGGAGAGCGGCTGGGGCAGCACGCCCGCGGCCATGTTGGCGCACAGCGTCACGCCGAGGATCTCATACCCGCAGTGCGCGGCGGCGATGGCCTCCGGCACGGTGGACATGCCCACGGCGTCCGCACCGAGCACGCGCGCGGCGCGCACCTCGGCGGGGGTTTCAAACTGCGGGCCGGGGAAGTACATGTAGACGCCCTCGCGCAGCGTGAGGTCCTGCTCCCTGGCGACTTCCTTCGCGAGCTCGCGCAGGCGGGGAGAGTAGACATTGGACATATCGGGGAAGCGTGTGCCGAACTCGTCGATATTCGGCCCCCAGAGCGGGCCAAAGTCGAAAAGCTTGATGTGATCGGAAATGAGCATCAGATCGCCCGCGGAATACTCGGTGTTCACCGCGCCCGCGGCGTTCGTCACGATCATCGTCTTTGCGCCGAGTAAGCGGATGACGCGGCAGGCGTAGGCGGCGTCCTCCATCGTGTAGCCCTCGTAGCAGTGCATGCGGCCCTGCATGACCGCCACGCGCTTGCCGCGCAGCTCGCCGAAAACAAAGCGGCCCTCGTGGCCCGGCGCGGTGGACGCGCGGAAGTGCGGGATGTCCGCATAGTTCACGCAGGTGCGCGCCTCGACGCGGTCGCCGAGAAAGCCCAGGCCGCTGCCGAGAACCAGCAGTACCTCGGGACGGAAATCGCCGAGGTGAGACGCGATCATATCCGCGCTCTCGCAGTAATCATCATAGGTGAAGTGCGGCTTGACCGCGTCGGCGGTAAAGAAATCACTCTTATTCATCGTTATTCTCCTTGTTCGGCGTAAAAGCGGGCGAAGTCCATCAGGTTCGCGCGTCGCTTTTCGGGCCGGCCGATGTATTCGCGCGGGTATTTGGCGTTGAACGCGCGGCGGATCTGCCCGCCGCCGACCATCTTGGTCGAGCCGCCCGCGCCGAGCGAAAGGATGGAGTGCAGCTCTTCCATGATGTAGATGTTGTAGAGCCCCGTGCCGCCGGGCTTCGTCCAGCCGACATTTTCAAAGCTGCCGGACATGTACTTCTGGCGGTAGAGATAATAGGGGGCAAAACCATGTTTACGCAGCGTGGGGTCGGCATAGTCCAGCATTTGCGCGACCTCGTCCGCGCCGGGGATGCGGCTGCCTTCGAGCATGATGCGGCTGCCCTTTTTGAGCGACAGCGTGTGCACCGTGATGTTGTCCGCGCCCATTGAGATGACCTCGTCGAGACTCCTTGCAAAGCCCTCGGGCGTGTCCTCGGGCAGACCCGCGATGAGGTCCATGTTGACGTGCGGGAAGTCCGCGCGCCTGACCTGCTCCATCGCGCGGCGGATGTCATCCGCCGTGTGGCGGCGGCCAATGGCCGCAAGCACGTTATCCTCCATCGTCTGGGGGTTGATGGAAACGCGTGTGGTGTTGTGCGCGCGCAGCACGCGCAGCTTTTCATCGTCGATCGTGTCGGGGCGGCCCGCCTCAATCGTCAGCTCGGCGAGACCATTGAAGTCGAAATTCTGCTCCAATTTTGTGAGGAGACGATCCATCTGGTTGGCTGTCAGCGGGGTCGGCGTGCCGCCGCCCATGTAGAACGACTTGACGTTCAGCCCCAAATCGCGCACGAGCTGTCCCGCCGCGGTGATCTCGTCGAAAAGCGCCTCCAGATACGGCTCGACGAGCGAGAACGACTTTTCGACGCTCTGCGCCACGAAGCTGCAATACGCACACCGCGTCGGGCAGAACGGGATGCCGACATAGAGCGAGATATCGTTCGGCTCCAGCTCCGCCGCCGCGCGGATGCCGGCGTCTGCCGCCTCAATGGCGAGGCGGGCGCGCGCGGGCGTGACGCAGTAGAGCTCCTGCAATTCCTTTTCCGCGCGCTTTTTGCCGCCCTCGCGGATCAGCGAGAGCGCGACCTTGCTGGGCCGCACGCCGGTCAGGCTCCCCCACGCGGGGGAGATGCCGAGCAGGTCCTTCGCCGCGCCGAAAAAGCTGATGCCGACGGCGTGACGGCGCTGTCCTTCTTTTTCATACTCCGTGCCGGAGAGGGGATAGTCGTAGCTGTGGGCGGCGGACTTGCCGTCCATGCCCAGCTCCGTCGTCACCTGCACGCGCTCATCCTCTTCGGTGAGCGTCACGCGCGCCCAGCGCGTGTCGGCGGTTTTGTCGACCGTGCCGTAAACGGGCTTCTCGCCGGGGAAGAGCGTGAGTAAGCTCTGCTCCAGCGCGTATTTTTCATCATGCCCAATGAGCTCAAGTTTCATGTGGTTTCGTGTCCTTTATCGCAGCGCATGGCGCAGATACGGGTTCATCGCCTTTTCACGCGCGAGCGTTGTGGAATTCATGTGGCCGGGGTAAACAGTGTAGTCGCCTTCGATCTGGGCGAGACGGCGCAGCGAGGCGAGCATCTGCGCGTCGTTGCCGCCGGGGAGGTCGGTGCGGCCCATCGAGCCCGCAAACAGCGTGTCGCCGGGGAACATCGCGTCGCCGACCAGCAGCGTCACGCCGCCGAGCGTATGGCCCGGCGTGGCGAGAACTTTGATCGTGAGCGAGCCGAGCGGCAGCGTATCGCCCTCGCCATAGTATTTGAGATCGGGGACGAGGTCGGCCATCGGGTAGTGGTAGATGCCGGTGGAGTGGGCGTCGGCCTCGCCGATGTAGACGGGCACATCCGGCAGCGCCTTTTTGAGCGCAGGCACGGCGAGCGTGTGGTCGCGGTGTCCGTGGGTCAGGAGAATGTATTTGAGCGTGACGCCCTCGCTTTTGACGAGCGCGAGCAGTTTTTCCGCCTCGTCGCCCGGGTCGATGAGCGCGGCGGACTTCGTTTCCTCGTCGATGAGCAGGTAGCAATTCGTCTGCAGGGAGCCGACGACAGTGGTGATGACTTTCATGAAGAAATAACCCCTTTCTTTACTGCTTTTTCGGTGCGTCTAAGTCGGCGGAGTCCACGATCAGCGTGAACGGCCCGTCGTTGAGCGATTCGACCTCCATGTAGGCGCCGAATTCGCCGGTTTCAACATGGTAGCCCTTTTCGCGGCAGATCTCTACGAACTTTTCATACATCGGGATGGCGATCTCAGGCCGCGCGGCGCTTAAAAATTCGGGACGGCGGCCCTTGCGGCAGTTGCCGTAGAGCGTGAACTGCGAGACGACCAGAAGCTCGCCGCCGACGTCGTCGAGCGAGAGGTTGATCTTGTCGTTCTCATCGTCAAAAATGCGCAGCGAGCAGAGCTTGTCCGCCATTTTGCGGCATTTTTCCTCCGTGTCGTCGGGCGCGACGCCCAGCAGGATCAAAAAACCCCTGCCGATCTTTCCCTTCACCGTCCCGTCGATCGTGACGGAGGCGTGCTTTACCTTGGTCAATACTGCTCGCATGATATTCTCCTTTTTGTTCCCCGAAGGGACGTTTTTTCCGCGCCGGGCGCGGCGCGCGGGTCAACCCGCGGGGCGGTCTACCTTCATCACGCCGCTGATCTGATGCAGGCGGCGCATGACGGCGGCAAGATGCTGCGCGTCGGAAATGAAGATATTGAGGTGGATGACGGCAAAGCCGTCAGCGGTCGTGGTCGCGTTGATGGACGCCACGCGCGTCTGCGAGGACGAGAGCGCGGCGGAGACGTCGAGCACGAGGTCGAGGCGGTCCTTGGCGTAAATGTCGAGCGCGGTCTGATACGACTCCTTGACGTCCGTGCCCCAGCTCACTTTGATCCAGCGGCCGCGCTCTTCGGGCTTTCTGCGCTCAATGGCGGCGTTGGGGCAGTCGCAGCGGTGGACGGACACACCGTAGCCGCGCGTGATGAAGCCGACGATCTCGTCGCCGGGGACAGGCGTGCAGCACTTGGAGAATTTGACAAGGCAGTTCGACAGCCCCTCGACCACGATGCCCTGCTCGCTCTTCGTGCGCTTGGGGACGGCGGGACGCGTCGCGCCGGAGTTGTCCACCGGCACGGTGGCGGCGCGCTCCTCCTTGCGCTGCTTTTCGAGCTTGACGATCTCGTCGTGGATGCGGTTGACGGCCTTCTGCGCGGAAAATCCGCCGTAGCCGATGGCGGCGTACATCTCATCCATCGAGCCGAACGACGTCTTCTTGAGAAGCGCGGCCTCGATGTCCGTGCCGAGCACGTCACTCATCGGGATGCCGAGGTGCTTGAGCTCTGCTTCAAACGAGATGCGGCCGTTGATGATGTTTTCCTCGCGGCGCTCCTTTTTGAACCACTGGCGAATTTTGCTGCGTGCCTCGCTCGATTTGGCAATCTTGAGCCAGTCGCGGCTGGGGCCGTGCGCGTTTTTCGAAGTCAGAATTTCGACGATGTCGCCGTTTTTGAGCTGATAGTCGAGCGGGGCGATGCGCCCGTTGACCTTCGCGCCCGTCATGCGGTTGCCGATGGCCGAGTGGATGGAGTAGGCAAAGTCGATGGGCGTCGCGCCGGCGGGGAGGTTCGTCACGTCGCCGCGCGGAGAGAAGACGAAGACCTCGTCGGCGAACATGTCGACCTTGAGCGTGTGGACGAATTCCTCGGCGTCGGTGTTCTCCTGATTTTCAAGCAAACGGCGCACCCATTCGTAGTTGTGCTCGCCTGCGTTGCCGGAGATGCCCTGTTTGTACTTCCAGTGCGCGGCGACGCCGTATTCGGCGATCTCGTGCATCTCTTCGGTGCGAATTTGGACCTCGAACGGGATGCCGTCCGCACCGATGACGGTGGTGTGGAGCGACTGGTACATGTTCGGCTTGGGCGTGCCGATATAGTCCTTGAAACGGCCCAGAATGGGACGGTAAAGGTCGTGGATGATGCCGAGCACGTTGTAGCAGTCGGCCACGGTGTCGACGATGACGCGGAACGCGAAGAGGTCGAGCACCTCGTCCATCGTCTTATTCTGCGCGTACATCTTGCGGTAGATGCTGTAGGGATGCTTCATGCGGCCGTAGACCTTGAGATACGGGACGTGCTGCTCCTTCAGGCGCTCTTCGATCTGCGCCTGCACGCGCTCCATAAAGGCCTCGTGCTCGGCCTCCTTGGCCGCGAGCGAGCGGGTGATCTCGTCGTAGCCGACGGGATCCAAATACTTGAGGGACAAATCCTCAAGCTCCCACTTGATGCGCTGCATACCGAGGCGGTGGGCGATGGGCGCGTAAATTTCCATCGTTTCAAGCGACTTCTGCCGCTGCTTTTCCGCCGTCTGGTACTCCATGGTGCGCATGTTGTGCGTGCGGTCGGCCAATTTGATGAGAATGACGCGGATGTCCTTGGCCATCGCCATGAGCATCTTGCGCAGGTTCTCCATCTGCTCTTCTTCCTTGCTGGCGTACTGCACGCGCGTCAGCTTGGAGACGCCCTCGACCAGGTCCGCGACCGCGGGGGAGAACTCCTTGGCGATCTCGGCATACGTGGCGGAGGTGTCCTCGATGCAGTCGTGCATGAGGGCGGCCTCGATGGACTCTGAGTCGAGCCGCAGCTCCTCGGCGATGATCTGCGCGACGGCGAGCGGGTGCGTGATAAACGGCGAGCCGTCCTTTCTGAGCTGACCGTTGTGGTGCGTGTCGGCATAGCGGAAGGCCTTGTCGATCTGGGCAAAGTCTGCGCTCGGGTTGTACTGGTGGATCGTCTCGACAAGGTGGTCGTACATGCCGAGCACGAGCGCCGCCTGCTCGCCGGTCTCCACGCAGGTGCCGGGCGCGACGATCTGGAGGGGAGCCGAAGCGGTATTCTCTTTTAATGCTTTATCCTGTGCTGTCATATCCGAATCGTCTCCTTTAATTACGAAAGAAAGCCGTGCAGGGCGGAAAGGTAGGGGCTCTTGTTAAGCTCAACCTTTTTTCCGTCCGCCGTCAGGCGGAGCGTGAGGGTCGTGTCCTTGCGCTCGATCGAAAGAAGCCCGCGCTCGGCAAAGACCTGCAAACACATCGCCGTGCGCAGAAACGTCTCCGCGCCGACCATTTCCGAGCTCAAATGCCGCAGCAGCGGCAGCATGGGCTCGCTGACGCCGTCAGGCCCGACCTCGCGCTCCAGAACGCGCCACGCGCGCACGAACTGGTCGCGCGAGGGGAGCGCCCGCGCCGCGTCGCGCGGGGAGAGCGTGCCGCCGCTAATCAGCTCGCGGCAGAGGGAAAGCGCCTCATTCTCGCGCCCACTGGGGTCGAGCGAGGGGCGCAGGTCGATGAGCTGGAGCTGGATGGAGCGCTGGGAGCGGAACTCGTTCACCTGCAGATAGAACGCCGCATCCACGCGCATGCCCGCGCACACGCCGCACTCGTCGGCGGTGACGGAGAAGAAAATGCCGTCGAAATTCACGCGGCTTTTCTGTAGTTTCAGCTTTAAGTGCCGGTTCTGGCCCACGCCCTGCACGCTCTCGAGCGTTGCGCCGCGCAGGCAGAAGACGGGGCGGTTGTTGCCCGCGCCGTAGGGCTCGAGGAGCGAAAGTGCCTCGACCTCCTCAAGCGTGATGAGCGAGGGGTGCTGCAAGTCGACGTCGACGTCGAGCATCGACACCGGCGGATGCTCGCCCGTGTGGGCGCGCACATACTGGTTCATCCGCGTGCGGAACGCGGGGATGTTGCGCTCTTCGATCGTAAAGCCCGCGGCGAGCTCGTGTCCGCCGAAGCTCACAAGAAGGTCGGAGCACGCTTCGAGCGCATTGAAGAGGTTAAAGCCGCCGTAGCTGCGGCACGAGCCCTTACCCGACCCGCCGGAGAGGTGGATCATAAAGCTCGGGCAGGAGAATTTTTCGGAAAGTCTCGACGCCACAATGCCCACGACGCCTTGATGCCAGTCCTCGCTGGACAACACGAGCGCACTGCGCTCGCTCTCGGGAAGGTCCTCCATCTGCTCGATGGCGCGGCGGAAAATGTCCTGCTCCACGCTCTGGCGCTCGCGGTTGAGCTCGCACAGCTCGCGCGCGAGCTTTTCCGCGCGGATGGGATCGTCGGTGAGCAATAATTCCGCGGCCAGCTCGGCGCGGCCCATGCGGCCCGCGGCGTTGATGCGCGGGGCGAGCACAAAGCCGATCTGGATCGACGAGATGGGGCGCGACGTGAGCCCCGCCTCGCGCAGCAGCGCGTGCAGCCCCGTAAAGTCGCTGCGGTCGATGCTCTCAAGCCCGCACTGCACGATGGTGCGGTTCTCGCCCTCCATGCGCATGACGTCGGCGATCGTGCCGATGGCGGCAAGCGTGCAGTAGCGCGCAAACAGCGCATCCTCGCGCCCCTCGCCAAGGGCCAAAACGAGCTTGAGCGCGACGCCCACACCCGCCAAGTGCTTGAAGGGATACGGGCAGTCGGGCCGGTGGGGGTCAACGACGGCCACGGCGGCGGGGAGCTGCTCCTTGCACTCGTGGTGGTCGGTGATGACAAGATCGACGCCGAGCGTCGCGGCGTAGGCCGTCTCGTCCACGCCCGTGATGCCGCAGTCGACCGTGACGATCAGCGTCACGCCGGACCCGGAGAGTGCGCGGATGGCGTCACAGCCGAGGCCGTAGCCCTCCTCGATGCGGCGGGGAATGTGCATCGTCACGTCCGCGCCGCGCGAGCGGAGATAATCGGTCAAAAGGCAGGTGGAGGTGATGCCGTCGACATCGTAATCGCCGAAGACGGCGAGCTTTTCGCCGCGGGCGAAGGCCTCGTTGATGCGCGCGACCGCCTTGTCCATGTCCTTCATCAGGAAGGGCGACCAGGCGAGCGTCTTCTCGCGCTCCAGCGCTTCGGCGGCCTGCTCGCTCGTGGTGATGCCGCGTGCGGCCAGCACCGAGGAGACCAGATACGGGTATCCCGCGTCCGTCAGCGTTTTGATCGTACCCTCCGGAACGGCGGGGATCTGCCAGCGCTCGTACTTCACAGTCTGCTCACCTTCCTTCCTGATAATGCGGCGTCTTTTTGGCAACACTATCTCATCATACTAATTCAATCTATTATTTTAACAAAGAGAGACGAAAAGGTAAAGAGGAAATTTGACTATCTGCGCGACTTTGTGCTACAATACGGCGGAAAGATGACCCAAAAGGGGGAAAATAACAATGAAACAGTTTGCAGTGCGCCTGACGGCGCTTCTTCTTGCGCTCGTGATGACCTCAACGCTTGCGCTTGCCGCCAACAAGTCGGGCTATTCCGACGTGCCGGACAAGCACTGGGCGAGCGGGAGCATCGCGCAGTGCAGCCAGTATCATTTGCTGCAGGGCATCGGGAACGGCAAATTCGGCCTGGGGCAGAAAATGACGCGCGCGGCCTACGCCGCGGCGCTCCGCCGCCTGATGGGATGGAAGACCGTCACGCCGGAAAAGGGCAGCTTTACCGACAATCAGGATGCGAAAAAGTGGTACTACAGCGCCATCGAGACGGCGAACGCGCACGGGGTCTTCTCCGGCCACAGCACGGCCTGCCGCCCGAACGACGCCATCACGCGCGAGGAGATGGCTGCGATGACCGTCCGCGCGCTGGGCTACAGCACGCTCTCCGGCACGGTGCAGGACGAGTGCCCGTTCACCGATGTGACAACGAATCCCGGCTATATCACGCTCGCCTGGCGCATGGGCCTTGTGACGGGCATGACGACGAAGACCTTTGCGCCGAAAAGCGACACGACGCGCGAGCAGGCCGCGGCGGTGCTGCTGCGCGCCTATCACGCAAAAAGCGCCAAGGTGACGGTCTCGACCGTTTCGACCCTGCAAAGCGGCGCGGTGCTGGCAGAGAGTCTTGTCGGCGAGAGCGGCAGCGTGCCGCTGTCCCCGCGCGCGGCGGTAGAGCAGGTCTACGACGCGGCGGTCAAGG
>ERZ840057.2390-NODE-2390-length-13017-cov-3.174433_pt1 | contig 13017 bp, 15 predicted proteins | sample MGYA00519907_ERZ840057 | MGnify/ENA primary metagenome ERZ840057 (study PRJEB31850, sample SAMEA3708862) | human gut metagenome | biome: human gut; feature: human-associated habitat; material: faeces | place: China | collected 2014 ...
GCAAGTGAACGCCCTGCGGCTGGTAGATAACAAGAGCAACGAGAGTGATTGGGACTTCGATCTGCTGGCTGATGAACTGCCTGGTCTCGACCTGTCGGCGTTTGACTTTGACTGGGGGCTGCCGGAAGATACAACGGATGAAGTCGCTGAGGATGAAGCACCGGAGGTTGACGAAGAATCTGACCCAATTACAAAACTGGGCGATATTTGGAAGCTTGGGCGGCACCGGCTTATGTGTGGAGACAGCACGTCTGCGGAATGTGTACAAAAGCTCATGGGGGGGGCACAAGCAGATCTTTTGCTTACAGACCCGCCATATAACGTTAATTATGGTTCGGTTAGAGATGTGAGCGAAGCCGTTAAGCGGCACCGTAGGACAGACGGGCTGATTATAAAGAACGACAACATGGAAGACGAGACATTCAGACAATTCTTGACTGACGCATTTACGAATGCAAACGAGGCGATGAAGCCAGGGGCAGTCTTTTACATTTGGCACGCAGATAATGAAAGCTACAATTTTAGAGGTGCGTGTAGAGATGTAGGGTGGAAAATCAGGGAATGCCTAATCTGGAATAAGAACACATTCTGCATGGGTAGACAGGACTACCAGTGGAAACACGAGCCGTGCCTATATGGATGGAAGGATGGGGCTGGGCACTTGTGGGCAAGCGATAGAAAGCAGACAACCGTTATTGATATTGACAAGCCGAGCAAAAGCGAATTACACCCAACCATGAAGCCCGTTGCCTTATTCGACTATCAAATCAAGAATAACACCAAGGGCGGTGACATCGTGCTCGATCTGTTTGCTGGAAGCGGTACAACCGTTGTTGCGTGCGAACAGAACGGCAGAAATGCTTATGTTATGGAGTTTGACCCGAAGTATTGCGATGTGATCGTAAAACGGTGGGAGAACTTGACCGGAGAAAAGGCGGTGCTTCTGCATGACTGATGCTCAGGCGACTGTGCGGAGGATGTTGAAGAAAAACCAGCAGTATTTATCCACACAGCAGATGAAAACACTGAACGGGCTGATTAAGTCCGGCGATATTACAGGGGCCATGAATGGCCTGCATACATTGGTGGCGAGAAAGCTGACTGCGAGAAAGGAGGGCGCGTATGGCAAGGCCAAGAAAGGAAATAGATCAGAAGCAGTTCGAGAACCTCTGCGGCCTGCAATGCACGCTTGAGGAAATCTGCGGCTGGTTTGACGTGACCGATAAAACGTTGGATAGTTGGTGTAAGCGCACCTATCATGCCAGTTTTTCCGAGGTATTTAAGCAAAAGCGAGGAGCGGGGAAAATTTCGCTGCGTCGGAGCCAGTGGCAGCTTGCGGCAAAGAACGCAAGCATGGCGATTTGGCTGGGGAAACAGTACCTTGGGCAGCGCGATATTGTGGAGCTGGGTTTGCCGACTGACAACACGCAGGATGACGCATTGAGTGTGAGCCTGCGTGAAATGGCGGAAGGGTTGGAGAGCGATGATTAGCCCGAAGCAGCAGAAAATCCTTGCTTTCCCCTATTCCAAGTATGACGCGCTGATCTGCGACGGTGCCGTGCGTTCCGGCAAGACCTCTATCATGATGTGGGCGTTCGTCCGCTGGGCGATGGAGAATTTCAGCGGTCAGCGCTTCGGCGTGTGTGGCCGCACGGTGGATAGCTGCACCAAGAACATCATCGTGCCGTTCACGGCGATGAGCCTTGCAAAGGAACGTTATCTCATCCGCTGGCGGCGCGGCGACAAGGTGATGGAAGTGCGGCGCGGAGCCGTGACGAATTACTTTGAGGTGTTCGGCGGCAAGGATGAGGCCAGCTATACGCTGATCCAAGGCCGCACGCTGGCGGGGGCGCTGCTGGACGAGGTGGTGCTGATGCCGCGTTCGTTCGTGGAACAGGCATTGACCCGCTGCTCGGTAGATGGTGCAAAGCTGTGGTTTTCCTGTAACCCGGGAAGTCCACAGCATTGGTTTTATACAGAGTGGATACAGAGGAACAAAGAGCGGAACGCGCTGTATCTGCATTTTGAAATGACGGACAACCCCGGGCTGTCGCAGAAAACGCTGGAGCGGTATCAGTCGATGTTTACGGGCGTGTTTTATGATCGTTACATCCGTGGACTGTGGGTGCTGGCCGAGGGGCTGATCTATCCCATGTTTGACGAGAGCTGCATTGTGGACGAGCTGCCGGAAAAGGGAGAATACTATGTTTCCTGCGACTACGGCACACTTAACCCGTTTTCTGCAGGGCTGTGGTGCTGGGACGGCAAGACGGCCACACGCGTCCGCGAGTATTACTATTCCGGGCGCGAGAACCAAAAGAACAAGACAGACGAGGAATACGCTGACGAAATTAAAAAGCTCATTGGCGAGGCGGATGTCAAAAGCATTATCGTTGACCCGTCTGCCGCTTCGTTTATCGAGGTTTTGCGGCGGCGCGGTTATATGGTGCGAAAGGCCAGCAACGACGTAACCAATGGCATTATGACTACAGCGCGGTTTTTGCAGGACGGCGTAATCAAGATACACCGAGATTGTAAAGACTGCATTCGAGAGTTTGGACTGTATCGGTGGGACGAAAAATCCACAGATGACAGGCCAATCAAGGAAAACGATCACGCAATGGACGAGACGCGCTATTTTGCTTATACAGTCCTGAAGAACAAGGCGTATCGGCGCGATTATACACCACTTTGGAACAGATAGGACGGTGAGCAGCTATCAAAACATATAACGACCTCGTGGCAGTCGGTGACAACGAGCAGGCGCGCATTGAGTTTATCCGCAGCGCGATCAACGCGCATCGTGAATCCCACGCATATAAGACGGCGGCGGATGCTGAGGAATATTACAATGGCCTGAATCCGACCATTAACCGCTATGAAAAGATCATCTACGATATGCAGGGCCGTGCCCACACGGATATGTGGACGGCAAACCATAAACTGGCCAGCCGCTTCTTCGGTCTGGCGGTGGATCAGGAAGTTTCCTATCTTCTGGGTAACGGCGTAACCTTTGCGGAGAAGGAAACGCCGAACAAGCTATGCCCGGACTTCGACCAGGAAGTCATGGATGCAGCGCGTGAAGCGAAAATCGCAGGCGTGTCCTTCGGCTTCTGGGATTTGACGCATTTGCGGGTGTTCTCTCTGCTTGAGTTCGTCCCCCTCTATGATGAAGAGGACGGTGCAATGAAAGCCGGTATCCGGTTCTGGCAGGTGGCACAGGATAAGCCGTTGAGAGCGACGCTGTATGAGATCGACGGATTTACCGAGTATTTCCAGCCCAGCGGCGAGGATATGGCCGTTATGCAGCCGAAGCGCAGCTATAAGCTGATCGAGCGCAAGGCGGAGGTCGGCGAAACAGAGATTTACGACGGCGGGAATTATCCGAGTTTCCCCATCGTACCGCTGAAAAACAACAAGCGGTGTCTCTCCGAGATCGTCGGCAAGCGCAACACCATTGACGCGCTCGACCTTGCGTCCTCTAACATGGTTAACAATGTGGACGAGGGCAATCTGATCTATTGGGTGCTTTCCAATTGCAACGGCATGGACGATCTGGACGACGCGAAATTTGTGGAGCGCTTGAAAACCACCCATGTTGCCCACGCCAACGGCGACGATGGCGCGAAGGTGGAGAGTAAAACCATCGAGGCACCCTATGAGGGCACCAGCAGCACCATTGATATGCTCAAGAAAAAGCTGTACGAGGATTTTCAGTGCTTTGACGCGGCGGCGGTATCTGCCGGCAACCAGACGGCGACCGCGATCAAGGCCAGCTATGTGCCTCTGGATTTGAAAACGGATAAGTTTGAATTCGAGGTCACGCGGTTTATTGTGGAAATCCTGCGTCTTGCGGGCATTGAGGACAAGCCGAGCTACACGCGTAATCAGATCATCAACAAGAGCGAGGAAACGCAGAACATCCTTCTGGGCGCGGCGTATTACGATGACGAGTACATTACAAAGAAGCTGTTGACGATCAACGGCGACATTGACCAGTACGAGGACATGGCAAAGCGGAAGGCGGCAGAAGAGATTGACCGGAGCTTTGCGGAACCGGATGCGCCGGAGGTGAACGGCGATGGCGAACAGTGACCTCGGACACAAGCTGACCGATAAGGAGCTTGCGAAGCTGGAGCGGCGTATTGCAACGCTATACCGCGAGGCGGGGAAAGAACTGCAAGCTACCATCGACGCATATTTTGAGCAATTCAAAAAGCGCGACGAGGAAATGAAGGCTCTGATCGGCACCGTGCAGAACGGCAAGGAATGGACGGAGGCCGACTATAAACAATGGCGGCTCAACCAGATCGGGCGCGGGGAACGCTATCAGGCCATGCGCAACAAGGTTGCGCAGAGGGCGACCGATGCAAACGCTGTGGCGGTGTCCTATACCAACGATGCGACGCCGGGTATTTACAGCCTGAACCGCAATTATGCGGCTTACACCATTGAACGTGTCACCGGGAATATCGGCTTTGACCTGTGGGACGAGCAGACGGTAAAGCGGCTTATGGTAGAGCAGCCGGACTTAATGCCGTACTACCCAAAGGACAGGGCACTGAAACGCGGTCTCGACCTTGCGTATGGCAAGAAGCAAATCACGGCAAGCGTCACCAGATCCATCTTGCAGGGAAAGAGCATCAAGCACATGGCGGATGATCTGCAAAAGCGCATTACCACCATGAGCCGCGATTCCGCCATCCGCACCGCCCGTACAGCCGTGACCGGCGCACAGAATGCCGGACGCATGGACAGCTACGCAGCGGCGGAGAAGATGGGGATAAAGCTCAAAAAAGAATGGTTGGCTACGCTGGACGCGCGTACACGCCACTCTCATGCCATGCTTGACGGCGAACAAGTGGCGCAGGACAAGAAGTTTTCTAACGGTTGTCGTTTTCCCGGCGACCCACAAGGACCACCGTGGGAGATATATAACTGCCGCTGTACGCTGATTGCCGCCGTGGATGGGGTAGATACATCAGACGGGCTGCGTAGGACACGCGACGGGCTTATATCTGACGTGACATATGCGCAGTGGGAAGCATCGAAGCAGGGATACAGCGGCAAACAGTTATCCCCATATCACATGGGGAGCGAAAAATCTGCAAAGGATGTTACGAAGAAATACATAGATTCCGCCAAGCCCCGCATGGGTAAGGTGCGATACGAGAACGGGTACCGCTCCAAAAAACACAAAGAAGAAATAAATGTTGCAAATCAAATTAGAGAGCTGTTCGGTGGGAAAATTGTGCTATTGAAAGAATCGCAGACGCCAGGTATGAAAATGCCAGACATGCTGTGGAAAGGGAAGCAATGGGAAATAAAGTCGATTTCCACAGAAAAAGCCGCAGATAGCGCTCTGCGCAAGGCGATAAAGCAGATACACGGGAACCAAGGCGGGGTGATTTTTGATGTTGCCGATGGGATTGATAAGCAAAAACTAATTGATGTATTGGATGCGAGAGCAACAAGAAGCAAATCGTTTAATGCAGATATAATTGCGCTGCATAACGGGTCTGTCCTCTTTGTGCGGCGATATAAAAAATGAGGCAACCCCCCACCAGAACGGGCGGAGGATTACCTCGATAAAACGGAAACATAAGTTTCCTCACTGTCAGTATATGCAATCCCCGTAAAAAAGTCAAGAGGTATTTTGTGATGAGCGTTGAAATCACCGACAACAGCAAAGAAGTCTCTGCTGCCATCAAAGCGGCGCTGCTGCGCGGGCTTGAAAAATGCGGGCTGGTGGCAGAGGGATATGCGAAAAAGCTGTGCCCCGTGGATACCGGAAATCTGCGCAACAGCATTACTCATGTGGTAGACGAGCAGGAACCGGCGGCAATCATCGGAACAGATTCTGAGTACGGTGCGTATGTGGAATTAGGAACCGGCATTTACGCCGAAGGTGGCGGCGGACGGCCTACACCGTGGGTGTATCAGGACGCAAAGGGAAATTGGCATTACACGCGTGGCAACAAGGCACAGCCGTTTTTGAAACCTGCTGCCGCCGACCATGCCATCCAATACCGGAAGATATTGGAGGACGAACTGAAATAGGAGCTAATTGCTTACAAATTGTATGCAGTTGGCTCTTTTTGTTAATTACCGCAAAGGACAGCGGTTTTTATAAAACTATCGTTTCCGAAGGAACGGAACCGAAGAAAAGGAGATAGTGTCATGGCACTTACACGAAAACTTTTGAAGGGTATGGGGCTTACCGATGAGCAGGTTGATACCATCATCGAGGCGCATACCGACACCGTGGACGGCCTAAAGGCGGATGTGACCCGCTACAAGGCCGATGCGGAGAAGCTGCCCGGCGTTCAGAAGCAGTTGGACGACCTCAAGGCAGCGGGTGACGGCGGTTACAAGGAGAAGTACGAGAAGGAACACTCGGCCTTTGAAGCCTTTAAGACCGACATCACGGCAAAGGAAAGCAAGGCGGCAAAGGAAAAGGCCGTGCGTGCTTACTTTGCGAGCAAAAACATCACCGGTGCGAATTTGGACCTTGCGATGCGCGGCTGTGGCGAAGAAATGGCCGCATTGGAGATGGACGGCGACAAGATCAAGGACACCAAGAGCCTTGATGCGCTCGTGGGCGGCACCTACAAGGGGCTTGTCTCCACCACACAGACGCACGGAGCGAATCCCGCCAACCCCCCGGCAAACACCGGCGGCGCAAAATCCCGAGAGGACATCTACAAGAAGGACGATAAAGGCCGCTATGTGATGTCTACGGCGGAGCGCCAGAAAGCGCTTGCCAATCTGATGGCAAGCGAAAATAACTGATTTTTTGAAAGGAGCTATTTATGGCTGCGAAAACTAACGTAACAACTTCTGCACAGTTTACCACTTCCGCCCGTGAGGTGGATTTCGTTTCCCGCTTCGCCGATAACTGGGACGCACTGCGTAACATCATGGGCATTATGCGTCCCATTCGCAAGGCCCCCGGCACGAAGCTGGTTTCCTACAAGGCCAGCGTGGACGGTGGCCTCAAGGGCGGCACCGTGGCAGAGGGTGACGAGATCCCCTTTACCAAGATGAAGGTGGCGCCTGTTGCCTATGGCGACATCGACATTTCCAAGTATGCCAAGAGCGTGACCATCGAGAGCGTGGCAAAGTACGGCGCTGACGTTGCCGTGGAGAAGACCGACGAGGCTTTCCTCGTGGCCCTGCAGAACAAGGTCCTGACCGACTTCTACACCTTCCTCGGTACCGGCACTTTGAAGGTGACCGAGAAAACGTGGCAGCGTGCTCTGGCTATGGCTAAGGGCAAGGTGCTGGACAAGTTTGCCGGTCTGGATAAGGACGTAACCGAGGTGGTGGGCTTTGCCAACATTATCGACGCTTACGATTACCTGGGCGACAAGGAGATCACCGTGCAGACGATGTTCGGCATCAACTACGTGGAGAACTTCATGGGCTACCGCACCCTGTTCCTGCTGCCCGAGAAGTACATCGCCTCCAAGAAGGTGATTGCTCTGCCCGTGGAGAACATCGACCTGTACTATGTAGACCCGAGCGACAGCGACTTTGCCAAGCTGGGGCTGAATTACACCGTGAAGGGCGAGACCAACCTGATCGGCGTCCATGTTGACGGCGATTACAGCCGCGCCACGGGCGATATGTACGCCATCATGGGCATGAAGCTGTGGGCTGAGTATCTGGACGGCATTGCCGTGGCTACCGTTTCTGTGGCCGGCGCGGGCTAAATAGGAGGGCAGCGTAATGCTTGAACAAGTCTTACGGCACTTGAACAACTGGTTCCTTGTGGAGATTCACGAGGGCACGTTCGCCGTGGAGAACGGCAGCATTGCGCTGCCCTTTCTCCATCCCAATCAATATTTCCGCATCTGCGGCTCTGTGTTTAATGACGGTCTGCATCAATATCCGGCGGCTGACCTTACGGATGAAACCTTTACCGGAACGGTGTGGGTGTTGGCTGTTCCGAAGGCTGTAGTTGTGCTTGCCGAAGATATCGCCGCATGGGAAGAAAAGAACGGTGAAGCCGTTTTAAGCCCGTACACGAGCGAAAGCTTCGGCGGGTACAGTTACACAAAGGCAAGCGGCGGAAATGCCGACACGAGCGCCGGGACGGGCTGGCAGGGCGCTTTTAAAGGCCGGTTAAATGACTGGCGCAAGCTCAAGGGGGTGGAACCGTGAGTTTACTGGACGATTTTGCCCACAAGTGCATTTTGATGGAGAAAAAGCGCACGCCTGACGGAGCGGGCGGCTACATCACCGCGTGGGAAGAGGGAGCGGAGTTCCTCAATTACCAGTCTCTTGACACATCGATGGAGGCGCGAAAAGCGGAAAAGGACGGTGTTACCTCGGTATATTCCGCACTGGTCAATCAGCGCGTTCCCATCGAGTACAACGATTATTTCCGCGATACGGAAACGGGGATTACCTATCGTGTGACCTCGAATCCAGAGGAAAAAGCTGCGCCAAGGTCTGCGGGGGCGACCGTCCGAGCACTGAAATTCTTCACAGCGGAACGAAGGGAGCTGCCGAAATGACAAAGGATAAGGCGCTCCACGCATGGTTTTCTCAATTTCTCCCGGCTTATCCAACATCTAATGTGCCGGAAGATGCGGTTTTCCCGTGGCTGACCTATGAGTTGATTACAGGCTCGTGGGAGAGCGGGGAAATCGGCCTGACGGTAAACCTCTGGTACTACACGGAGGGCGAGGCTGTGCCAAATGCAAAGGCACAGGAGATCTCCGACGCCATCGGTATGGGCGGCTGTATGGTGCCCTATGACGGCGGGGCTATGTGGATCAAGCGTGGGTCTCCGTGGTGCCAGAACATTGCGGACGAGAGCAACAAAAACATCAAGCGGCGGTATCTCAACGTTACGGTTGAATATCTGTCGCAGAACTGATGAAAGGACGAAACTATGAAATTTACGAAAATTCCTTCTGACGCTTTTCAGAAATTGCAGATTAACGCTGGTATCCTGACCACCGATTTTACGCCGTCTACCGGGGAGGTCGGTGCGGCTGGCCAGATCGGTGCAACCACCGGCGGTGTGAACTTTACGGCAACGCCCACTTTCACCGACTTTGGCGAAGACATTGACAACTGCCCCAAAAACATGAAGGAGTTTAAGCGGCAGGATATGGTGGAGGCGAAGATGTCCGGCACGTTTATCAACGCCGATACGAAAACGGCAAAGTTGCTGTGCGGTGCGGCGGACATTGATGCCAGCGACACGACGAAGGTCGTTCCCCGCACGGACCTCAAGGACAGCGATTTTACCGACATTTGGCTGGTAGGCGACTACTCCGACAAGAACGGCGCGAAAAACGGCGGCTTTATCGCTATCCATATGCTCAACGCGCTTTCCACGGGCGGTTTCCAGCTCAAGACGGCAGATAAGGCCAAGGGCCAGTTTGCCTTTGAGTTTACGGCGCACTATTCCCTCGCGGAGCAGGACAAGGTTCCGTATGAGATTTACATCAAGGCGGGTACGGAGGAAACAGTATGAAACTTTCCGACATTCAGGGCGACCGTGTATTTGATGTGATCGCGGACATCATCGACCCCATCGCCAACATTGCGGAGGACGAGAAAGCTTCTGCCATGTTCCGGCGTGAAAAGCTGCCGGAGGGCATGACGGCGAAGCAGTTTGTGACGCAGCGGGTGCGGAAAGCGCTCCCTTCGCTTCTCAAGGACCACAAGGGCGATATTATTGCCATTCTTGCTTCGATCGAGGGTGTGAGTGCGGACGCTTACAAGGGCGCGCTGAACCTCGTGAAACTGACGCGGGACACGGTGGAGTTGCTGTCCGATGATGCATTTACCGCATTTTTTCTCTCGGCGCAGAGCGAGAACTCCTCTGGCTCTGCGCAGGAGAATACCGGGGAAGCCGACGAGTAAAGCCGTTTCTGCGCTACTGCATAGCGCGGCTGAATGAGCGGGCGCGGGATGAGGCGTATCGTATCTATGTGACGGACGCACTGAAAATTACAACGGAGAACACGGCGCGGTATGCCGGAGGCAGCTACATGAGAGCGCGGTATGCGGATGTCATCAGGCCGGAGAAGCGGGACGAGCGGTCTTGCGAGGAAATCACGGCGGATGTGGTCGCACGGTGCGGATTGGTGGTGAAAGAATGAACCTGCTCGATCTTTTTGTAAAAATCGGCGTGGATAACAGTGATGTAGATAAAGGCTTTTCGGAAACGAGCAGCAAGGCAGAATCTCTTGCCGGGAAACTAAAAGGCGGCCTTGCAACCGCCGCAAAGGTGGGCGCTGCGGCCCTGGCAGCTGCGGCTACTGGCGTGGCGGCGCTGACCAAAGCGTCCATTGACCAATATGCCGAGTATGAGCAATTAGTGGGTGGCGTCGATACCCTCTTTAAGACTGCATCGGACAAGGTGCAGGAGTACGCCGCAAACGCATACAAGACCGCTGGCATGAGTGCCAACGAATATATGGACACGGTGACCAGCTTCTCGGCCTCCCTGCTCCAGAGCCTTGGCGGAGATACAGAGAAAGCAGCTCAGAAGGCGGACCAGGCCATCACCGATATGGCCGACAACGCCAACAAGATGGGAACCGGCATGGAGATGATACAGAACGCCTATCAGGGTTTTGCGAAGCAGAACTACACCATGCTGGACAACCTAAAGCTCGGGTATGGCGGCACCAAAGAGGAAATGGAGCGTCTGCTTGCGGACGCGGAGAAGCTGTCTGGGCAGAAGTTTGATATTTCGTCCTACTCCGACATCGTAGACGCCATCCATGTGGTGCAGACGGAAATGGGCATCACCGGGACAACGGCAAAAGAGGCTGCGTCTACTATTCAGGGTAGCGCTGGGTCGGCAAAAGCCGCATGGGCAAACCTGATAACCGGCATTGCAGACGACAACGCAGACCTTGATACGCTAATTGGCAATTTTGTCAGCAGCGTGGAGACGGCGGCTGGAAATATTATTCCGCGCGTTAGTGCCATCTTGGGCGGAATTTCACGGCTTGTTACATCTGCATCTACCACTATTATTCCGATGGTCATAACAACCATCACAGACAACCTGCCTGAGCTTTTGCAGGCGGCGGCTGCGCTTGTCGGCGCATTGGGGCAGGGTATCATTGATAGCCTACCTGCAATTACGCAAGCAGCAATCGACATTCTTTTCTTTCTTTCGAATGGCCTGATAGAAAACCTGCCCACGCTTATTGACGGCATTGTGCAAGTGACCATGACGATTGTGCAGATGCTGACAAGCCCGGACTTTTTGACGCAACTCATTGAAACGGCAATCTTGCTGATCATGACGCTTGCGCAGGGCCTGATTGACGCGATTCCGCAGCTTATCGCGGCAGTACCTCTGATTATTGGCAACTTGCTCGCCGCAATCATTGTGGAGCTGCCCAACATCATCCAGATGGGCATTGATCTTCTGTTTGCGCTGATTGACGGAATTATCAAGTGCATTCCGGAGCTGGTCGCGGCAGTCCCTACGCTGATTATTGCGTTCGTCAACGGCATCGTGAACAACCTTGACAAGATCATCCTTGCAGGGCCGCAGATTATTGTATCGCTGATTACCGGCATTATCGGGGCAATCCCGGAATTGATTGCAGCCGTCCCGCGCATTATCGCTGCCATTGCCGACACAATCAGAAACTATGACTGGGGCGGCATCGGTAAAAACATCGTTCGGGGCTTAAAAAACGGCATCGCCGGAATGTGGGGCAATATAAAAAGCTGGTTCAGTGATAAGGTAAATGGTTAGCGGTGTGAAAAAAATCCTGGGTATTGCATCCCCGTCCAAGGTCTTTGCGGGCATCGGCGGCTTTATGGCCGAAGGCCTGGGCGAGGGCTTTGACGATCAATTCAAGTCCGTAAAAAAGGACATTGAGGGTAATATGAGCTTTGACGCTGGCACCATTACAGCAGATGCAAACATCAGCAGAAACTATACAAGTGGCTCTTACGGATGGGGCGGCGATTCCGGCAGAATTGTAATGCTGCTGGAACAGTATTTGCCTATGTTGGCAAATATGAAAGTCATCATGGACAGTGGCCAGGTTGTCGGTTTGCTTGCCCCAGGCATGGATGAAGAACTGGCCAAAATCAATGCGAGGAGGGCAAGGGCTGTATGATAGGAAAAGTATTTTTTGATGGAAAAGACACTTACACAGAATACGGCCTGCTGCTTGCAAGCAAGTCCATTTCTCTTCCGGAAGTCCGCACGAATATGATTGATGTTCCGGGCCGGGACGGCCTGCTGGACGCCTCCGAAGTGTTGACCGGCGAAGTGACCTACAAAAACCGCACCATTGCACTGATACTCACCGGCGTGGACACGGTGAGCGGCAAGAAATGGCCTGCCACGCTTTCTGACTTCTGCAACAAAGTCCACGGCAAGCGCGTGAAAGTGACCTTCCCCGAGGACACCGCCCATTATTACAGTGGGCGGTGCTCCGTTGGGCAAGTGGAGCTTGTCAAAATAAAGCAGACAATTCCCGTTACTGTTGATTGTGATCCGTGGAAATACAAGAAAGAGAAAACAACTGTGACACGGGCTGATTTGGGAACGGCATATAAACAGCTTACGCTTCCGAACGAAAGCCGCCCGGTGATTCCCACCATTACGGTGGCGCAAGATACCGTACTGCTTTGGGACGGCAACACCATCAATGCCAGCGCAGGAGATCACATTTTCCCCGCCATTCGGCTTGCGGCTGGCAGCAACAGCCTGAAGGTGGCCAGCGGCACCGGCAGCATCACCGTTACATATCAGGAGGCCAGCCTGTAATGTACCAACTAAAATATCAAAACTATATCCTGTATGACCCGCGGCTTGCGGATGAAAAACTAATCGTCCGTGACCCCTCTGTTAAGCTTGCGGTGAGCAAAGCGGGTGAGATGACTTTCACGCTGGGCGCTGACCATCCGTATTTAAGCAATCTTCGGCGCATGAGCGGCCTTGTGGAACTGCTGGACGGCACTTTTCCCATATACAGGGGCAGAATCACCACCGACACAAAAGACTTCTACGGG
>ERZ840057.2394-NODE-2394-length-13008-cov-4.541805_pt1 | contig 13008 bp, 7 predicted proteins | sample MGYA00519907_ERZ840057 | MGnify/ENA primary metagenome ERZ840057 (study PRJEB31850, sample SAMEA3708862) | human gut metagenome | biome: human gut; feature: human-associated habitat; material: faeces | place: China | collected 2014 ...
TAGGTTGGATGTTTTTCTGCTCTTTACTTTTTAGAATATTATCTCGAACTCGCGTTACCACGAATTTCAAATCGAGCTTTTCGTGGTCTTTACTGAATTCCGCCCGTCCTCTTCGTGCATAACGCTCGCGGTTGATGGGAAGCTCGATGAGGCTGTAATCCAAGAAGCGCATAGGGTCTTTTACGTAACCCTCGCTCAGGCAGACGCTGTCCTGCCGGTAGGGGGTGTTGGAATTCATGCCGTAGGCCTGAAGGGCATCCACCCGGTAACGCGTATTGCGGTCTACGGGTTCCAGAACGAAGTGGATGAGCAGGGAGTCTTCCACATGGGAACGCATGAACGTCCCTTCGCGGTATTTGAACAAGGGGTCGCGAGTTTCGTCGAAGCCCATGCGGCGCAGGTTGCCTTTCTGGAACTGTTCGCCGTCTTTCACGAAGGGAACCAGATGACCCACTATCTCGCCGTTGCCTTCTTCCTCATTCTCGTCCAGGTTCACCTCTTCGCTGATGGGAATCGCCTTGACCACGGGGCTGACGATGATGCGTGATTTGTCGTCCGTGTCGTCGGCCGACAGATAATAGTAGAAAGGACCGACCACCATGCGGTTGCCGCACATGTTGGGGATTTGCGGCTCATTCTTCCGCTTGCGTTTGGCGGTTTTGGTCACCGTGCCCATCTGCTTGGCGGCCAGGCAGGTCACTTTGATGTCCATCATGCCGCGCAATTCCCGCTTCACGAGGGTGGCCCCTTCCGGTTTCACGATGATATAGCCTGTCAGAGGAAGCTGCATCAGGCAGTAGCCGTCTTGGTCGGTCTCGCCCAAAGCGTCGTACTCCGATTCCGATTGTGGGGCATAGGTCATGCCCTTGGCTTCCTCCTCTTGGCATTTCTTCATGAAGGCGTTGGCTTTGCTCGCATTGAAGAAGCCATATACGATGACACCCGGCCAAGGGGCGGCATCCTTGCTGTTCAAGTCTTCCGTGCGGCGAACCGTGATATTGATGTTCTTCACCTGGGCTTCTGCGGGGATATGGACCGCTACGATGAACAGCAGGAACAGCAGGCGGCGTATAATCATATAGAAATTCGTTTTATACATGGTGATATGCAAGTTGTGGGTTTACTTGATGATATAGGCGAAGGAAACGCCGAGTTTGAACGGGATGAAGGCGTAGCCGTGCGCTGTGCGGCGGTTTTCGGAATAATGGTCGTCGCGGTAGTAATGCTTGTGGTCGTAGTAGACGGCACCCACACTCCCGTAACATTCTATGTTCCAATGGGGCGAGAGGAAGAAAGCGTAGCCGAAAGTCAGTCCGCCGCCCCAGGCGTCGCCCTTATAGGTCTCGCTGCCCCACGTGATGTCGTAAGACGTGCCAAGGGCTGCCACTCCGATGAATTCGCGCATCATGGGGCGTCCGCCGAACCAATAGCGGAATTCGGGGATGGCACCCACCATTTTCATGTCCATACCCCACGGTTTGTAGTTGCCGAACACGGACAAGCCGAAGCTGGTCTTGTTGCCCGTAACGATTTCCATGCCTAAGTTAGGGGTCATCAGTCCATCCCACAGTGCGTCGGTCTTCAGGGCCAATAGCTGTGCTTTCAGTCCGGCTGTTACAGCTACGGTTATGATTGTTGATAAAAGGCGTTTCATTCGTTCTTTTCGATTGGTTTGTTCTTTTTTGAAAAAACATCCTCCGGCGCACACGGTTGCGAGGCATGCGGCCGGAAGATGTGCCGTCGGGCTTTTATGCCAGAAGGGAGGGGCATGTCATAGCTCGACGGAGGGGCCGTTGACGGAATCCTGCCAATCGGTGAGGCTGGCATTTGCTTTCACTTCTTCTATGTCGTTCACCGTGATGGTCACCATGTAAGAGATTCCTTGGCGGAACAGGTTGGTGTCGCTTTCGGAAGCACCGTAAGGAGGCCCTACGGTGAGCCATTCTTCCGTAGTGATGTCGAAACCGTCTTCCGGGGCTTCTCCATCTTTGTGTAGCGTGATTTCAAGACGGTATTTCTTTTCCGGGTACAGCATCAGGCTGCCGCCCACTCTCGTGGTCTGGTCCAAGGTCGTACCGATGGCTACAGGCTGCAAGTCTCCGTCTTGCGCATCCTTGAGCGTAAAATCTGCCCTTGTTTCGTCGGCCGATGGTTGGATTCTTTCAGCCAACGTGAGTCTCTTGCTCGGATCCTCGCCCCATTGTTCGCGCTTTTCCAAGTCGGCCACGATGAGGTCTACTTTGGAATGCGCATCGAGGATCTTGATGGACTTCACGGAAATCTTGCCTGCATCCTCGAACACGGAACCTTTGTTTAGCGGATCCTCTCCGGGTTTCACTTGGAACTGTAAACGTGTCAGCATGTGCTGCAAGCCGATTAAGGGCATGGCTGCGTCCTCGTTCTCCCGGAAGTAGCGTGCGCTGTAAGCATACTTGTCCTGGAGTGTGGCTCTTCCCCAGATGATGTCCTGCGTGCCGTCTATCGTATAATGCACTGTGGCGCGATGACGCGGGCCGCCGGCGCCGTCTCCGTCTGCCGACGCTTCATACGTGATATGGGTATCCTCTGCATACGGATAGTAGCCGTAGAACTCATACATGTAGAATTGGCTGATGGGGTAGAAGTAGTGTCCCTCCCACGACACGTTACTGCCTTCCTTCTTCGCTTTCACGTTTTTCATCAGGCAGGAAGCGTAGTTGTCTTCAGGGTCGAACCACGAAATATCGGGTGCGCCATCGTTTTTCTCCTGTTTCCCACGTGCGAGACAGAACACCCCCATTTCGTCCAGATTGCCGTCTTCGTCCACTGTGGTCCGCTTGTCCACGGAAGTGGATACCTCATCCGAATGGGCGGCGAAGCGGATTTCCACTTCGCTGTTTCCGGGGATGAATACGGGGGCGGCCGCATGATCTGACAGGTCTTCGTTGGAACAGCCGGGCAGCAGCATGCAAGCTGCCGCCACGGCCCAAAGATAATGATGTAACTTCATCTGTCTCTGTTTGGTTTATTAGTTGACGTTTGTATCCACTTCGAGGTCACCACCGTCCTTCCAACCGGTAAGTGTGGCATCGACTTCAACCTTGGCCATGCCATAGACCTTCACATTGACTGCATAAGAAGAACCCGCTTCGGCTATTGCGCCTTCTGCTGTTCCACCTTTAGTCAAATCGATGGCTTTTTCCAAGGTGACTGAACCTACGGCATCGTGGTCTGGATCATTTTCCTCGAATGTCTGTTCTATGGTAATATACATCGTATATTCTGATTCTCCCGGCGCTACCATCAACGCATGGCCTATCGGTTGTTTTTCATACGTCTTGTCTGGACTACCGGTACCCTCTTGGATTGTGACAGCTTCGAGGGCTGTCACGTCAGTGTTGGCACCAGTACGGCTCTTCAAATCGAGCTTTACAGGTTCTTCTGTGGCTGGTTCACTACCGACAGGAAGCGTCCATTCCAACATTTTCTCCGGTTTGAATACTCCGTCGGCCAAGTCGTAAGCCACAATCATCTTACCCGTGGTCTTGGATTTTACCGCGATGTTCGTAACTTTGAGTCCTACGGCTGATTCTGCTGCAGCTTGTACGGTGAAAGTGAAACGGGTGAGCAAGTGTTGCATGTTGATAGCAGGCTTGATACCGGCACGGGCCGTTTGGGCAGAGAAACCTAAGTTCTTGCCCACTTCATCCTCTTCTCCTTCATTTGTGGCTACGCCTGTCATCAGATCTTGTGAACCGTCAATTTTGAACCATACATATTTCATCTTAACTTGTCCTTCCACTAATGAGTCGCGTACCATGAAATCTGTATTTGCACTTACATCCGTTTTATTCGTTTTCCAAGCAGGATTGGTATAAATCGTTGCGGCATCGTCGATATTATATGCGAAGAAATCATGTATGCCCTCATCGGGATAATACTTTGGAGACGTCTCTTCCGTCCATGACAGTGCCCCGGATGCTACATTGGTAGGAGCTGTGACTTCTACGTTGGGAAAATTGACGATGGTGGCTGTCGGATTCGTATGTTCTGGTGTTGTTCCGTCATATTCAGTGTCATCGATGTTCGGGTCGTCTTCACCGGAAGCGGCTGCACTCTGATAAGTCCAAGTGGTGAACCCCCACGGGTTAGTCTGGGCTTGGTCGGACTTGGAGCGTTGCATCATCAGAAGGTATAACTTTTCTCCCTGCCATTTATTGGCTTCTTCTCCTTCGATGTCGCCGACGGTACCGATTCCACGTTTTTCAACCGTTACGGAGGGGCCGTTCAGAGCCAGTTCTACCGGCACCAGTCCGTTGCCATTTCCTACACCGGGCGTGCCGTTGGTTACGGCAACGTCGTCGTTGGAACAACTTCCCAACATACCCATGCCTGCTACTAAAGCAGATGCAAAAAATAATTTTCTCATAAAATAAAAAATTTAGTAAAACAATATGTTAATTACACGCATTGTGTCAGCATTGCGTCAGTTTGTATCTTCCTCTTCTTCTCCAACGGTGATGTCGCCTCCCGAAATCCATCCCAATCCTTTGCCGTCTACGGTCAGTTCTATTTTGCGCGGGCCGTAGACTTTCAACAGCACATCATGCGTCTTACCGGATTGGAAGCCGCCTTCAAAACGCAAGTTGCTGTATTTGGCAATGAATATGGAACCCGAAGGAATCTTGTCTTCCGGGTTAGCCGTGAGAAAACGGTAGTGGATGATTACGCCCAATTGGTCTATGGGAGGAATCAACAGTGGCTTGCCGATTTTGACAGGTTCTTCTTCCGGGTCGCTCACGCCGGGTTCCGGGTCGAAAGTGGCATTTTCTCTTTTCAGTGTCGCCCCGAATTCGGTAGGTGTGTTTTCGTTGGGTACGTAGACCGTGTCGCACGTAGCTTCCCACGAAATGCCCGTCGGGGGAACGTTGGTCTCGTCCGTCCAGTCGTGTGAAACGCCGGCCCAGTCGGCAGCTACCGTGAATTGCGCCCTCGTGGGGATGACTAAGGCAACGGACTGTATGCGTATTTCCCGTCCTTGTTGCTTCAGGGTATCGTAAGCCTGCACCAGAAAGTTGAGCCGTGCCATTTCGTGTTTCACGCGAAGATGCGGTTCGACGTGCAGGCGTGCACTTTTCGTGCTATATACCAAATCCCCGGCATGATTCATGAGATATTTGGTTTCATCATTGTCCGGCAGCCTTTCGGCCTCTTCTGTACCGGGACGGGCGTATGCCGAAATCAGGTCTTGTGTGCCGTCAATCCGGAAGAACTTGGTGATGCTGCCTTGTGTTCGTTGTTCCGGGGCATATTCTTCTGCATCTCCTTTATAATAAAGGAAGAAATTGTATTTATGCTCTGGGTAAACCGCGCTGTAATACGGCGGCTCGCCGTCGGCCCATAACAGTTCGCAGGCGGCTGAAATCCGTGCTTTGCGGTCGTTTACCAGGCAAAGGGGCGCACCGCCCCCAGTGGAAGTTTCATCGGCTGTGAGGTCAGGAGTTCCGTCGTACACATGGTTGCGCGTCAGGAATGCGTAGACGCCGAATTCCGCTGCCATCCATTTGGCACGTTCCTCTTCGTCGTCCCAGAAGCCGAAAGACCCTTGGCCCCGTTTACCCGTCACTAAGGCATAGGCCGGGTCGGTGAGCGACAGGGTGACGGGGATACTGTCCGCCGTCATTTCCGGGTTCGGGTTGTCTGCGTCGTAGACGGGCGCATACAGTCCGGGGTAGGATTCGTTGCAGGCTGCGAGCGCGCAGCACAAACCTATTCCTGCGATGTATCTTTTCATTTCAGTATGTTTGCTTTTCCTCTTCATACGTTTCACACTTCAATTTCAAACGTTTCGCCGGGTATCCATTGGTCCAGTCCGGTCGAGGTGCTGCCACCGTTCAGGATACCGTCTTTGTCGATATTCAGTGGTGAGCCGATTTCCACTGTGATGCTTCGGCTGGCTTGCCGGTAGCCGTTTTCCTCTTCGTCCCATTGCAGCGATTTGCGCTCTTTCAAGGTATGGTAGAGGTTGATGCCTGCATGGAACACTTTGGCTGCTTTCCTTTGCGTTCCTTCCTCTTCGTAGTCGTAGTGGGTGTAAATGGCGATTTGCAGGATGCCCGGCCCCGTGACCATGTCTTCGGTATGGCTCCGTACGATACCGGGAATGTTGACGGAGGCTTCACAGCGCAACGCTTCCGCCGAGGCGCTGTCGGCCGCAGAAGGCAGGGCGGCGTATGTCGGCCTGAACAACAGTTTGTAGGTCTTTTGGGCCAGAATCAGTCCTGTGGTCAGTTCCATGGTGGATGGTATGCCGGAGATTTCGGCCGTAAGGCTGTCCACTACCACGTCTGCCGTCTTTTCGATGTGGAATACGAACGACACGTCCTGTGTGAGCGGTTCGGGCGTGAAGTCCACTACCACCTGGCCTGTCCCTTCTTTGGCCAAAGGGACGGACACATGGTCCACCCGGGCATAGAACACGGGGACACCCTCACTGGAGATGAAGTCGGAGTAAGCGTTGTAATCCTTCCATTCACCATACGCCCCCGCCACTTTCGGATCGTCCACGGGGTAGTGGCGGTAGGTAAGGTAGAGTGGGGTCAGGCCGCTTCCCAATGTCGCCGCGTCGCCTTGCGCGTCCACGATGTCGGTGGCATCTACCAGTTCACCTTCATCCCATCCGAATGTGGCGAAGTTATATTCACCACTGCGTACCCATAGGTTGTGCGTTCCGGCCGGAGCCAATGTGTCGGCCGAAGGCTGTCTTTCCGTTTCGGGCTGCATGAGGATGCCGTTGTTGTGGCTTTCCTCAGCGGTTATCCGGAATTCATACCGTAAGATGTTGACCGGACGCACGGCTATTACTCCCATGCTGTCGGGACGGTTTCCTTGGTATTCCTCTTTCCAATGGAAACGGAAATCCATGAAAGAACGGTGAGGGTGTTCCGCCTGGCATAAGTCCACTTCTGTACATGAAGCCATGGCGCAGAGGAGCGGGAGTGCGGCAATCAGGCTGCTACATGGTTTCATACGCGTCCCTCCTTTCTTGTTTCCTCGGGGATGCTGTGTCGTAGTCTTCCTCTGTCGGCCCAATATCCGCCGGATGGTCTGCCTTTTATGTGAAAATAGGTTTCCACGGGGTCTTCTTCTTTGGATTCTTTATTTTTCTTCTTACGTCTTTTTTCTTTCCGGCTTGCTTTCTTCTTGTCGCCGGTGTCTTCGGGCGTGTCGGCCTTGGCGCTTCCGGATGGTGTTTCGGAGGTGCCGTTGCCCGTTGCGGCTTGGGGCGTGGCCGTCGCTTGTTCTTCCCCTTCCGTTTTCTTTTCTTTCCTCTTACGGCGGGACTTGCCCTTCTCCCCGGCCTCTGCCTTGGCTTTTTCTTCAGCCTTGGCCTTCTCCTTTGCTACATCTTCTAATGAGTCGTTCAGCTCCAGTGTGCGGCGGAGCGAGTCGCGTGAGAATTTCTCAGCTTCCGCTTCTTTGCGGCGCACCTTGTACATGGAGTCGCGGATTTCCCAATTGCGTTGCCGTACGCGTGAGCGTTCGTTGCGTTTTTCTTTTTGCCGGGTATCCCATTCATCGTAGCGTTCGGCACCCCCCTGTACCTTCTTTCCGATAGAGCGGAAGCGAAAGACGAATGAAAGGTGTATGTCCTGTACGACCGGAAAAGGTACGATATGCCGTCCCTTCGAACCTTGGTAAGTGTAACATCCGTATTCTTCGTCATAGCCGAACTTGTCGTACGCCGTCATTTTGGCACCGACGGCCAAGCCTAAGTCCAAGTCTACACTTCGGCCATCCTTGAAAGGATAAAGGGGAACACTCCATCCTCCGGTGAAACCGAAGTTATAACTGTCGCCCTGTTTGCCTTTCCGTCCCAAGCTGATGGTGTATTTCTCATAACCGGCATACACACCCACGTAGTAGGCACGCCAAACCCGGGGATTCATGAAGGTACGTCCCGAGAGCACGTTACGCCTGAAACGCCTGAAGCCCCAGAGCGGCAGGGAGATGGTGGTGTCGCGGTTATCTTTCGTGTAGCGTTCCATGGCTCCTCTGATAGAACCGCCCGTACGCCAATACTTCCGGGCTTCCACACTCCCGGCCGCCACGTTGTACACGATGCGCGGCTGTATGGAATGGTGGGTATTCCAATTATATTTGCCGTTCATAAGTATAGAGAAACGGGTCTTTTCATTGCCAGCCAAGTCAAACTCCACTCCGAGGTTGGGAGTGGCTACTACCCAGTCCACGGCGTTGGTCATGATAGACCAACGTTTAAGAAAGGGCACGGTGTCATGTTTTACGTCCTTTGTTCCGGATAAGGCTTGCCCGTAAAGAATAGCGGGTGTCAAACAAACCCACATCAAGAGTGTCCTAATGATCAACTTTTGCATTCAAACAATATCGTACAATTCGGTTATCAACACTTTTTTAGCCTTTTACAAGGTCTATCTCTTACTAAGAGAGCGTACAGACTACGTAACTCCTTATGTTACAGTTATTATTATTGGAAAATGTTTTGTAAAAGGTTTGCGTATATTGTTATTCATTTTAGGAAAGGGTCATTTTTAACAAAAGAAACTTGTTCATTTGCTTCCTTTTACCTATTTTAGCGGTCGAAAATCGCTCTCTTAGTAAGAGATAAACCGGATACATATATTTTTAACCGGTGTTGTCACGATAACTTGTGGAAGGGGAATATCAGGCTTCTGTTGTCGGCAAAGTTATATCGGAATTACGTTAATTTAAATCAAACGTTTTTTGCAGTGTTTTGATAGGGGCGTAAAAACTTTGTGGGAACATCCCCTACACAGGGATTTTACAAAAATATCCTTCATCTTTCAGGTTGCATGGTAATTCTCTCATAATATTGATGTTACAAGCTGAAGGATGTTTCAGGTATCTTTCAGTCACGTTTCATTCCGTTCGCCAGAGATTGGGAAATCATTCGCCTGAGATTTGAAAATCGTTCGGCTGAGATTGAAAAATCGTTTGGCGCAGAACTTTTTATGGGTCTCTACAATGAAAGGAAACTGAAAGATGAGTTTCCTATCTTTCATTCCATAATATATTATGTGAGAGGTAGTTGGCCTATGGCCTAAAGGATGAAAGGGCTTTTCTGAAAAACTCCGGGGAGGGGAAGCGTGTAATTGAAAACTTTTTCCGGTACCGGACGACCCGGTGATGAAGAGGTTTTGCGCCTGTCGGACGAACTCCAGAGAGGCCAACCGTTATATTCAGACAGTGGATTGCAGAACCTTCATAGCCGATACAGGTATAAAAAACAAGAAATCCCAGTCGTGATGACCGGGATTTCTCTACTTCCTTTTTATAGTGCAGATGCGACGACTATGCTCGCACGGGCACTTTTAATACTACAAAGGTAAGCATTATTTTTTATCCTGCCAAATAATATGTTTCAACATTCAATTTTAGAAGCCTGTGCCACGACTTTTTTAGCTTCAGGTGTCTGGATAGAGTTAACAAGATGATGAATCCCATTCTCCAAATCCGCTTTTCTGGCTTGTGAAATGCACCCCAACAGATACCTGACAACATCTATGCCACCTTTTATGTTATGCCTGCAATCGGCAGAAATGTCAGCAGGCAGACGCTTGATGCCTTTGGGGAAATCCATGCGGTAAATGCAACCTCCGTGTGCGCACTTGTTGCGGAGGACACGGATGGTTTCCATATAATTGTAGAAAACACCTCTTGAACAGCCATAGGCATTAGCCACCAGATCTTTTGCTTCCGGCTCTTTCAGCGAATCATATAGTGTTATGATATTGCCGATTGTCATAAACTCTATGGTCTTCCATGCAGGGGCATATATTCCCGGATGGTTTGCATGATGATGCTGGATTATAGGGTTCTTACGCATAGCGGCATAGACTTGTTCTTCAAAATCATTTACGAATTTAGAAGTTACATACTTGCGATTAACAAACCAACAAGGGTCATCAACATACCGAAGCGATATATTATAGATGAGTTTCGTACGAATATTGACCTCGATACGGTCAAGGGCGTTAAGCAGTAATCTTCGGAGTCTGGTATCAAACTCATAAAGGTCGTAAACGCTTTTGAATGTAGTACCCGGTTTTAGCTTATGGTCACGATGCTCCAAGCAGGGGAACTTTATCTCGTACGGGAAAGAATAGAATCCAAGCCGGTAATAACCAACATCAAGGAGAATTTCTTTTGCTTTCTCCTCATCGTCAAATGCCATACCGTTTGATTTCAGCCTGGCGATTTGTTGGTCTATCGTATATGCTTTCTTCATTGCAGTTTGAATTCAAGTGCGAAGTTACTCTTTTTTGAAACAAACGCTTATTTCGGAGGACGATACCTCCCACGTTCCTCCCATTCTTGTTTATTTCTGTTGCGGTGAGAATATCAGGTCGATGACATCCGCATCCTTGAAGAATTTCTTGGCGAATTTCTGCACGTCTTTCGGTTGGATGGAAGCCACAAGGGTTTCCATGTTTTTCGGGTCGTTCAGATTCACTCCGGTCTTATAATATGTAACTAAGGTGGTCAGCCAATAAGCATTGTGCTGTTTGCTTTGTTCTGCCTCTTTCAGCGTGTTCTTGACCACTTTGCTGAGCTCTTCTTCCGTAACCCCCTCACGGATGATATTGTCCACTTCCTTATAAAGCAAGGGTTTCAGTTCATTCGCCTTCTCCGGGTCACATTCGAAGGTCATATACATATTATAGTTGTTGTATGGTTCGCGTGAGGCTGAGCCGCTTACCCCTACGCCGTAGGTTCCGCCTTGTTCTTCGCGGATGGTCTTGGTATAGCGGTTGGTGAGGATATTGCCCAGTATGTTGATGGTATAAGCCTCTTTCAAGGTGTACTTCATTTCCCTGTTGAACAGGACTATGACTGTGGACTTCGGAACTTCCAACGGAATTTCTATGTTCTTTTCCACCTTGCCTTTCGGTGCCCTGACCTGACGGTCCACCCACTTCTCATTCCGGTAGAGGGAGGGGAGAGAACCGATGTATTTCTGAGCCATGACCCGCGCCGTGTCTTTGTCCACGTTCCCGACGATGAAGAAAGTAAAATCGCTGGCGTCGCAGATACGGTCACGATAAGCCTTTTCGATACGGTCGAGCGTCAATCGGTCTACGTATGCGTCGTTGAACAATTGTACGCGCGGACTGTAGTTGGCGGAAATCAATGAGAGAGAATCGCGCATGATGGTTTGCGGTTGTCCGGCAATCTGCTTGGCATAGATATGGTTGCGTTCGATGATGACTTTATGTGCCAGTGTATCGAAGCGAGGTTCCATGAAACGGAGGTACATCAGTTGCATCATCGTTTCGAAGTCTTTGGGCGTAGAACTTCCGTTGACGTTCTCATACAATCCGCTGATAGAAACCTCGCATCCGGCCTTTTTACCTGTCAGCAGCTTGCCCAATGCGATTTCGTCGTAGGTACCCAAACCGTAGTTCGACGCAAATTGTCCGGCATTGGATGCCGCAGGAAGGAAATTGACATCCGTATATAAAGAAGAACCGCCGGGACTGTAAGCGGCCAGTGCCACTTCGTCTTTTTCATAATCGGCCTTGCGGTAGATTACTTTTGCCCCGTTGCTTAAAGTCCATTCTTCGGCTTGGAATTGCGGCAGTTCCTTCACTTTTGTGATCGTTCCGGCTGTGGGCTCTTTTTCGATGAGATTGCCTTTTACGCTATTGTCTTCGTATGCAGAGACTTCCTTTCCTTCCATTTCGGCAAGGATGTCCCGAGCCTCTTGTTCCGTCAGGTGTGTGACGCCTTCGCTTGGGCCGCTGATGACGATGGTACGGTTGTCTGTCTTCCACCATCTTTTGGCTTGTTCGGAAACTTCTTCTGCCGTGATGGTCGGAAGGATTTCCTTGACTGCCTCGGCATAATCCTCTATGTTGATGATGGCTTCATTGCCTAAGAAATGGGATTGCATTTCTTCAGCATAGGTGTCATTGGATGTTTTGTCCTTGTCTTTCACCATGGATTCGAGGCTGGTCAGCATATTGGCTTTCGCACGGTTCAGTTCATCTTCGGTGAACCCATGCTGGAATATACGTTCGTGTTCCTCTAAGGCTCCGACAAGCGCTTCTCTTTCCTGATTCGGTTTGGCTGTAGCACTGACGGAATAAGCATAGTATCCTTTTACCATACCGAAAAAGCCAACCAAAGCTTTTACGTAAGGGGCTTGTCCGCGTTGAATAATCTCTCCGATACGTTCACCCACCATACTGTTGTAAAAGCCGATCATCAGACCGTTTTTCACGTCCTGGTACGTGGCATATCCCTTGCCGTCGTATTCTTTGTCGCGGAAGATACGGATAACCTGTACGTTGGACGAAGTGGCTTCCTTGTCGGTGGCCAGACAGAAATAGGTTTCGTCATGGGAAGGAATTTCAAAAAACGGACGTGGTTCCGGATTAGGGATAACGGGAATGGACGAAAAGACTTTCTTTATCTTTTCCTCCATATTCTTGATGTCGAAGTCTCCTACGATAGCAATGGCTTCCAAGTCCGTGCGGTACCATTTGTGGTAAAAGTCGCGCAAGGTTTCGGGCTTGAACGTCCGGATGACATCCATGTCGCCGATGACATCGCGCTCGGCATATTTCGAGCCTTTGTAGAGTACAGGTCTTTTCTGGTTATAGATACGGGTTGCGCTGTTGTTGCGCGTACGCCACTCCTCGGTGATGACCCCACGTTCCTCGTCGATGTCTTTCGGGTCGAGGGTCAGGTAATAAGACCAGTCGTGCAGAATAAGCAGGCACGTGTCCGTCAGGCTTTCGTCTGCCATCGGCACATCGCTGATGTTATAAACCGTTTCGTTCTGTGTGGTGTAGGCATTCAGGTTCCCACCGAAAGAGATTCCATGACGTTCGAGTGTGGAAATCATGCTGTTGCCCGGGAAGTTCTTACTGCCGTTAAAGGCCATGTGTTCCAAAAAGTGGGCCAAGCCGTCCTGATCGTCATTCTCAAGCAATGCGCCTGCGTTGCGGATGATGAAGAAACTGG
>ERZ840057.2402-NODE-2402-length-12977-cov-2.917195_pt1 | contig 12977 bp, 9 predicted proteins | sample MGYA00519907_ERZ840057 | MGnify/ENA primary metagenome ERZ840057 (study PRJEB31850, sample SAMEA3708862) | human gut metagenome | biome: human gut; feature: human-associated habitat; material: faeces | place: China | collected 2014 ...
TTAGAGCTGAATTCAAAAAAGTTTCTCAGATGTAGTAATAATACAATAGTGAACGCTGAGTACATAGAAGGGATAGATAAGTCAAATAGATATGTTATGTTGGTAGATGGTTTTGGAACATTGGAAATAGGACCCAAGTTGAAGAAAAAATTTTTAGAGGACTTTTTCAAATGTTAGAAAGAATATATTGGTTATTAGAAATTATTTCCTTGGCAATATGTATAAGTAGTATTTATGGTGTGAAAATTAAGGCAGATATTAAAACAGTAGCTTGGATTGCTATAGAAGTTATGTTTATGGGAATGTTTAAAAGAAATTTAATTACAATGCAAACATATTTTATCATATATGTGTTGTATATTTTGTATGTATATATTGAATTTAGAATGTCTTTAAAAATAGCAACTTTTACAGCAATATTAAGTATGATATTTACAGGATTGATTCAGATGATAATTGCACTTCCGGTGTATTACATAGGAGATTACTGTAAAACAAGCGAAAACATAATGGTCTTAGTAATTAATGCTGGTGTTTTAATGGCTGTTGTACTCATAAGTAAAACAAAATTTCTACACGGTGTTTACAAATTTTTAGCAAGAAAAGAGTTGATTTTGAATATAACGTTTATACTGGTAATGTTCATATATGGATATTGCATGTATAGAATAAAGTATAGTAACAAAATACAATCTGACTTGTATGTAATTATTGTAACGTTTGCATCAATAATAGCTTGTATTTTATTAAGATGGAAAGGGAGACAGAATATCAACAGGAGCAGATAAAATTGTCAAATCGTTATAGTGAAGAGTACAATGCTTTAGTTGAAATATCAAGAAAAAAGCAACATGATTTCAAAAATCAGATTAATGCATTATATGGTTTGTCAGATATAAAAGCAGAAAAGGAACAAAGAAAATATATAGACAAATTGTTAGACGAAAATAAAGTTGTCAAAATATTGCATTCTGTAGAACAGCCTGTATTAGCTGGATTCTTATATCGAAAAGTGAATGAGATTATGGCAGCAGGAATAAAATCTAAATCTGAAATGGAGATAATATGTGATGGCGAGGACGAAAAAGAAGCATTAAAAGGTTTAATGACAGTAATTAAAAATCAAATTGATAAATAAGGAGCTAAAAAAATATGCTAAAGGGAATGGGAATTTCTGATGGAATTGGAATAGGAAAAGCCATCATATTAAATAATGAGGATATTAAGCCAGAAAAAATTAGAACAGATGATATAGAACAAGAAAAAAAGATTTTTTTAGATGCAATCCAAAGTGTAAAAGATGAAACCAAAAATTTAATAAGTACTTTAAATGGAACAGAAAAAGATATAATGGAAGCATATTTGGCAATTTTACAAGATGATACATTAGTTCAGGAAACAATAAAAATTATTGAACAAGAAAAGTGTAATGCAGATTATGGAGCAGATGTTGGTTTTAATAAAATTATTCAAATATTTGAGCAAATGGATGACCCTTATATGGCAGCTAGAAGTAGAGATATTGCAGATATGAAAAGAAAAGTTTTATCTATTTTCATATTAAGTGCAAACTTATTGAATCTTACTGCTCAAAACATGACGAACTCTCCGGCTTCTATGTTCGGACTGGGTGAATTGTCTACCGGAGAAGGAGGAATCTATTCCGGTATGGGGGGAGTTGGTATCGCATTGCGGGGAGAAAATGCTTATAATAGTGCGAACCCGGCTTCTTTGACGGGATTGATGCCGCAGTATTTTTTCTTCGATTTGGGAGTTAGCGGAGCGTATGAAAAGTATTCACAGTCCGGTGCAAACAATCATTCTTTTAATGGTAATCTTAATAATTTGGGTGCCGGGTTTCGTATTGCTCCCCGGTGGTATGGGGCTATTTTTATGGCTCCTGTCAGTAGTGTGGGGTATGCCATATCGCTCGAGCAGGATGTAGCGGGTACAAATGGCGAGACTGTGACTTCACTTTTTCAAGGGGAAGGCGGATTATCCAAAGTTGGAATCAGCGTTGCTCATCAGTTGTGGAAAGGGCTTTCGCTGGGAGCTAACTTTTCTTATGTGGGTGGTACTATTACGCAATCGGAGAGTCAGGGAAGTGCTACGGAAACAAACAGTTCGTATAAACATACAGTGTATGTTGATTTTGGATTACAGTATACTTATGAGATAGAGCGTGACCGTTCGTTGGTAGCGGGTGCTGTATATGGATATTCCCAGGATTTGCTTCAAGACAACGATCATTCGGTAAGTAGTAGCAGTAGTAGTGGGAGTATTACAGAAAAAGGTAAGAAGTATCGTACCTGCTTACCGCAGTTTTTCGGAGTAGGGGTATCTTATAATACGTTGCGTTGGATGGCTTCCGCCGATTATAAGTTTGTTGACTGGAGTCGGTTGGAGTTTTCTCGTTCTAGTGTTAGTTTTCATAACCAGCACCGTTTGATGTTGGGAGGGAGTTATACATTAGGGAATCCCTATCGGAAACCTGTACGTCTGTTACTCGGGGCTGGAATAGGGAATTCGTATCTTTCTATTCAGAATAAGACGACAACTAATTATTATCTCAGTACCGGAATTAATTTTGAATACCGTAGCCGCAGTACGCTTTCGTTAGGGGTAAAATATACAGATCAATTTAAGGTAAGTTCAGGGAGGTTTCAAGGACAGAAACTGGCTTTCTTCCTGAATATCACTTTCTCGGAAAAGACTTACAGAGCTAAATTAAAATAAAATAGATAATAGTATAAGGGTATCCTTTGGGGATACCCTCTTCTTCATTATTTATTGTCTTTAGGTGTTACTACGTAATCTTCTTTAATAAATTCGTCGTATACACGCTTCGGATGATCAAATGCTGCTGTTCCGTTTCTCTGTTCATTGAAGTTTTCCCGTCGGAATTGTTTCAGTTTCAGATTGTCTTCAGCATATTCTCTTAATTTTTTATGTTCACGTCCATAGAGTGAACTTTCGGTTACGTCAGAATCAAGCAAGCTTTCCTTAGGGGTAATGGTTGGTAAGAGTACTTGTTCCAGTAGGCCACGATAAGCCCCGTTATATTCACACCATACAATATCGTTAGCGACAAATATACGGTAGGAGTACTTTGACCATGCGGTTTTAATCTCAATGGATTTGGCATAGATTTCAATGGTTGCTTCTGAGCCATACGCTTGGTCACGGATCACAACGGTCGTCCGACCGCTAAGTTCTTCTTTTACGGAAGTTTGCCATTTTCCGGAATTCATGATTTCTTCAATAATTTCCGGCAACTTTTCTTTAATCTCAAACTGTATTCTCATGGTGCTTGCCTGCGGGCAGGACTTTTTTATAATTTCCTCCTTAAAACAATTAAGCTAGCCTAAAGTTACGTAGATTGAAGCAAAAAAGCAAGGTTTTGTTTAAATATTTGCTATTTTTGCCAAACGTTCTGCCTTTTTTGTTTGTTTTTATAATATATATGCAACAAACAGTAATAAAACGGGGTATGTAAAGAGAGTGATAAATATAAAATTGGGAAGATTAAGATGAAGAACTTGAAAATTGATGAATCTACAGGGTTGGTGTTGGAGGGCGGGGGAATGCGCGGAGTATTTACTTGCGGCGTGCTTGATTATTTTATGGATCATGATATCCGGTTTCCTTATGCGATAGGAGTTTCTGCCGGTGCGTGCAACGGGCTGTCCTATGCATCGCGCCAACGAGGACGTGCTAAATACAGTAATATTGACTTGTTGGAGAAATACAATTATATCGGTCTGAAACATCTGCTTAAAAAACGGAATATTCTCGATTTCGATCTGTTGTTCAATGAGTTTCCGGAACATATTCTTCCTTATGATTACGAAACTTATTTTGCTTCTTCGGAACGTTTCGTTATGGTAACTACCAATTGTATCACAGGGGAAGCTAACTATTTTGAAGAAAAGAAAGATAAACGCCGGGTGATAGACATTGTCCGTGCGTCTAGTAGTCTGCCTTTTGTATGTCCTATTACTTATGTAGATAATATTCCCATGCTTGATGGGGGAATTGTAGATTCTATTCCTTTGCAAAGAGCGATTGCTGATGGTTATACGAGAAATGTCGTAGTACTTACCCGCAACCGGGGATACCGGAAAGATTCAAAAGATATTCGTGTCCCTTCGTTTGTATACCGGAAATATCCTAAACTCCGTGAAGCACTCAGCCGCCGTTGTGCTGTCTACAATGAACAGTTGAAAATGGTTGAGAAAATGGAGGATGAAGGAAAGATTTTCGTTATCCGTCCGCAGAATCCTGTGATGGTAGATCGTATTGAACGGGATGTGCAGAAACTGACAGAATTTTATGAGGAAGGGTACGAATGTGCAAGAAATTTGGTCGAAAAATAAACAGATTCTTACATCTCTATAGCTTTATTTTTTAGATGAAAGAAGTAAGTTACTTATACTGTTCGGCAGCCGCTACTTTGAAGCTCACTATTTCTGCTTTGCTTCCGGAATTTTTAGTTACTCTTACCAGATCATCGAAGAAAGTATTCTATTAGCTGGCATAAGCAGAAGAATAAAGCTTTGTCTCAAAAGTAGGAAAATAAATTCAGGTATGCGAAGAGAGGGATAGCTTCATTGCGATGTGACAGGCAAAAAAGAAAATGTTCAGGACTTGCATCAAAAGTGATACCCTTTGAAACAAAGTTGATAGACGGAGGTGAAGATATGACCTATTTTTGCCTCCGTCAATTTTGATTAGATACTTGTATAAAACAGAATACTTTGTTACCATGAAAACAACCTCTTGGATGAAATTATGTAAAGGTGCGGTACTTGCATTGGCGGTCTCTTACGGACTGATTTATTGCCATACGAATAAAAGCAAATTTATGTTGGAACAGAAAGGAGACAGCCTGACTCTCATTCACATCACCAATCCTACTAATTATATATTGCTTCCGATCGAAGAGGCAGCGGAAGAAAGCCGGGTTCGTCTGGACATAGGAGATGCAGCGGATACAGATATGGATATTCGGCTTGCACAGACTAAAGTAGACTATTGGGTTCCGTTTGTCCTACCTGCTGATGCTAAAACTGTAACAGTACGTGTGCAAAAGAGCCTTGGAGATGCTCTTTGCTGGAAAGAAATGAAATTATCCGATACATTCGATCCGTCCCATACAGATAAGTTTCGCCCTGTATATCACCATGCTCCCCTTTATGGTTGGATGAATAATGCGAACGGGCTGGTTTATGAAGATGAAGAATATCATTTATATTATCAGTATAATCCTTATGGTTCTAAATGGGGGAATATGCATTGGGGGCATTCGATAAGCAAAGATTTGATGCATTGGGAACATTTGGCACCTGCTATAGTTCGTGATACGTTGGGACATATATTTTCCGGCAGTTCTATTGTTGATCAGGAAAATGTGGCAGGTTACGGTACAGGTACCATATTAGCTTTTTATACTTCTGCCAGCGATAAAAACGGGCAGATTCAATGTCTCGCTTATAGCAATGATAACGGTCGCACATTTACCAAATATGATAAGAATCCGATTTTGCGTTCTTCCGATAGAAGGAAAGATTTTCGTGATCCGAAGGTATTCTGGTATGCTCCGGGAAATAAATGGATAATGATTGTTGCTGCCGATAAAGAGATGCGTTTCTATGATTCAGAAGATCTGAAAGACTGGAATTATATGAGTAGCTTTGGTGAAGGTTATGGCGTACAGCCTTGTCAGTTTGAGTGTCCGGATATGGTAGAGTTACCGGTAGACGGTGATACGGAACATAAGAAATGGGCATTGATTGTCAATGTAAATCCCGGCTGTTATTTCGGAGGCAGTGCGACCCAATATTTCATAGGTGATTTTGACGGAACAAGATTTATTTGTGATAGCAAACCGGATGTTACGAAATGGTTGGACTGGGGAAAAGACCATTATGCGACAGTTTCCTTTTCGAATATGGGAAGACGTGTGATTGTAGTGCCTTGGATGAGTAACTGGCAATATTGTAATAATGTCCCGACCAAACCGTTTCGTGGCGTCAACGCCTTGCCGCGTGAACTGGGGCTTTATACGCAAAGCGGTGATATTTATCTTTCTGCAGCTCCGGTAGCGGAAGTGAAAAATCTAAGGAAAGAGACAAAAGAAATTCCTGCTTTTACCGTTGCAAATGATTATCATATTGAATCTTTATTACCGGATAATGAAGGTGCTTACGAACTTTCATTGGACATTATGGCAGAAAAAGCTGAAATTATTGGATTCAGCCTGTTCAATGATAAAGGTGAGAAGGTGGATATTTACTTTAATCTTCCTGAAAGGAAACTGGTAATGGATCGTACAAAGAGCGGTATCGTAGATTTTGGCAAAAACAGTGTGACACATGAGATAGAGGTGCACGACCGTCGGAAAACGACTTCTATCAACTACATTGATGATTTTGCATTAGCTACATGGGCACCTGTCCGAAAAGAGAATAAGTACCGATTGGATATTTTCGTAGATAAATGTTCGGTAGAGATCTTTTTGAACGAAGGAAAGATAGCGATGAGCAATCTTGTTTTCCCGACAGAGCCATACAATCGTATGTGTTTTTACAGCAAGGGCGGGACATTCAAAGTCGATACTTTTAAAGTACATAGATTAAGCCTATGACAAGGAGAAACACCTCTGAAATCCCATAAAATAAGGAGGTATGCAACAAATATTACAGCCTTTGAAACATTTTTTTTAGTCGATTGACATAAATCAACCGTAATTTGCAACAGCGATAAAGAGAATATTCGTACTTTTAAATTAATAACATTAAACTAATGCTCAGTATTATGAAGAACAAAAAAATTCTTTGTAGTGTTTGTTTCCTGTTTGCTTTCGTGTCAGTCCTTTGGGGGCAAAACATAACGGTAAAGGGAAATGTGACTTCCAAGACGGACGGGCAACCGATTATCGGTGCTTCCGTGGTGCAAAACGATTCGAAATCAACAGGGACTATTACAGACTTGGACGGTAACTTTACTATTAGTGTACCGAAGAATGCATCATTAGCTATCTCTTATATAGGATATAAAGAAGTGATTATTGCAGCAAAACCTTCGTTGAAGATAGTAATGGAAGAAGATTCCAAGATGATTGATGAAGTGGTTGTGACAGGTTATATGGCTGAGAAGAAAGCCAGCCTGACAGGTTCGGTAGCCGTGGTGAAGATGAAAGAAGTGGCTGATATTCCCACAGGTAATGTGATGTCGGGCTTGCAGGGTCGTGTAGCCGGTATGAATGTAACAACCGATGGTAAACCCGGTGGTGGGAACACGGATACTAAGTTGCGCGGTATTACTACCATTAATAATTCTTCCCCTCTTTATGTGATAGATGGCATTCAGACACATGACAATGTCGCTTCAATTATTTCTTCCAATGATGTCGAATCTATTCAGGTGCTGAAAGATGCGGCCTCTGCAGCGATCTATGGTGCGCAGGCCGCCAACGGTGTCATTATCATTACCACAAAGCGTGCTAAGGAAGGTGATGTGAAAGTGAGTTTTGATATGTCACTCACTGCCCAGACTTTTGCCGGTGGTGTTGATATGCTCGATGCTTACCAATGGGGAGATGTTTATTGGCAAGCCTATAAAAATACTTACGGAACTCATCCGAACAGTGTAGTGTATGGAAATGGGGAAAAAGCCCAGTTGCAGGAATATTATTTCGACCAGAACGGAGTCAAAATAAAATCGGGTAACACCGATTGGGCAAAGGAGATATTCGGTACGGCTTTGATGCAGAATTACAACCTTTCTCTCTCTAAGGGATTCAAAGACGGTAATGTAGCTCTTACTATAAACTATATGAATCAGGATGGTCTTTGTCGCAATACTGACTATGAACGTTTTAATTCTCGCCTGGCTTCTAATTTCCGCTTTGTTGATGGCAAAGTACGTGTGGGTGAAAGCATTTCCGTGAACCACTGGTTGGAACATCTCAATCCGTCTGGTATAGAAGAACTTGTGATTGCCCAGCATCCTGCTATTCCTGTGTATGATGAAAACGGAGGATATGCCGGTGGTTACGTAGACATATTGGGGGATAAGCCGAATGCCGTTCGCTTGACAGATAACGAAGCTGATAATCGTCATAAAAGCTGGCGTATCTTTGGCAGTGCTTATTTGGAAGTAGAGCCAATTAAAAACCTGGTATTGAAGAGTCAGTTTGGATTGAACTACACTACCGGTTTCAACTCAACCTTCGTCCCGAAGTGGAGCGAAGCCGATCGTAAGGTCGATATAAATGAGCTGACTGTGCGGCAGGATAATAGTGTGCAGTGGGTATGGTCGAATACCGCCAATTATAGCATAGAATTAGGAAAGAACAATATCAGTGCTGTGATAGGAACCGAGGCCAAGAAAGAAAACGGTGAACATTTGCAGGGGTATGGTCGCGGATTGGTGATAGAAGACCTCGACTATCGCTATCTGGACACAGTGACCGAAGGAAAAAGTGTGAGTAACAATGCTTCCACTTATGCTATGGTTTCTTACTTCGGTAAGGTGAACTATGCGTTCGATGATAAGTACCTGATATCAGGAACGGTACGCCGTGATGCTTCCTCACGTTTCGGTAAAGGTAACAATTCAGCAATCTTTCCTTCGGTATCAGCCGGCTGGAGAGTTTCACGCGAGAAATTTATGGAACGTACACAAAGTTGGCTGTCAGACCTTAAACTGCGTGCATCATGGGGTATTAATGGTAACGACCAGATTGACAATAATGCTACATACAATCTCTATTACACCAATATGTCCAATGGTTCCTACAATTTCAACGGCGACGGGGCGACGGTGGTACCCGGTGTACAGAAAGACCGTTCGGGCAACAACGATTTGAAGTGGGAGGAAACCAAACAATTGAATTTCGGTATTGATGCAGCCTTCTTTGACGCTCGTTTGGGGGTGACTCTGGACTATTTTCAAAAGAAAACCACTGATATGTTAATTCAGAAACCATATATCGGTGTGATCGGTGAAGGTGGTTATAAATGGTATAATGCTGCCAGTATGGATAATAACGGTGTAGAAGCGACTTTGACCTGGCGGGACGAAATAAAGGACTTCAAATATGATATCTCATTCAACCTCTCTTATTACAAAAATAAGATAACCGAACTTCCGGATGTCATCAAATACACTTGGGGAGGTGGTAACGGTGTGGATAAGACTATTGTAGGACAGCCTTTCGGTTCATGGATGTCATATAAAGCCGATGGCATATTCAAAACCAAACAAGAGGTATATGAATACCTGAGCAAGTATGATGTGCAGATTGGTGCTCCCGGCGTAGGACGTATTCGTTATAAGGATCTTAATGGCGACAACATCATCAATACTGCCGATATGGACTGGCAAGGCAGTGACCAGCCTAAGTTTATCGGTGGTCTGAACATAGGTGCATCCTACAAAGGGTTTGATCTTTCCGTATTCTTCAACGGTATGATTCGCGATGCATGGAATAACTCAAAGTTCTATACGGATCTTTTCCAAGGCTGGACGGGCAATCACTCTACGCGTCTGATTGATGCAATGAATGCTTGGAATGTGTATGAGCAAACCGGAGTCTATAATTGTAATATCCCTGCACTGACGGTGGTTGATAATAATGTGGAAACACGCAGTTCTACTTTCTTTATTGAAGATGGTTCTTATGTGAAGTTGAAGACTTTGACACTGGGCTACACCTTCCCCGATAAGTGGATTAAGAAAGCACGTCTTTCTAATTTGCGTGTATATCTGCAAGCGCAGAATGTTTTCACGTTGACTAATTATACTGGTGCCGACCCTGAAGGATTGGGCTATCCATATCCTCAGCCTCGTACCTACACATTCGGTCTATCACTTGGTTTTTAATCTTTTATCCTAAATACAGAACATTATGAAATTGAAATATATCCTTGCGGCAGGTGTTGTGGCACTATTGGCCGGTTGTGATGAGAGTCGTTTTCTTGATACTAAACCTCAGGGTACACTCAATGACGATTTGTTGTCGTCGGCTGAAGGTGTGGAACTCCTGGTCACTTCGGCTTACGCCGGGCTGAAAGGTCCCAATCGTGATATGCACTGGGTGCCGATGACCAATTGGACGTATGGTGAAGTACGTTCGGACAATGCCTATAAAGGTGGCGGTGGTGTAAACGATGGTGACTTTTGTACACTGCTTGAAACTTTTAAGATAGATGCTACATGGGCTAATGCCGATGAAAAATGGTTTCAACTTTATTGTTGCTTGCAACGTTGCAACAGTGCATTGAGAGTCATGAATACACTTGATGAGAACACCTTGCCGGTACTTAAGAGCCGTAAAGCTGAAATGAAAGTGATTCGTGCACATTTTTTCTTCGAACTGGTCCGCCTTTTCAAACAAGTACCTTACTTTGACGAAAACGTGGATATTGATGATTATAAATACATCCCCAACAATCAGTTTACCCGCGAAGAACTTCTTGGCAAGATTGCGCAGGAGTTTCTTGACGCCGCTAACGACTTGCCTGACACTCAATCCCAAATAGGCCGTATCACCAAGAACATAGCATACGCATACGCTGCCAAAGCCAAACTTTATCAAGCTTACCAACAAGATGAGAATAATCAGGTCATTGCTGTCGACAAACAGTTGCTTGCTGAAGTAGCGGCTCTTTGTGATAAAGTAGGTGCGCAAGGGAAGGCGTATGATCTTTTGAATGACTTTCAGAAGCTCGACCAACTGGAATATGAAAATGGGGTAGAGTCTGTGTTTGCCGTACAATATTCGATGGATGATGAAACCGAAGGTGCCGGAAACATAAATTGGAGCAACCTGCTCAATGCCCCCAAAGGTCCTTACGGTGGCGACGGATTCTTCCTGCCCAGTCAGAATCTGATAAACGCGTATAAGACAGATGCCTATGGACTGCCTTTGTTTGATACCTTCAACAACAGTGATTATGGAACGTACGAAGGGAATGAGCTCACTAACGTTGAGGCAACAGTAGATCCCCGTCTGGATTTTGTTACCGGTCGTCCGGGCATTACCTGGAAAACTTACACAGTTGAGCCTTGCAAAGCAAACTGGATACGTAACAGTGGCGAATATGGCTTTAACTGCACCAAGCGCTTTTACATCTCGCCTGAAAGTGAAGATATGTTCCAGGGGTGGCCTTGGGGAGCCTCTCATCTTAACTGGCAGATAATCCGCTATGCTGATGTATTATTGTGGAAGGCTGAAGCCTTGATAGAGATTGGCGAAGCTGCCGGACTGGAAGAAGCCCGCAAGATTATTAACCGTATTCGTCTGCGTGCCAAGAATAGTCCTTATGTGAAGGACTTTAAGCATCCCGAACAAAATGCGGCCAATTACCTGATAGGCGAATATCCGGCTGAAGGTTGGAATCAGGACTTTGCCCGCAAAGCATTACGTTGGGAACGTCGCATGGAGTTTGCCATGGAAGGTGACCGTTTCTTCGATCTGGTACGTTGGGGGATTGCTGAGGAAACCATGAACAGTTACATCGTTGTGGAGCAAAACAAGCGTGTTTATTATCGCGGTGCCCGCTTCATCGGTGGCAGGGATGAATACTTACCCATTCCCAATGCACAATATAATTTCTCTGAAGGTACTTATGTACAAAACCCAGGATATGGTAAGTTTAACTAATATAAACTCCTTAAATATAGATATGATGAAAATAAAAAGATACTTGATGAGCGCCTTCTGCCTGTGTATGTTCACGGCCTGCGATAGTGATGACAATAACCTGTTGTGCTATGGTACCCATACTGACATCGAAGGTGATGTTACTGCATTCGGAGCTGTTGGCGATGGAAAGACCGATTGTTCGAAAGCTATAAATAGTGCAATAGCCTCGTTGCCCGCCGAAGGGGGAGTATTGGTGATTCCCGAAGGTGATTTTGTACTTGACGCTCCCATTGTAATCAATAAGCATAATGTGACGATCAAGGGATTGAATCCCGGTATGCGCAGCAATATTGACGTGAATGGAATAAATGACCTCTTGGGTCCTGGCGGTGGAAGTAAATTGGTGGCGCGTAATGCCGAGGCTGCCATAAAAGTGGAGACGGGCATGAAAGGCGTAAAGATTATGAACCTGATGGTGTCAGGCGGCACGGAAGCCAGGAACATCGGCATACACTTTGTCGGCGCGACCGATAATGGAATGCTTTCTAATATTATCGGTATAAATTTGCATACCGGTGTTAAGATAGAACAGGCAAAAAATATGCAGATAGTCAATTGCTGGGTATGCGAACTCCCTAATAGTATCGAGTTGATTGGCGGTGAAAATATTGTTGTGAAGAACTGCCAATTGGGTGCTCAACCTACGGGGATTACTTGCAAGGTGCAGGAAGTGAACAAACTTTCGTTCATCAATAATCAGGTTTATCCCGACGGACGTGAAAATCTGGTACTTGACGCTTGTAATAATTGTGTGATTGAGGGCAACAATTTCAAGAGCTACTATAATGGTATTCTGGTGTTGAACGGTAATGATAATACGGTGAATAAGAACATCTTCTGGCTTACGGGAGCTGTTCAGAACCAGCTGCTCGACCACGGCGATGACTTTGGCATCATCAACGTAAAGGGCAACAATAATATGGTTGCATCCAATAGCTTGTCGTGCGAATGGGCTTATGCCGGTGCTGTGACTGTAAATGCCGTTCAGGGAACCGGTAACGTGTTCAAGAATTGCTTTGTTGACAACTTGGAGAGCTATCGGGTATTTCTGGTGAACGCACAAACCGAAGTCTCCAATTGTGTATCATCCGATAAGGTGAGCATAGTAGAATAACCTCCCTATCATATACCATTATTAATATAATAACACCATGAAGATAAATAAATTCTTAATAAGCGGACTGCTCTTTATACTGGGCACATCTTGCAGTAATGACGATAACTATACGCTTTGTGATGAATGTAACGGTCAGAAGATAATAGA
>ERZ840057.2409-NODE-2409-length-12942-cov-4.779623_pt1 | contig 12942 bp, 10 predicted proteins | sample MGYA00519907_ERZ840057 | MGnify/ENA primary metagenome ERZ840057 (study PRJEB31850, sample SAMEA3708862) | human gut metagenome | biome: human gut; feature: human-associated habitat; material: faeces | place: China | collected 2014 ...
TTGTCTACTTTCTACATTACAAAAATACGATGAAAGAAAGAGACCGTTTGTAGATGAATTACTGACATAATAACCCCAATTACGGATTATATTTTTTTATTATTCTGTTACAATATTGATATTAACCTGCTTCCGGATATGCGCTACGCGAACCCGCAGATAAACGAATACAATACTCGCAATCAGGAAAAGCAACGAGCCGAAAACAGAATATCGTGTGCCCATTTCCGTAATAAAAGTTCCGCATATACCTGTACCAATCGTTGTTCCTAAATTGGCTGAAGTCAGAAACATTCCATTGGCAAAGTCTGGAGCTTCGGGAGCGGCATCTGTTATATATTGCATATTATTACTTGCTATACCCGCCAATACGCCTAAAATAAGGATGACAATTACCATAGCTCCAATCCATTCTCCAACAATGAACAGACAGATATATGAAACCAATAACGCAAAAGGCATGAGGATAATTGAACGCCTGGCGTTTATTGATAGCAGTTTTCCCGCCATCACATTACCCACAATATTTGCCAAACCATATACGAGCAACACTGCACTTACCACATTATATGAGACCTCCGTTACTTTTTTCAGGTAATCCGACATATAGCTAAAGAATCCGAACATAGCTCCATTAATCAAGGTAACAGCAATAATTGAATACCACATCGTTGTTTTCTTCAATACGCTAAGCTGTGCACCATAAGATACTTTTTCTTTTACAGGCATGGAAGGGATAAACAGAATCGTAGCAACAAAGACTAATGCGTTTGCAACAGTGAAAAACAACATCGCCATGGAGAACGAAACTTCGCTGGCAATAAAACTAGTCACCGGAACGCCCAGCACCATGCCGGCGGACACACCGACAAAGACTTTAGAAACAGCCTTGGGAGCCTGTTCCTTGCTGACAGACGCCGCGGCTACTGTAAAAGCCATAGAGACATATACCGGATGCAGGAAAGCGGGAAGTATCCGAGCAATCAACAATACTGTGAAATTAGAGGTAAACATGGATATTACATTACTTATTGTAAACAATCCCAATGCCAGCAACATTACTTTCTTCCGGTTAATCCCCGAAAATAATAAAGGAGTCACAGGGGCTGACGCAGCCACCACCAATGCAAAAACACTTACCGTCCAGCCGGCTTGAGGTACGGAAACATTAAAAGTTGTGGCTATCAAGGGCAGGATCCCCACTACTCCCATTTCGGTGTTTATAATTCCAAATACACCGACCGTAAGGATAAAGACGAGCAAACCGCCCGAATTGAGTTTTAATTTATTTTTTTGTTCCATAGTTACTATATGCTATTTATAATTCCAATCCCATTTTATAGGCGTTTTCAAGATGTACTTTATCAATCTGCCGTGCCAGTTTCTCGCATCCGGTACAACCACCGGCACAATATAATCCCACTTCATTCCAACCTAACGCCTGATTGAGAAGACGAAAATATCGTATGGGCTGTTCGAAGGTCGTATCATTATCATCACCGGCTGTCATCAGCAATACCGAATCTTTTTGAGGATATTTATCATCGACAGAAATGGCATAAAGTCTATCAATGAACGATTTCAGCTTTGCTGTAATTGTCCAAAAGTAAAGAGGAGAAGCCATAACCACTGTATCACATTCCGCAAACAAAGGATATATATCCTGCATGCCGTCGCGAACAGCACACTGATGTGCAAGACGCTGGCACACTCCACATCCCCGGCACCCTTCTATCCGCATACTACCCAGATAAACCTTCGTCACTGAATGTCCGCGCTCTACCAATCCTTTAATGTATGCATCGGTCAGTCGGTCTGTATTGCCGCGTTTTGTGCCCGCACTCATTATTACAAATATCTTTTTCATATTTCCCTGATGTATTTTATCGATTAGCGAAGGAAGTGAAGTGTCTGTCGTTTCTTTACTATTCAAATACCGATAAATAGTCGTACCACCTAATAGTACGCCTCCGGTTGTTAGTAACACGCTTTTCAAAAAATGCTTTCTATCCATATTCTTTATTTTATTAATTTCCTCTGATTCATTAAGTTTTATTTAATATGGCAAAGGTCGGAAGAATATAAAGAAGCTGTTGTAGACGGATTACGGGTATGATAACCCCAATTACTGATTACTCATTTCCCCACTATGAAAACAGAGCATTTATCTGTATCTTTGTTACCGATCCCAAATACCAAAAGCCATGGATAAAGTTATAAAACTAGAGAATGTAAATCAGTATAACGAACTGTACGGGCTGGAAACATTGCATCCTTTGATTAGTGTCATCGACTTGACCAAAGCAACGAAAACAGTCAACCATATCCAGATGAACTATGGTCTTTATGCTCTTTTCCTAAAAGAGAGCAAGAGCTGTGACATTAAATATGGTCGTCAGTATTATGACTACCAAGAAGGAACCATTGTCTGTTTTGCCCCAGGTCAGACAGCCGGTGTAAGCACCATTGAAGATGAAATCAATCCGGCTGTTTATGGAATCGTTTTCCATCCGGACCTGATTCGCGGCACCTCACTTGGAAAAGATATTAAGAAATATACTTTCTTCTCTTATGCAGTAAACGAGGCTTTACATCTTTCAGATCAGGAAAAAGAAATAGTGATGGATTGCCTGAAGAAAACCAGTATCGAACTTGAGCATGGTATCGATAAACATAGCAAAGCATTAATCGCCATGAATATCGAACTGTTACTGAACTACTGTATGCGTTTTTATGAACGGCAGTTTATCACCCGGAACAGTGCCAATAAAGATGCTCTTACAAAGTTTGAACAACTTCTGGACGAATATTTCCAAGATCAACTTCCCATACAGAACGGTTTACCATCCGTGAAGTACTTTGCTGATAGAGTCTATCTCTCCCCCAACTACTTTGGTGATATGGTAAAAAAAGAAACAGGAAAAACTCCACAGGAACATATTCAGACCAAAGTAATCGAACTAGCCAAAGAACGTATTGTCGATACGGAAGAAACCGTCAGCCAGATAGCTTATTCGTCAGGATTCCAATACCCGCAACATCTCTGCAGATTATTCAAAAGACGCGTCGGATGCACGCCTAATGAATACAGAAATCAGGCTTTAGCATAAAAATATAGTCCCTCAAATAAGGGAACTGTAATATAGGTAAAACAATCCGTAATTCATATACAAACAGATTTCAAATCCTGCTATATCTTTGCAGTGTCATAAAGAAATAAGTAAAAACATTATTTAGAAAAACTGTTTGATATGTACTTAGAAAATATTTATTCTCCGGCAGATGTAAAGAAGCTGTCGGTAAAAGAGCTAAACGAGTTAAGTGATGAAATCCGTGTATCACTTCTACAAAAGTTAAGCGAACATGGCGGGCATTTCGGACCCAACTTCGGAATGGTGGAAGCAACTATTGCCTTGCACTATGTATTCAATTCTCCAAAAGATAAAATCGTATTCGATGTATCGCACCAAAGTTATGTACACAAGATGCTGACTGGCCGTAAAAACGCTTTTCTTCATCCGGAAGAATACGATCTCGTGTCCGGTTATACCGAACCACAAGAAAGCGAACACGACTTCTTTGTAATCGGTCATACTTCTACTTCTGTCAGTCTGGCCAGCGGATTGGCAAAAGGACGCGACCTCACAGGCGGCAATGAAAATATCATAGCTGTCATAGGCGACGGCTCCTTAAGCGGAGGGGAAGCTTTCGAAGGACTGGATTATGCAGCAGAGCTTGGCACCAACATGATTATTATCGTCAATGATAACCAAATGTCTATCGCTGAAAATCATGGAGGTCTATACAGGAATCTGAAAGAATTGCGTGACAGTAACGGTCAGTGCGAATGTAACTTCTTCAAGGCGATGGGACTGGACTATATATATGTAAATGACGGTAACGATGTACAGGCGTTGATTGAAGCATTCTCCAAAGTGAAAGATATTCAGCATCCGATAGTAGTACACATCAACACTTTGAAAGGTAAAGGTTATGCATGTGCCGAACAAGATAAAGAGACTTATCACTGGCGCACTCCATTCAATCCGGAAACCGGAGAAGCAAAAGTCAGTTATGAGGAAGAAGATTACAGCGAAGTAACTGCTCAATATCTGCTGAAAAAGATGAAAGAAGATTCTCGTGTGGTGACAATCACTTCGGGTACTCCTGCCGTTCTCGGATTCACTCCGGACCGCCGCAAGGAAGCTGGCAAACAGTTTGTAGATGTCGGCATTGCAGAAGAACACGCAGTAGCTCTTGCTTCGGGCATCGCAGCCAATGGCGGAAAACCTGTTTACGGAGTGTATAGTACATTTATCCAACGTTCATACGATCAACTTTCGCAAGACCTCTGTATCAATAATAACCCGGCTGTTTTGTTGGTATTCTGGGGTACACTGTCCGGAATGAATGATGTAACTCACCTCTGCTTCTTCGATATTCCGCTCATCAGCAATATTCCTAATATGGTTTATCTGGCACCGACTTGCAAAGAGGAATATCTTGCTATGCTAGAATGGAGTATCCGCCAAAATGAATACCCGGTTGCTATCCGTGTACCGGCAACAGATGTAATTACTTGTGGGGAACCGGTGGAGACTGATTATAGTGTTCTCAATCGCTATAACGTGACGCATCGTGGAGCGAAAGTAGCCATTCTTGCTTTAGGTTCGTTCTATGGATTGGGACAGTCGGTTGCATCACTTCTGAAAGAAAAAGCCAATATTGACGCAACACTCATCAATCCGCGTTACATCACCGGTGTAGACAACGAACTGATGGATGAACTGAAAGCAGATCACGAATTAGTGATTACGTTGGAAGACGGTGTATTGGATGGCGGTTTCGGTGAAAAGATTGCCCGTTATTATGATGCTACAAACATGAAAGTTCTGAACTTTGGAGCTAAAAAAGAATTTGTTGACCGATATGATATACAGGAGTTTCTCCGTGCCAATCATCTGACGGATGAACAGATTGTAGAAGATATCACAGCAGTGATCGGTTAAAATCAGACCCATTCACTATATATTCAGGTAGGTTGATGTATACGGTCTTTAAGGACAGTTGAGTTGCATCAACCTACTTCCATTTTTATTCAAATCAGCCAACTTATTATTTAGATTCATTATATTCACTATTCAGTTCAGTAATTCCCCATTCAGTTCAGCAATCCTTTCCGTTCAAATCAATAATCCTTTCCGATAATTCAACGGAGTCTGTCCCGCATTTCTTTTAAAGAACTTACAAAAACCGGCTGCATCACTAAACCCCAGTTTAGCAGCAATCTCGCCAACCGTAAATTTGGTAGAACTCAATAAAGTACGCGCTTCCATTACTAACAATTCATTAATAAGGCTATTGATAGTCTTACCTGTTCCAAGACGTACAATGCGTGCCAGGTACTGTTCACTAATAGCCAGTTTATCCGCATAAAAGCTCACGAAATGTTCTTCCCTGAAATTACGGGTAACGAGTGCATGAAATTCTTGCAGAACGTGATCTTTACGACTGATCTCTTTTTTGATAACGGTCTTTCGGGAAAGAAAATCTGCTATATCCAAAAACAGAGAATTGCACGCTGCCTGTATACGCCGGAAAAGGAAATGATGTTCAATATTCATCAGATGCATCAATACTTCCAGCTCCTTATGGATGATTTGAGCTTCATACTCTGTCAACTGAATCGTATATTGCTTATTCCGCCTCATGGTTGCCAACAGGATTGCCGTGATTTGTGTCAGATATGAATCGTCCGTCCGCATAGATTCGGAAAGGGCGAGAGTGATAAATTTAATATCCCGGCTTGAATAAAGATGTTCCGTGAGATAATTTGCTCCGTGAATAAGTAACATATTCGGTTCTATCGCAATAAACTCTCCATTCAGTAGAATTTCCGAACGGCCTTCAAGAACGAATATCATATAAAGCTCCCGATTGAAATAACATTCATTTGCCGGATAACTTCTGTCTTTATATTCACTCCGGAAACAGACTACCTCCTCTTTATAATGAGGAAGTTCAGGATGCTCCTTCAATAGTTGTGTATTATCAAATATACGAGATTTTACCATTTACACCTTTATTTTATGACGTAAAAATACGATTTGTTTCGGATATGACAAAAACTGTATGGAATTAGATAATCTATTTCAGAGTAAAAAACAGGACCTTTGCATATCCTTCTCAATACATGAGAAGGGAATCAATAGAAAGAGGTTAAAAAGACATGGAAATGAAAGAGATTTTTAAGAGGTATTTAGTGTTTGTTATCGGACTCTATTTTTTAGCGGCAGGTATCGTGTTGATTATACGCTCGGCATTGGGAACTACTCCCATATCGAGCATCAATTATGTGTTAAGTCTGAATAGTCCTTTATCGTTGGGTACTTGCACATTTATCATCAATATGGTGCTTATCCTGGGACAATTTTGGTTAATCCGAAAGAATAGAACCCGACAGGATATTATTGAAATTTTTCTTCAACTACCGTTCTCTTTTATCTTTTCGGCATTCATTGATTTCAATATGATGCTGACAAGCGAACTGCATCCCGCTAATTATGGTATGTCGATTGCTTTATTACTTACAGGATGCATGGTGCAGTCTATCGGAGTAGTGCTTGAACTGAAACCAAAAGTAGCCATGATGAGCGCAGAAGCATTTGTGAAATATGCATCCCGCCATTATAACAAGGAATTTGGAAAGTTCAAAGTTTATTTTGATATTACTTTGGTTACATTAGCCGTGATTCTCTCGCTGCTGCTGAATCAAGGTATTCAGGGAGTACGAGAAGGATCACTCATTGCCGCTTGTATAACGGGGTATATCGTCAGCTTCCTGAATCAGAAGATAATGACTAGAAAAACCCTCCATAGATTACTGCCGGTCTGGAAGTAAGCCCTATATCTATTTAAAATAAACGCCTTATAAAAAGAGTCATATAAAAAGGTCAATATAAGAAAATCACTATAAAAGAAAGTCGCTTCTCTGTTAGAATCTGATTGATTCTTTCAAAGAAGCGACTCTTTATTTTAGATATAATTATACTCGTATTTACTTCTTCTGACTATCTATCTCTTTCAGAAGTTCATCCACAGCCACCTTTAGTTGGGTATCCTCTCCTTTGACTACTGTTTCCGGATTATTGGCAACCTTTACATCCGGTTCCAATTGGGTATTTTCCAAATAACTGCCGTCAGGCAAACGATAACCGACGATAGGAATACCAAAGACCAGTGAAGGATCTTGTAAAGTTTCCCAAGACACACTTGTCATAGTACCCGGAACAGGCATACCGACAAGTTTGCCAATCTTTTGATGTTTATATACCCACGGAGTTCCGTGTGCATTCGAGTAGTTGGCCTCACATTGCAGCATAATGGAAGGTTTGTTCCAACGACGACTCGGCATATCACAGGCTTCACGTCCACGCACTACTTGTGTAAAATACTTCTGACCACTGAACAGTATTTCAATATCTTCATGCAGACGGCCACCACCGTTGAAACGGGTATCAATCACAATGCCTTCGCAGTTGTTATATTTTCCAAGAATGTCCGAGTATACAGTACGGAAGCTATCATCTCCCATCGACTGAATATGAACATATCCCAAACGTCCTTTCGACCATTTTTCAACATCTGCCGCACGTTGTTTTACCCAACGTTTGTATAACAATCCATTCAGTTGCCCGTTGGCGACCGGCATCACCACTTCTTCCCAACGCTCTTTATTTTGTGGATTGTAGATTGAAATCAATGTTTTTTTCCCTGCTTTATTATTCAGCAGACAGGTTATGTCATTATCGAGAGTTATCTCTTCTCCATTAATCTTTTCAATGATGCAACCAACCTTTACTTTGGTACGTGAATGATCGAACGGACCTTTTTCTATTACTTCGGCAATCTGCATTCCTTTTCCCTGATAATCCCAGTCGAACAAAAGTCCGAGATTAGAAGTGACATCTCCTTTTCCTTTGGGAGAATAACGTCCTCCGGTATGTGAAACATTCAGCTCACCCAACCACTCACTCAATAATTCTGCAAAGTCATAATTGTTATCAATATGAGGCAAGAACTTACGATAAGCATTAGTCATAGCATCCCAGTCAACCCCGTGCATATTGACATTGTAAAAACGTTTTTGATGTTGTTTGTACACATGGTCAAACATCGTTTCACGTTCGGCAGCCAAGTCCATTTTCATTTCAGCCTGATAACTGATGGACTTCAAAGCATCCGACTTGGCATCCATCTTTTGCATAATCCGGCTTCCCAACAAAAAGATATCTCCTTTTTTGTCCAACATCAACGATGCCCAACCGGTATTGAGTTTGTGCAGACGCTTCGTATCTTTTTCACGGAGATTCATTTTCCAAAGGTCATATCCACCTTCGAACGCGGAGAAATAGTAAAGATCTTCCCCGTCTTTTGAAAGTATGGCACTACCCAAGTCGGATGAATTGGGAGTCAGACGTACGATACGGTCTTCAATGCCGTTCAGCTCGACAAGTATCTCTTTTTGGTCTGCCTTATCCTCGGCGGACTCTTCCTGATCGCTATCTTTGCTGCTATCTACCTTGCTCTTTTCCTTGTCGGACTTGCCTTTGTCAGCCTTTCCCTTGTTAACATTTCCTTTATCTGCTTTTTCCGCCTTAGACTTCTTTCCGTCTTTCGTCTTCTCATCGTCTTTCTCCTTTGCCTTCTTCTGTTCCTTTTCAAATTCCTTGAGTAATTCGAAATCTTCCTTACTCAAACGGTAACGATCATAAGCATCCTGATTGAGAAACACCAACATCACATCTTGCTGCGATCCCCAGGAAGCGTGCGCACGCATACCATAGCGTTCGGTTTGGAAAAGAATAGCATTCCCATCGAGTACCCAACGCGGAGCACCACTGATATATCCACTATTTGTCAGATTAGTAATTGCCCCTCCCTGTGCGCTGACAATGCCTACATCCGAATAAGGATCGTGACGGTTACCTATAAATTCGAGAGTGAACCATTTACCATCGGGCGACCATTCGTAATCGAATCCACCTCCGGTGTTATACCATGTAGAGCCATCCGTTACCTGACGCACCTTCTTCGTCTTCAAATTGAGTACCATCAAACGATTACGGTCTTCGATAAAAGCCAATTCTTTACCGTCCGGTGAATATTGCGGATAAGCACGTTCTACCGTTTTGGACGGTAGTAATACTTCCTCTTCAATAAGAGTGGCATTAGGGAAATTCGGGTCTTCCTTACGACTTATTTTAGCGGTATAAAGTTGCCAGTTACCGGTTCGCTCACTGGCATAAACCAGTGTCCGATTGTCCGGAGCAAAAGAAACGGCAGCTTCTTTTGCCGGAGTATTTGTGATTTGCTTGGTGGTAGCATAATCAGTTGAGGTCACAAACACATCACCACGTACAATAAAAGCAACTTGTTTACCGTCCGGAGATACAGAAGCGGAAGTTGCTCCCTGCGAGAACTTAAGTGTAGCAAGCTGCTGCTCATCATCACGGACAAGTTCTACTTTTACTTTTTCCGGACGTGCACCAGACTTCTGTGTGTATAACTCACCATCATAGGTATAACATAAGGTACCTTTATCGCTGACAGACAAAAAACGTACCGGGTGAGTTTTGAAAGTAGTCACAGCTTTCACTTCCTGTGGGGTATTCAAAGGGAAAGTATACACATTGAAAGAACCTCCATCACGCTCACTTAAAAAATAGACAGCATTACCATCAGGTGCATACACAGGATTACGGTCCTCGCCTTCCCGGTTTGTCAGGTTCGTATGTTTTCCCGTTTGGGTGTTATATAACCAAATATCTCTCGTAATGGAAGAAGTATGATGCTTTCTCCATTCATCCTCAAACCCTTTACGATCCTGATAAAGAAAATTCTTCCCTGTTTTATCAAAACAGACCAGTTCTGCAGGAGTGCCCAGCACTTGCTCGGTACGTCCGCCGGCAACAGGAACTTTATATAATTCCGTCATTGCTCCTGTAGGAAACAGGGCACTGCCTACCGGATCCTGTATAGAGGCAGAGAAAAAGATATACTTTCCATCCGGAGTAAAAGCCGACGGTATTTCAGATGCAGAATGATAGGTCAATCGCCGAGCGGCACCTCCGTCAGCAGGCATAATGAACAAATCAAAATTTCCATTCCGGTCACTGGCAAACGCAATTTGCTTGCCATCGGGCGACCAAACCGGATTGGCTTCATAAGAGGTTTGTGTGGTGAGTTGAACAGCTGTTCCTCCTTGTGCAGGGACTTTATAAATGTCACCCTTGTAACAAAAAACAATTTCTGATCCATCCGGTGAAATACGTGCATCACGCATCCACAAAGGAGTAATTGCATAGCTGGATAATGCTGATAATACCAGCGCTAAAGAAGTTATTAGTTTCTTCATATCAAATTATTATAAATTTATTCCGATAAATCGGTTTGAATTAGTTTTCCCGTGTAATTATAAAATGTGCTGTCACCAAAATCTTTATAAAAGAAGGCATATTTATCCACTCCCGTACAATGACAAACGCCAATCTGTCGGGGAAGATATTCCTGTAAATAATCTGCAATGACCTGATATTTTTGTTTTTCCGCGTTATGGATATGAAAACCTCCCAGAAGTAACTTACAAGGAGATTCGGGAAAGGCAGCCTGAACCGTACGCAAAATATTGGTTATTCCCCGATGAGAACAGGCACTTAATACGGAAAATCCTTCCGGTTCCACCAATACCACCGCCAATTCATCCTGAAAAGTATCCGGTATTTTGCATCCATCTTCTTGCTGAACCCAAAAACGTTCAAAATGGGTATCTTCCTGATTTATAATATCAATAGAGGGAAAAAGGAAAACTCCGGGAAGCAGTTCGGTCTGCTCTGTAATAAAGCGGAAACGGGAACGATCGAGGTTTTGTGTATGCATCATCCCGTTCTCACGTTCATCCTTGAATTTAGGAGAAAAAACCTCACGCTTACAGACAACGGTTGCCTGCGTATTCAATTCCAAAAAATAACGTAGTCCGCCCGTATGATCGCTGTGACCATGAGATAATATCAAATAATCTACTTTTTGCAAGTCAATATGCAACAAGCGGGCGTTACGGATAAACAAGTCGGATGCTCCCGTATCGAAAAGTAATCTATGTTCTTGAGTCTCGATATATAGAGAAAGACCATGTTCTGCCTGCAATTTACGTCCATAGACACAATTCTCCACAAGAGTCGTTATTTTATAGCCCATGATACTTAGTTAGTTATCAAACGAATTATACAAAATAAAAAGTTCTGCCACAAAATTATAATAATTCTGTGGCAGAACAAGCAATCCAGTCAATTAAGTAATCGTAAAAAGGGGAAAATCTGGAAAACATAACCGTCTTTTCCAGATTTCCCGTCAGGTTTTAAAAGTTAAGTTCGAAACGATATCTCAAATATTCGAACAAATCCATTTATCATATTCTTTATGAATATCTTTAATATGGAAAACAAACAGTTACACCATTTTTCCCATATTATATGCTTCCTGCATGTAGGGAGTATCTTTAATCTCTCCTACTTTCCATGCACCGATTCCATAGACCGTCCCTTTTTCCTGTGGTCCTTCCAAGCAATCGAGGAAGCCACGGAAGCCGTCGATAGTACGCTCCATCATTGCTTTATCGTTTTCTGCTGCCGCAATAATGAAATAAAATTCCTTATTAGTTATTTCCGTATAACGTGCGCAACAACGGTCAATCATAATCTTCATCTGCCCGGACATGGTATAGAAATAAACAGGAGTTGCCATTACAATTACATCGGCAGCAATCATCTTCTCCACGATTTCCGCCGCATCATCCTTCTGCGGACAAGGCTTTCCGTACATACTGCAAACACTGCATCCCGTACAAGGATGAACCGTTTTGTCTTTCAGAAAAATCTTCTCTACTTCATTGCCCGCCTCGATAGCACCTTTCATAAATTCATCACAAAGCAAATCCGAATTACCACCTTTACGTGGACTGGACGAAATTATCAAAACTTTTTTAGCCATAACTTTACTTTATTAGTTTTATCTTTTAGAATGATTCAGTCTTTTCACTCTGCAAAAATAGGCAATTTATAACATAGCGAATGTATATAAATTACAGAGAGATGTACCTTAATTACAGATTACCAGACATTCCTGTGAATCCTATCCCCTACCCGGATTTCTTTCTGCTTACAAATATGTGCATTCTCCGCTGCATAGCCGATAGCGAGGAAACAGGTGAACTCATATCCGTCAGGAGCATTGACGAGATGTTTCACATACTCCGGTTCGTTGCCAATAGGAATACGGAATGCACACGCCAGTCCTTCCGCCGTTGCTGCTAACAGGATATTCTCAACGGCTGCCCATGCAGAAGCGAAATAGTTGAGTGAACTTTGGTCGGCAGGTTGGCACAGAGGAAAATCCTTTTGCCGAAAAAATGGAAGTACGAGACAATTACTTTGCATAAGCATACGTTGTTGTTTGGGCAACGCATCGACAAACATGGCGTGTTCATCCTTATCCATCATGTCGGCAGCAGCATCAAGCCCTGCCTGTTGAATGTTCCTTGTGTTTTCCGCCACAGGCGATATGAGTCGGGCAATGTTTTCCTGCCCTCTCACGACAATAAACTCAAACTGCCGCAAATGGTCATTGGTCGGAGCTTTGAATGCAGCCAACAGCACCTTTTCCAGTACTTCGTCCGTCACCTTCTTATCGGAAAAGTCGCGAATAGTTCTTCTTTTCTCTAGTACTTGATAGAAATCCATAACAATACATTTTAATAGTTATACTTATTGTTTCCGGCAGCAAAGTTACCCAGCTTTCTTGTTATATATTTGTGGTATCATCTTAGATATTTGTCGTATATTTGCACATAAGTCATTTTAAACATTACTCTTATGGAAGATACCG
>ERZ840057.2416-NODE-2416-length-12929-cov-28.319714_pt1 | contig 12929 bp, 8 predicted proteins | sample MGYA00519907_ERZ840057 | MGnify/ENA primary metagenome ERZ840057 (study PRJEB31850, sample SAMEA3708862) | human gut metagenome | biome: human gut; feature: human-associated habitat; material: faeces | place: China | collected 2014 ...
GAAAGAGAGTGCACCGTGCTGTGATGGATTACGATAAACTGATCGCGCCTGCCGCACGGGAGATGCGCCCCTCCGGCATCCGCAAATTCTTCGATCTGGCCGCTGATATGCCTGAGTGCATCAGTCTGGGCGTGGGCGAGCCGGATTTCAAAACACCGTGGGCTGTGCGGGAAGCAGGCATCGAGAGCCTGGAGCATGGCCGTACCCGCTACACCGCCAACGCAGGCCTGAAAGAGCTGCGGGCGGAGATCTGCAGATATCTGGAGCGCCGGATGCACCTGCACTACGACCCCCTGCGGGAGGTACTGGTGACCGTGGGCGGCAGCGAAGCCATTGATATGTGCATCCGCGCCATCGTGCAGCCCGGGGATGAGGTGATCATCCCGGAGCCCTGCTTTGTCTGTTATGAGCCCATCACCACCCTGTCCGGCGGTGTGCCGGTGCATGTGCCCTGCCGCCAGGAGGATGAGTTCCGCCTCAGGCCCGAGGCCCTGAAAGCCGCCATCACCCCCAAGACCAAGCTCCTTATCATGCCGTTCCCCAACAACCCCACCGGTGCGGTGATGGAGCGGGAGGATCTGGAAGCCATTGCGGAGGTCCTGCGGGATACCAACGTCATGGTGCTTTCGGATGAGATCTACGCCGAGCTGAACTACGGCCTGCGGCCCCATGTCTCCATTGCCACCCTGCCCGGCATGGCCGAGCGGACCATTGTGGTGAATGGTTTTTCCAAGAGCTATGCCATGACCGGCTGGCGCTTGGGCTATGCCTGCGGCCCGGCTCCCATCATCAAAATTATGACCAAGATCCACCAGAGCGCCATCATGAGCGCCCCCACCACCAGCCAGTATGCGGCCATCACCGCCCTGCGGGAGTGCGACGGCGAGATCGACAAGATGCGGGACGAGTACAACATGCGCCGCCGCCTGGTGGTGCACGGCTTTAACTCCATGGGCCTGACCTGCTTTGAGCCGCGGGGTGCATTTTACGCTTTCCCCTGCATCAAGAGCACCGGTATGACCAGCCAGGAGTTCTGCACAAAGCTGCTGGAGCAGAAGCATGTTGCGCTGGTGCCCGGCGATGCCTTTGGCGCATCCGGCGAGGGCTACTGCCGTGTTTCCTATGCTTACAGCGTGGAGCACCTGACCGAGGCCATGAAGCGCATCCGGGAGTTCCTGAAAGAAAACGGCATCAACAGCGGAGAGAAGTGAGGAGGAAGAACGATGGCAAAGCTGAACTGCGTGACCGTTCTGGCCCCGGCCAAGCTGAATCTGGCGCTGGATGTAGTGGGCCTGCTGCCCAACGGCTACCATAACCTGGATATGACGATGCAGGCCATCACCTTGTACGAGCGGGTGATGCTGCGCCGCAGCCAGAACCTGAGCCTGACCCTGCCGGGCAGCCCGGTGGCCGCCAACGATTCCAACACGGCCATCAAGGCGGCGCTGGCCTTCTTCCACTATACCGGCCTGCTGGCGGGTGTGGAGATCACCATTTACAAGAATGTGCCGGTGCGTGCCGGTATGGCGGGCGGCAGCGCCGATGCCGCCGGTGTGCTGGTGGGCCTGAACGTCCTTTACGGCGCAAAGCTCTCCATGAGTGAGCTCTGCGCGCTGGGGGCAAAGATCGGCGCGGATGTGCCCTTTGCCCTGATGGGCGGCACCTGCCGGGTGCAGGGCGTGGGCGATGTGATGAAAGCTCTGCCGCCCTGCCCGGACTGCTGGTTCACGGTGGTCATGCCCGATTACGGCGTTTCCACCCCGGAAGCCTTTGCCGCTTATGACAAAGTGGGCAGCAGCACCCACCCCGACTGCGAAGCCCAGGAAAAGGCGATCCGCGCTGAGGATCTGGCAGGTGTGTGTGCCGCCGCAGGCAACGCGTTGGAGGAATGCAGCGGTGCCAGAGACAACGAGGCCATCAAGACCGCGCTGAAAGAGAACGGCGCTGTCACTGCCCTGATGACCGGCAGCGGCGCGGCTGTGTTTGGCATCTTTGAGAGCGAAGAAGCTGCCCGAAGCGCCGCCGAGGCTGTCAGGGCGCAGTGGCCGCAGGTGTATGTGGCCCGGCCCGATCGGGGCGGCGCGCGGGTCATCAGCCCGAAGTGGATGCTGTAATATGCATAACCTCCTTTCCAATGGGGAAAACTGCCCAAAGGAAAGGAGGTCTTTTTGTGCAGACCTTTTATAAAGTGTGCCTGATCCTGATGATCATTGGCGGCATCAACTGGGGCCTTGTGGGCCTGTTCCAGTTCGACTTCGTCGGCTGGCTGCTGGGCGGCAGCGCGTCCATCTGGTCACGCATCGTGTTCACGCTGGTGGGCGTGGCCGCTATCTGCGGTATCCCGGGCCTGTTTACAGACGAGACCGGGGAGTAGAGACAAAAGAAAAAGGCTCTCATGCCGGCAGGAAATACGGCACGAGAGCCTTTTTGATACCTATAAAGAATCCCGCCCGGACGTCTGCGGCAATCAAACCTACCCTTGCGGACAGGTGGGTGCTCTGTCTCCGGTTTCGCGCTTCCTCATCGAGCCTTCATGGTCGACCCATGACGGGGAGGTCTGCAATCCACCGACGAACTCCAAGCTCCCGTTGAATGATTAGTAGGATCATATAAACCGCAACAAATCGCGCCGGGCAGGAAGTCTTTGCTGAGAAATCACTCGATCTCGAACTGGTCGCTCAGACGCTTCTCGAACAGCTTGCTGACTTCCAGCAGGGTCTCATCGTCCTCGACCACATCGAGATACTCGCCCTCGTCGTCCTCGCCGACGCTCAGGATGACCAGCTGGGCGTCCTCGTCCAGGTCTTCCTCATTCTCGGCGTATTCGACAACGGCCAGGTAATGCACGCCCTTATGGTCCAGAGCGTCGATCACTTCAAACGTGACCTCATTGCCGTCCTCGTCCTCGAGGGTCATCAGGTCAGGCTGATATTCCTCTTCGGTCTCAGCGGCGGACTTGTTCATATCTTCTGCCATAAGTCACGTTCTCCTGTCAAATATCTAAAAAATGGAATAACTGTCACACCCTGCCCGCTCTGCTCCTTCTGAGCTGTGGGTTCCGGGTACGCCTATAGTGTAGCGTTTTTTTGCCCGCTCGTCAAGATGTTTTTCGCATAGAAATCCAATAACAAATTTTCACGCTTTTCCCTCTCGCTTCCCGGGCCGGAATGTGATATACTATAGCGATAGCTTTTGAAAAGCCATCTTTGCTATAATATATGGACAGGGAGGCCCGCTCATGAGAGCCTTGAAAAAAATAATGGCGGCACTGGCCCTGACGGCAGTTCTGGCCGGATGCAGTGCACATAATATCCTCTCCAGCATCCAGGGCGGGAAGGCTGGCACGGTGCAGACGGTCAGCCGCCCGGCTGTGGAGTCGGCAGAGCTGCAGTTCACCCACCCGGCGGCGGGGGACACCATCGCGGTGTTCGATACCTCGGCAGGCGTGTTCAAAGCAGTGCTTTTTTCCACCGAGGCCCCGCAGGCCGTGCAGAACTTCACGACATTGGCCCAGCAGGGCTTTTACAACGGACTGACCGTCACCCGGGTGGAGAAGGACTTCGTGGTGGAGGCCGGGCAGGGCGCAGACGGCAGAGGCACCACCATCTGGAACGGGAACCGTTTCTCCGCCGAGACCACCGATAAGCTCCATCACTATTCCGGCGCACTCTGTGCCGCAGCGGACGCCTCCGGCGACTGCGCCAGCGTCTTCTATGTCATGGAGACCCTGCCGGGCAGCAGCTCGGTGACGCAGGAGCTCATCGACCAGATGAACGCCGCCGGCTGGCGGGCCGACGTGGTGAGCGCCTACCAGACGGCGGGCGGCGCACCCTACCTCGACTACACCGACACCGTCTTCGGGCAGGTGTACGAAGGGATGGAAGTGGTAGACACCATCGCCCAGACCGGCGTGGATGAAGCTCAGCGCCCCACCGAACCCATCACCATCAACAGTGTGACCATCACGAAATACGAATAAGAAGCTGGTTTTCCGCCCTCCGGGCGGTGGGGCAGCTGCAAAAAATCACCCGCCAACTGGCGGGTGATCTGCGTTTATGGGGAAAAAGGGACAGGTCAGGTCTTCTTTACCTGCAGAGTGATGGCGATGTAGGTCTTCCCTTTATGGGTCTCGACTGCTACGCCTACCTTGGTCCAGTTGCTGGAATGATTGAAATTCAAGTTAGAATCCTCATTGTTCTTGGTGATATAGCCAATGAGTTTTTCCAAGGTAGTGTCCTTATAATCGTATTGGGCGATGAGCGTCAGGGTAGAAGTTTTTTCATCGTGCTTTACGTCGTGGTAGAACTTATATCCTCCAATGCTGCCCTTCAGATCGGCGTCCAGATTGGGGTTGGCAAGCTTGTCTTTGGCGATACGCTGCATATCAGGGTCATTGGCCAGGGCCGTGGTGCGGCCTTTGTTGATGGCCTGCATCACCTTGGCTTCGGCTTGGGCCTCCGGGCTGGAGGAGCCGCCGCCACCGCTGCAGGCGGTCAGGAGCAGAAGGGTCAGTACACCGGCCAGAAGCAGGGCAGTCAGCTTTCTTAGTTTTGTCATGTGGGTCGCCTCCAATCGTTTTTGTGTTGGGGAGTCCAGTTGTTTTTTCTCATGAAGAAGCGTCCTCTCCGGCCATCTGGTCAGGGGGTTCTTCTACCCTCATTTTATCGGAGAAGAGCCGGTGCTGTCAAGCTGGAAAACTATACAAATTCGGCTCAGGAAAATTGTGAAAACAAACCGGAAAACGACGATTTTCTGTGGACTTTGCAACAAACTGTCCGGACTTCGCAAAGAAACTTTGCCACAGGGGCGGCGGGGGCGTTCAGACCTCCCCCGGATGCTCCTTCCGCCATGCGAGGTAGTCGTCCAGAATGACCGTCGCGCTCACCGAGTCGAGGATGCTTTTCCGCTTCGCGCCGAAGGTGCCGCTCTCGTCGAGGAGGTCAGCAGCGGCGCAGGTGGTCTGGCGTTCGTCCCACATCCGGACGGGCAGGCCGCTCCAGATCTCCACAGTCTTGGCCAGCTTGCGGCTTTTGCGGGCGCGCTCGCCCTCGGTGCCGTCCATGTTCAGCGGCAGGCCGATGACGATGAGCTCGGCTTCGATTTCTTTTGCCACCTCGCAGACCCTGGCGGCGACTTTGTCCCGGGCCTTGACGGTGATCTGAGGCGTGATGGGGGAAGTCAGGAACTCGGTGCGGTCGCAGGTGGCGAGGCCGGTGCGGCTGTCGCCGTAATCTACTGCTAAAATTTTCATGCAGGTGTCCTCTTTCTGAGATGATTTTTTCTTCATTGTACCACAGAATAGATGTCGCTGCAATTTTGTGGTACAATGATAGAAAAATGAGGGCAAGCCGCCCACGATAGAAAACTGACCCAACGGAGAGATTCACCATGTTAAAACTACTTTTAGGCGGCTCCGGCAGCGGAAAGACCACCCTGCTGTACCAGCGCATCCGGGCGCGGGCTGAGGCGGGGGAGAAGAGCATCCTGCTGGTGCCGGAGCAGTTCACCTCGTCCACCGAGGGCCGCATCCACCGGGAGATGGGCGACGCGCTGAGCGGACTGGTGGAGAGCTTTTCCTTCACCAGCCTCGCCGAGCATATCCTGTCGGCGGAGGGCGGCTCTGCCGTCCAGACCCTCAGCGACGCGGGCCGGGCCGTGCTGGTGCGCCGTGCCCTCGAGGAACTGCGGGACAACGTCCATTACTATTACCGCCACCGCCGCTCGGCCGCCTTCTGCCAGATGGCCGCCGAGACCATCGACGAGCTCAAGAGCGCGGGCCTCTCGGGCCGGCAGCTTTATGAGCTGGCGCAGGACTGCGGCACCGACAGCGCCAAGCTCAGCGAACTGGCCCTCATCTTTCAGGGCTACGAGACCCTGTTGGCCGGGACAGGCATGGACCCCTCCGACCGGCTGGAGCTGGCCGCATCCCGCCTCGAGGCCGCACTGGCCCGGGGCGAACTGCCGGAGTTCCTGCGGGACAGGGCCGTCTTTATCGACGAGTTCGACACCTTCAACGCCCCGAAAAAGCGGCTGATGGGCGCCCTGCTGGCCTCGCTGCCCACCGTGACGGTGGCCCTCTGCGACGACGGCACCCCTCTCGTGCCGGGGGACATGAGCCTTTTCTCCGGCGCGAAGCAGGTGGCGGCTCAGCTGCGCCAGCTGGCCCGCCGGAACGGCACTGAAGTGGCCGTGCCGGAACTGCTGCGCCGGGATGTGCGCCACGCCGACGCCCCCGGCCTCGCCGCAGCGGCTCAGCTGCTGGCCGCGGGCCGGTGTGACCCGCCTCCGGCCTGTCCGGAAATAAAATTATTCGCCGCTCCCAGCCGGGAGGAAGAAGCCCGCGCCGCCGCTGCCGCCATCCGCCGCCTCATGCGGCAGGGCGTCCGCTGCGGGAAGGTGGCAGTGGTCTGCCGCGACATCTCGAAATACCGCGCCGCCGTGAAGTACGAGTTCCGGATGGCGGACATCCCCCTCTACTGCGACGAGCCGACGACGCCCGAGTTCAGCGCCCCGGCCACGGCGGTGCGGTGTCTGCTGGCCATTGCCCGGGGTGCGGAGCTGACGGAACAGCTCACCACCCTGGCCAAGACCGGCCTCTGCGCCCTCACCGAGGAAGAGGTCTGCGCCCTTGAGAACTACGCCTACACCTGGTCGCCCAACGCGGCGGCGTGGCGCGCGCCTTTCGAGAAGAACCCCCGGGGCTTCGGTGATGTGGAGCCTACCGACGAGGACAGAGAAAACCTCGCCCGGGCCGAAAAGGCCCGCGCCCTTCTCATCACCGCCGCCGACGGCCTGCGCGCGAAGCTCCGCTCTGCCAACGCCGAGCAGATGAGCCGCGCCCTCTACTTCTGTCTGAAGGAGCTGGGCGCGGAGGACGCTCAGGCCGCGCAGGTGGAGGCCATCCGGGCCGAGCGGGGCATCCCCGCCGCCGAGGAAGCCGCCCGGGAGTGGAACGTGGTCATGGGACTGCTGGACGAGATGGCAGGCCTGCTGGGCGGCCAGAGCGTCACCATCCCCGAGTACGAAGAGCTGTTCGGGCTGCTGCTGCGCTCGTCCGACCTCGGCCACATCCCCCAGACGCTGGACGCCGTGGTGCTGGCCAGCGCAGGCAAGATGCGCCTTGACGCACCGGACTATGTCTTTGTGCTGGGCCTCTCCGAGGGCGAATTCCCCGCCGCGCCCGGCGAGACGGGCCTGCTGACCCACGCCGACCGCGACGCCCTGATGGCGCAGGAGATCGAGCTTCCGGACTGCTTCGAGAACCGGGTGGTGCGGGAACAGGTCTGCTTTTATAAGGCCCTCACCGCCCCGGCCAGAGGCCTCTGGCTCAGCTGGCCGAAGGGGCAGGGCCAGACCCTCTGCGCCGCCCTCGAGCCCATCGTGGACGTGCTGAGACCGGGCGCGCCGGAACTCGATCTGACCGACCTCGCGGCCACTGCCGCCGACGGCCTCGATGTGCTGGGCGGCGGCTGGCCCCTGACGGAGACCGAACGCGCCAGCCTCACCGAGGCCCTTCATGCCCCCGGCGGGGCAGAACCCGAGGGCCTCGCCCTCCTGCGCCGGATGGCGGGCCGCAGCCCCCGTCAGGTCAGCGACCTCGAGGCGCTGGAAACGCTGCTGGGCCGGCGGCTCCGCATCTCGCCCAGTCAGCTCGAAAAATACTACACCTGCCGGTACGGCTATTTCCTGCAGTACGTGCTGGGTCTGCGCCCCCGCAAGCGGGCCGAGCTTTCCGCCGACCAGAGCGGCACCCTCATGCACTGGGTGCTCCAGATGGCCCTCGACCCCCACCCCGGCCCTGACAACCCCTGCGCTGGCTTACAGCCCTTCCTCGACCTCGACGACGAGGCCATGGCGGCGCTGGCCGGGCTTCTCGTAGATGAGTACGCAAAGCGCTACCTCCCCGAGGACACGGCCCGCTTCGCCTATCTGCTCTCCCGCCTCAAAAAGAGCATGACGGGCCTGCTTTGCTACCTGCGGGACGAGCAGCGCCAGTCCAGCTTCAAACCGGTGGCCTGTGAGCTGAAGATCGGCCCCGGCGAGGACGCCGTGCGGGGCCAGACCTACCGCCTCTCCGATGGCCGGACGGTGCAGCTCATCGGCACCGTGGACCGCGCCGACGAGTGGATCGAGGACGACGGCACCCGCTGGGTGCGGGTGGTGGACTATAAGACCGGCACGAAAAAGCTCGACCTGCGGGAAGTCTACTGCGGCCTCGACTGTCAGATGCTGCTCTACCTGTTCAGCCTGACCCGGGACGCCGACGGACGATTCACCGGGGCAGAGCCTGCGGGTGTGCTGTATCTGCTGGCCGACCCGGCCCCCGAGACGACCACCCGGGGCAAGGCCGCCCGGAGCATGGAATACAAGCTGGACGGCCTTGTCCGGGACGAGCAGAAGGTCTTTGACGCCATGGACGCCGAGGAGACGGGGCGGTATCTGCCCTTCAGCTTCCGGGGCGGTGTACCCAGCCCCTACCAGAAAGAGAAACGTGCCGACAGGGCCAAGCTCTCCCGCATCCAGCTCCATCTGGACGACCTTGTGACCCGGATGGGCGAACAGCTCTACAGCGGCTGCATCGCCGCCGAGCCGCTGGTCACGGGCCGCAGTCCCTGCCGGTGGTGCGACTATGGCTTCATCTGCTGCCATGAGGACGGCATCGGAGAGCGGGCGCTGGACGCCCCCGCAAAGCCGTTTGAACCGCCAGAAAATTCAGATAAAAAGAAGGAGGAAGACCAGTGAGCGAGACAAAATGGACCCCGGCCCAGCGTGCCGCCATCGACGACCGGGGCGGAGCGCTGCTGGTGAGCGCCGCCGCCGGCAGCGGCAAGACCGCCGTGCTGACGGAGCGGGCCGTCCGGCTCATCACCGACCCGGAACATCCCGTGGACGCCGACCGGCTCCTCATCGTCACCTTCACCAACGCCGCCGCCGCAGAGCTCCGCGCCCGCATCGGGCAGGCGCTGCTCCGCCGCAGTCAGGCAGAGCCGGGCAACACGGCCCTCCGCCGCCAGCGGATGCTTTTACAGAGAGCCCCCATCTGCACCATCGACGCCTTCTGCCTCGACCTGCTCCACAAGCACTTTCAGGCGCTGGACATCCCGCCGGACTTCACCCCTGCCGACCCCGGCAGCGTGGAGATGCTGCGGAACGCGGCCCTCTCCGAGACGCTGGAAGCGGCCTATCAGGATGCGGACTTCTGCGCCTTTGCCGACCTCTACGGCAAGGGCCGCACCGACAAGGCGGCGGGGGAGGCGGTTTTGCAGGTCTATGACTTCCTCCGCGCCCTGCCGGACTACGGGAAAAAGCTGGACGAGATGCTGGCCCCGTGGCAGGACGAGAACGGCTTTGCCCGCACCTGCTGGCATGATATTCTGATGCAGGAGGCCGCCCGCTCTGCCCGGGCCGCGAAGGAGCTGCTCTGCGCCGCGCTGAACGACTGCAGGGAGGACTTCGTGACTGCGCAGGCCGACGCCGAGGCCAGCAAAAAGACCCCTGCCGCCAAGGAAAAGGCCGTGGCGGCAGTGAACGAGAAGTTCGCCGAACCCCTCGAGAGGCTGGAAAACTCCGCCGCCCTGCTGGGCGAGGTGGAGCGTCTGGCCGGGGCAGGGGAATGGACGCCCCTCTACGACAGGCTGACGCCCTATGTCCTCGGCATGGAACAGGCCCCCGGCCTCAAAAATATGAAAAAGCGGCTCACCGGTGAGCACAAGGACGCCGTCAAGACCCGGGCTGACGAGGCCGCAAAGCTCTTTGAGAAAATCGAAGACCTCATCAGTTGCAGCCTCGACGAAGCCGAGCTTGACCGGAAAGCCGCCGAACCCTGCCTCCGCGCCCTCTTTGCCGCCGTGCGGGACTTTGACGCCCGCTTTGCGGCCCGGAAGCGGGAGAGGAGATTGCTGGAATTCAGCGATTTCGAGCATCTGGCCCTGCGGCTCCTGCGGGACGCCGACGGCCAGCCCACCGAGCTGTGTCAGGGCATCCGGCAGGGCTACGCCGCCGTCATGGTGGATGAGTATCAGGACACGAATGCCCTGCAGGACGCCCTTTACCGCTGTCTGGCCAGCCCGGCAGGGGATGACCTCTTCCTCGTGGGCGACTTAAAGCAGAGCATCTACCGCTTCCGTCAGGCGGACCCCAGCATCTTCCGGGAAAAGCTGGAGGGCTGGCCCCTCCTGCCCGGCGGCGAGGCCCGCCCCCGGCCCGAAGACGGCAGGCCCGGCGAGAACGCCATGCTGGCGCTGGACGCCAACTTCCGCTCTGCCCCGCAGGTGGTGGCGGGCATCAACTTTATCTTCGAACAGCTCATGACGCCTGCTCTGGGCGACACGGCCTACGGCGACGGACAGCGCCTCGTCTGCGGCGCACCCGGCGCGTACGAGGGCAGTGTGGAGGCCCACTTCCTGCCCGACGATGCCGCCGAGACGGATGCACAGTATATCGCCGGCCGCATCGAGGCGATGGTGGCCTCCGGCGAGCCGGTGCGGGACGGCGGCACCACCCGCCCGGTGCAGTACGAGGACTGCTGTGTCCTGCTGGCGGCGAGAGGCGACTTCCCGGCCTATGCCGAGGCCCTGACGGCCCGAGGCATCCCGGTCTACGCCGACGCCCGGGAGAACCTGCTGGACGCGCCCCACATCCGCCCCCTCATCGCCCTGCTGCGGGTCATCGACAACCCCGCCCAGGACATCTATCTCGCTGCCGCCATGCTGGGGCCGATGTTCGGCTTTACGGACGACGACCTCGTCCGTCTCCGGGCCGGGGCGCAGACACCCGATAAGCACACCCGCATCAGTCTCTACGGCGCAGTTTTACAGGCCGTCCAGAGCGGGGCGGAGGATGATTTCACCCGCCGGGTGCAGGCGTTCTACCGGCGTCTGACGGCCCTGCGCCGGATGGCCCGGAGCGTGCCGGTGGAGGAACTGCTGGAAGAAATTTTTGTCTCCACCGGCTACCTCGCTGCCCTCGGTGCCATGGAGAACGGCCAGCGCCGCCGGGAGGACGCGCGGCGCTTCGCCTCCTTCTGCACAGGGGCGGGCGCGGGCGGCATCTCGGCCCTCGTCCGTGCCATCGACGCGGCCACGCTGGCGGGCTCCACCGGGCAGGAGACTACCCCCGGCGGGGCGCGGCCCGGCTGCGTCACCATCATGACCATCCACCGCTCCAAGGGCTTGCAGTTCCCGGTGGTGTTCGTGGCTGACACGGCCCGGCAGTTCAACGCCGCCGACACCCGCCAGCCCGTCCTGCTCCACCGCGTCTGGGGCGCGGGCCTTCGTCTCCGTCCCGAGGGCGGCGAGGGGGCCTATAAGACGGCGGCCTACACCGCCCTCTCCACGGTCCATGCCGCCGAGATGCGGAGCGAGCAGATGCGGCTTTTGTATGTGGCTCTCACCCGGGCGCAGGATAAGTTGATCTTAACGGTCCCGCTGGGCATCGGCCGGACGTCCAACCCCTTCGCCAAAGCCGCCGCCTTCCTCGCCGCCGGGGCGGGGGAGACCCTGAACGCTCAGGCGGGCAGCTTCGCCGACTGGCTGCGGGCGGCGCTCCTCGTCCACCCCAACGGCGGGCCTCTCCGCCGTCTGGCGGGGAACCTCGAACTGCCCTTTGCGGACACCAGAAGCACCATCGCCCTCACAGTGCAGGCCGATGTCCTCCCGCCCGAAGAAGCCCCCGCCGAGGCGGAAGAGCCGCCCCGGCCCGAGGCCGACCCGGCTCTTGTGGAGACGCTGCGGCAGGGCTTCGGCTGGCGGTATCCGGCGGCAGCGCTGGCGGACATCCCGGCCAAGGTCAGCGTGACCAGCCTCGTCCACGCTGCTGAGCAGACCACCCTTGAGCGCCCGGGCTTCCTCTCGAAGGACGGCCTCACCGCCGCCGAGATGGGTACGGCTCTCCATGCCTTCCTCGAGCACGCCGACTTCGGGGCGCTGGCCGCTGTGCGGGACGCAGAGGACGCTGCCGTTCTGGCCGCTGTCCGCGCCGAGCGGGAGCGTCAGGCGGCGGCGCAGCTCACGCCCCCCGCCATTGCCGGGAAGCTGGATGTCTATAAGATACTCCGCTTTGTGCGCAGCGAGGCGTTCCGCCGCATCTGCGGGGCAGAGGATGTGCTGCGGGAGCTGGCTTTTATCACGTCGCTGCCTGCCGCCGAGGTCATGGCTGCCCAGGGCCGCGCCCTGCCCGACGGCCCTGCCGCCGACGCCGGGGTGCTGGTGCAGGGCATCGCGGACATCGTCCTCATCTACCCCGACCACCTCGAGCTTCTGGACTACAAGACGGACCGCCGCAAGACTCCTGCCGACTTCGTCCGCGCCTACCGCGCTCAGCTGGAGCTTTACGCAAAGGCCATTGATAAGCGCTTCGCCCCCCGGCGGGTGACTTATAAAGGGATATATTCGCTGGAGCTGGGAGAATTGATACAGGTATAATAAGAAGACAAAACCTTGCGGAATGCCAAGGCCTCCCCTCGATAGGGGAGGTGGCATCGCGTAAGCGATGACGGAGAGGTTGGATCTGGCGGTGGCCTGCGGGCAGGCTGTCCTTCGTCCAACCTCTCAGTCTGCTTCGCAGACAGCTCCCCTAGTAGGGGAGCCTCTGGCAAAGAGGCAAGGTTTTAAGGTGCAACGGAAAAGCAAACATAAAATTTCAAATTCCCGCATAAAAATGCTTGACAGCCTCCCTGGGGTGTGGTAGAATATTCGAGTAAAGAAAGCAGCTACGGCCTGTGCCGCGCTCGCCTTGAGGGGTAAGGATCCCCGGGCTATACCCTGAACCGATTCGTCTTGAAGACCGAATCGCGCTTTTGAGTGAATTTTGCGCGGCTGTCCCGAAACTGGGGCGGCCGCGTTTTCTATGCCAAAAAACGCAACACTATGGACTATTGTTTGGAGGTGCATTCATTATCGCTACCGCTGGAAAGTCGAAGGAACTGGAGA
>ERZ840057.2417-NODE-2417-length-12928-cov-25.108056_pt1 | contig 12928 bp, 7 predicted proteins | sample MGYA00519907_ERZ840057 | MGnify/ENA primary metagenome ERZ840057 (study PRJEB31850, sample SAMEA3708862) | human gut metagenome | biome: human gut; feature: human-associated habitat; material: faeces | place: China | collected 2014 ...
GCAACAACCAGCCCAACATCACCCACTCGATGAACCGGCTGGAAAGCCAGCTGAATTGCGTGCTGTTCATCCGCTCCAACCGCGGCGTTACCCTTACCCCGGAGGGTGAACTGCTTTACTCCCGCATTGCATCTGCGGCGGTTCAGATCCAGGATGCAGAAGAAGAGCTGAGCGCCAGCGCCACGCTGGAACACGGTGCGATCAGCATCAGCGCTACCGAAACTGCGCTGAACATCTACCTTGCAGAAAAGCTGCGCGCCTTCCACACGGACTACCCCGGCATCCGCCTGCGCATCTCCAACCACTCCACGCCGCAGGCTTTGCAGGCCGTGAAAAACGGCGAGGTGGATTTTGCCATCATCACCACCCCTGCCGAGGTGGAAAGCGGCCTGAAAATGGTGGAGCTGAAGCCCTTTTATGAGGTGCTTGTGGGCGGCAGGACCTTTACTGCCCTTGCCAGCCAGAACCTTTCGCTGAAGGAGCTGAACAATTATCCGCTGATCTCCCTGAGCGACGAAAGCATGACCCGCGCCTTTTACCGGCAGTTCTTTCTGGATCACGGTGCGGTGCTGAAGCCGGATACCGAGGCTGCCACCACCGACCAGATGCTGACCCTTGTCAAAAGTGAGCTGGGCATTGCATTCCTGCCCCAGACCATGGCACAGGATGCACTGGCCCGCGGTGAGATCGTGCAGCTGCATCTGCAGGAGATCATCCCTCAGCGCTCCATCTGCCTTGTGTACGACCATCACCGCCCGCTGAACACGGCAGCCCGCAAGTTCCAGCAGATGCTGACCAAGGCGGCCCCCAAGCGCCCGTAACACAGATAACCGCCGGGCCTTTCCCTGCAAACTGATCTATACGGGACTGTTGCAAAATAGCTCTCTGAAAAAACAATGCACAAAACCCGGAACCTTTTCACAGCCAAAACGGCTTAATAAGGCTCCGGGTTTTTGATTTTGTGCTATTTCTTTGTGCAAGTTGCTATCGCATTTTTATTTTGCAACAGTCCCCTGTTTTATTTTTACTTTTCCTGGATCTGTTTGCCGGTGAGGTGTTCAATGGTGATCCCTCTTCCTTGCCGGGGTAATACTTCATGCCAAGCTCCCGCACGCGGGCCTCGGTAGCAGCGGCATCGTCGATCAGATGGCAGCGGCCAAACACCACGGTGCTCTGCACATAAGGTGCCCAGTCGCCCGGCTCAAAGTGTTCGTTGCCGTAAACGGTAAAGCATACCTTATCATTCTGTTTCAGCGCGTCCACCTTCTGGCCGGACTTTGCACCGTGGAAGTAGATTTTGTCGTGCTCCTGATCGTAGTAATAATTTACCGGGATCGCAAAGGGATAGCCGTTGTCGCCGTTCACTGCCAGCACGCCCCGCCGGGACTGCTGCAGCAGGTGCTTTGCAGCTTCTTCCGGGATGGCGCGGCTGGCTCTTCTCATGGGTCTGAACATTTTTGTTTCCTCCATGTATCGCAGGTTTGCGGTGCGCACTCATGCACCCTTGATAATGCGGATGAGGGTCTTATCCAGCTGGATGGTGCGGTTCCACGGGTTCAGGATGATGCCGCTGATCTCCGGCACGGCAAGCGCTGCATCAAACAGCTTTTCCATATCCACAAGAAAGGTGGACTGCACCGGCTCGGCTCCCTTCAGTTCTTCCTCAAAGCTGGTGAATGCATACCACCAGCTTGCGCCATCGGCCGTCCGGATGGCCCGCAGCTGCATCTGTTCACTGCCCAAATTGGGCTCCACCGCCACGACAAGCTGGCCATGCTCCTTTATGCGCCGCCGGATCACGGTAAGGGTGTGGGCCAGCTGTTCCTGTGTGGGCTCCTGCTGCAGGGCGGCTACCGCCTGCTCGATCTTTTCGTTGCCGTTCAGGCCCTTGTCTCTGGGTTGATTCATTGAGGTTGGTTCCTTTCTATTGTATTTTGGCAGAGGGAATAAGCGCAGCTCATCACAGCAGCAGATCGAACAGGCCGATCATTACCGGCATAGACACAATGGAAAGCAGAGTGGTCAGCACATACAGCGCGCTGGAATGCGCCGCATCGCGGTCATAGAGCTGAGCCATGGAGGTAACAGTAGCACAGGCAGGGGTGATGGCGGCAAGGTAGACCGTCATCAGGATGTTCTTGCCGTCGGCCACCCAGCTGGATGCATGGCAGACCCACAGCAGCACCAGAACCACCAGCGGGCATACCACCAGACGCAGCACTGTGGGCAGATAGTTGCGGCGGGTGCAGAACACCTCCCGCAGCGGCTTTTCTGCAATGGCCATACCGGCCAGCAGCATGCCCATCGGTCCCATCATGTTGCCCACTGTGCTCATGGTATTCTGCAGCGGTGCAGGCAGCACCACACGGAACCAGTACAGCAGTGCACCGGCTGCAATGGCGATCATGTTGATATTGGTGAGAACCTTTTTCCAGTCCAGCGCACTGCTGCCCTGCAAAAGGGAACTGGCGTGGGTCCACAGCAGCACCAGCTGCACAATGATGAATGCGCAGGAGTAAATGACATACGCATCGCCCATCAGAGCCTTGACCAACGGGATCACCAGTGCAGCGGCGTTGCTGTAGATCACATTCACCTGCTCCACGGCATCCAGCTTGAGCGGGCGGCTCAACAGGGCGCTGAGCACCAGCAGCACTACATGGATAACCGCCGCAATAGCCATGGAGTACAAAAGGCCCTTGCGGATCTCCGGCGTATCGTCGATCTGGAATGCGTTGATGATCACGCAGGGCGTGACCAGATAGACCATGACCACTGAGAGCACCCGGCTGTCGCTGGCCTTCAGCAGCCCTACCTTGACCACAGCATAGCCCATGATCAGAATGAGGAACAGCTGTGCGATCTGCTGCATCAATAACAGACTTATCTCCATTGTTTTTTCCTTTTCCCTTCCCTTTTTCAAAACCCAAAGGGAGAGCCGCCTTCCGCAAGGCAGCTCTCCCCTTTTTCTGATTTTATTTGCCGCTCGTCAGCCGCGCCACATGCAGCGCCAGATAGGCGGTTTCCTCGTTGGGCAAAAACACGCCGTACTTGCGCAGCACAAAGGTTCGTATTTTTTCCGCGCAGGTCACCGCTGCCGGATAATTCTGCTGCATCTGCTGGAACAAAAAGTCGTCTTCGCTGTCCATCAGTTTGCCGGAGAAGAACCGCTCGGCAAAATACTGCAGGTGGCTCACGAACCGCGCATAGTGGATGCTCTCGGTGCTCACCGGACAGTGCATACTGTAGGTGACAATGTTGGACAGCTCACCGATCAGCTGCGCTGCCCGCATGGCATCGTAGCCGGCCTGCGGGTCCTGCCGGGCGTTGACGATATGGAAGGCGATGTTGCCTGCCTCTTCGTCCGGCAGCTCGATGCCAAGCTTTGCCTTTACCTTCTGCAGGCCGCGCTGGCCCACCGCGTACTCCTTGGGATAAAAATGCTTGATTTCCCAGAAGATGCGGTTGGTCACCACAAGACCCTTTTGCTGGCGCTCCACTGCAAAATGCAGGTGATCGGTCAGCAGCAGATAGATGTGCGCCGAAAGCTTGACTCCCAGCGACTGCTCTGCGTCGTCCACAATGTCCTGCGTCAATTCCAGATAGGATGCCGGAATGCTGGAAAACAGCTCCAGCATAGGCTGTGCGTCCGGGTTGGACAATGGAAGGAACACGCGGTCTGAGGGCTGCCGTTCAATGGGCTCGCCCGCCTTGCGGCCATAGCCGATGCCCTTGCCCAGCAGGATGGATTCCTCGCCGCTGTCATCCTGCACCAGCACAACACTGCTGTTCAGCACCTTCTGAATGTGCATCGGTCCCTCCTCCTTCCGTTGAAACCTTAAGACTGCCGCTTAGTCCAGATCTTCGCCGTTGGAAGCAATGACCTTCTTGTACCAGTAGAAGCTGTCCTTACGGCTGCGGGCCAGAGTACCGTTGCCCAGATCATCCTGATCCACATAGATAAAGCCATAGCGTTTGGACATCTGGTTGGTGGATGCAGAGATCAGGTCGATGGGTGCCCATGTGGTGTAGCCCCACATCTCAACACCCTCATCGATGGCCTTGCCCATTTCGCTGATGTGCTGGCGGAAGTACTCTACACGGTAGGGGTCGTGGATGGAGCCGTCGGCCTCCACCACGTCCTTGGCACCCATGCCGTTCTCCACCACCATCAGCGGCTTGCGGTAACGGTCGTACAGCTCGATCAGGCTGTAGCGCAGGCCCTTGGGGTCGATCTGCCAGCCCCAGTCGGTGGAGGGCAGATACGGGTTCTTGACACCCAGCACGGTGTTGCCGGGGGTACGCTCTGCGTTCGGGTCCACAGACTCGGTCATGGTCATATAGTAGCTGCAGGAAACAAAGTCCACACAGCCTGCCTTCAGGGTAGCGGCATCCTCGGGCAGCATTTCCACGTGGATGCCCTTGCGCTCGAACATCTTGAGGATCAGGCGGGGGTACTCGCCCCAGACATGCACATCGGCATAGAACAGGTTTTCCAGATTCTTTGCCTGAGTAGCCAGCTCATCATCGGGTGCGCAGGTGCGGGCATAGGTGGTGAGCTTGGTCAGCATGCAGCCCACCTTGCTGCCGGGGATGATCTCGTGGCAGTCCTTTACTACCATAGCGCTGGCCACCAGCTGGTGGTGCAGGGCCTGATAGCAGGTCTCCAGCATCTTATCCTCGGGCACGCGGCTGGGGATGATGCCGGCGGTGGTGAACGGGTGACGGATCACGCTGTCCACCTCGTTGAAAGTGAGCCAGTACTTGACCTGATCCTTGTAGCGCTCAAAGCACGCATGGCAGAACTTTGCAAAGCAGTCGATCACGCGGCGATCCACCCAGCCATTGTACTTGGTGGCCAGTGCCAGCGGCATTTCGTAGTGGCTCAGCGTGACCAGCGGCTCGATGCCGTTCTTGTGCATCTCAGCGAACAGGTCGCTGTAGAACTGCAGGCCCTTTTCGTTCGGCTGAGCTTCCTCGCCGGTGGGGAAGATGCGGGTCCATGCAATGGAAACGCGCAGCATGGTAAAGCCCATCTCGGCAAACAGCTTCAGGTCTTCTTTGTAATGATGGTAGAAGTCGATGCCGCGGCGCTTGGGATAATAGGTATCATCCGGGTCGGCCATGGCGGCAGCAATGTGTGCGTCGTCCATGGCAACATGGGACTTGTAATCCTTCACGTCGGTGTTGGGCTTGTAGGTGGCAACATCGGCCACGCTGGGGCCTTTGCCATCCACGTTCCATGCGCCCTCTACCTGGTTTGCGGCAACAGCGCCGCCCCAGAAAAAGCCTTTGGGGAAACTCATTTATTTGCCTCCAGTTTCAGCAGTGCGGCACCGGGCACCACAGCGCCCTCGGCCACAGTCTTGATGGTGAACTCATCGGCGTTGGTCACGACGATGGGGGTAGTTACATCATAACCGTCTGCTTTGATTCCGTCAAGGTCAAACTTCATCAGCAGCTGGCCCTTCTTGACAGTCTCGCCGTCCTTGACCTGCGGGTCAAAGCCCTTGCCATCGCGCTTAACGGTGTCCATGCCGATGTGCATGAGCAGTTCAGCACCGGCAGCGGTCTTCATGGAAATAGCGTGCTTGGTGCCGAACACGGACTCGATCACGCCGTCAGCGGGAGCGTACAGCTCACCCTTCTCGGGCACCACGGCAATGCCGTCGCCCAGGATCTTCTGGGAGAAAACTTCATCCTTGACCTCTTCCAGAGCAATGGCCTTGCCCTGCAGGGGGCTGCTGATGGTGAAATCCGCAGCTGCTGCGTCTGCAGCAGTCTCGGGAGCGGGAGCAGCGGTCTCATCCTCTGCGGGGGTCTCGTCCTTATACAGGAAGAAGGACAGTGCGAAGGAGGCCACAACAGAGATCACCAGACCAACTGCAGCCCACAGGATGTTCTTGGAGTTATCCGGGTCAACGAACATGGCCATGCCAGCCAGACCGGGGCCCATGGCAACGAATGCCTTGACCTTCATCAGGCCAACGAACAGACCGCCGATGAAGCTGGAGATCACAACGGACATCATAACCTTCTTGTGCTGCAGGGTAACGCCGTACAGGGCAGGCTCGGTGATACCGAACAGGCCGGAGATACCAGCGGAAATTGCGGTAGCGCGCAGGTTTTCGTCCTTAGTCTTCAGAGCAACACCCAGGCAGGCACCACCCTCGGAAATGTTGTGTGCCAGAGAAGCGGGCAGGTACAGCATTTCAAAACCGGGGTCAGAAATAGCAGCAACTCCATAGGGGACCAGAGCCTTGTGCATGCCCATGGAGATCATGAAGGGCAGCACGGCAGCCAGCAGAGCAACGGCCAGCCAGCCCAGCGTGTTGTACAGAGCAAGGATCACGGTGGTCAGCAGGGTGCCGATGTTGTAGCCCAGAGGTCCGAGGACGACCAATGCCACAGGGAAGCCAATGCCGAAGCACAGCATGGGCACAAAGAACACGCGGATGGCCTTGGGGCACCACTTGTTGGCCCACTTTTCAATAAAGGACATGAAAATGACGGTCAGGATAGCCGGGAATACCTGTCCGCCGTAAGCGATATTCTGCAGCTTGATGCCGAGGAAGTAAGCACCGCCCTCGGTAGCCAGCAGAGCGGAAACGCTGGGGTGGATCATGGCAGCAGCCAGAGCCACAGACACCAGCTTGTTGCAGTTGAACTTGGTTGCAGTGGTGAAGGCGACCATGACGGGCAGGTAGTACAGAGCTGCATCTGCCACGCCGACAAACACCTTATAGGCGATATCTCCGCTGCTCATCAGGCCCAGAGTGCTCAGCAGCACCATCAGAGCCTTCAGAACGCCTGCACCTGCAATGGCGGGGACCAGCGGCTGGAAGATGCCGACCATATAGTCCAGAATAATGCCGCCAATCTCTTTTTTGCCCTTGGGGGCAGCGGGAGCTGCAGCCTGACCTGCGTTGAAGGTGCCCAGCTTGAGCAGCTCATCGTACACTTCGATGACATCGTTGCCGATGACCACCTGACACTGCGGGCCGCTGGAAATAACGCCCATAACACCGGCAGTCTTTTTCAGGGCTGCAGCATCCACCTTGGAGGTGTCTGCCAGAGTGAAGCGCAGGCGGGTGGAGCAGTGCTCGACCTGCACAACGTTTTTCTCGCCGCCAACCAGACGCAGCACGTCGGAGGCAGTCTGCTTGTAGTTCTTCATTTTGTTCTCCTTTATCTTGTGTGTGGTGGCATTTCCCTGCCGCCCGGCCGAAGCGGACAAAAGAAAAAAGACCCAACAGAATGACCCCGTGTACAATTTCTCCCGGAATCATAGTATCTGGCTACAATTCACCCAAAAGAAAAGGTATTCGTCATTCCATCAGATCCTGCCTGCATTACCAGTAACATGTCCAACTGGATATTGTGGTATTAGTATATCAATCCTCTTTTCGTTTTTCAATATGACTTTTTCACAAAATAAATCTTAAAAAATTATGAAGTTCGTATATTCATTTGTTTTTTCACATAGCTGTCGGTGTGTGCTCGTGTACTCCTTTCACCGCCCTGCCCTGATGCCGACCGCACATCTTGCGCACCGCGCCGCCGCTTGTTATAATAAGTGTAACGATCTGTTTATCACTTTTTACATACAGGAGGTACCATCCATGCGCATTGCTTACGAGACTATGCTGGCCGAATTTGAGCGGGTCCTGACCAAATACGGTTTCAGTCCAGAGCGTGCCCACGAAGCGGCCGAGATCTTTGCCCAGAACAGTCTGGCCGGCGTGTTCAGCCACGGGCTGAACCGCTTCCCCCGCGTGGTGGAATACCTGCGCAAGGGCGAGATCGACCCCGTCTCTGAGGCCGAGTGCATTGCCAGCTTTGGTGCCATGGAGCGCTGGGACGGCAAGCGCGGCTTTGGCCCGCTGAACGCCAAGCACGCCATGGACCGTGCCATAGAGCTGGCTCATCAGTTCGGCATTGGCATGGTGGCGCTGGGCAACAACAACCACTGGATGCGCGGCGGCACCTACGGCTGGCAGGCCGCAGACGCGGGCTGCATCGGCATCTGCTGGTCCAACACCTGCCCCAACATGCCTGCATGGGGCGCAAAGGACAACCACATCGGCAACAACCCGCTCATTCTGGCCGTGCCGCGCTCGAACGGGGAACACATCATGGTGGATTGCGCCCTGAGCCAGTTCAGCTACGGCAAGCTGGAAACGATGCATCTGGCCGGCAAGCAGCTGCCTGTGGTGGGCGGCTACGATGCAGACGGCAGCCTGACCACCGACCCCGCTGCCATTGAAGAGACCCGCCGCATGATCCCCATTGGCTACTGGAAGGGCAGCGGCCTTTCCATCCTGCTGGATATGATCGGTACTATCCTGACGGGCGCAAACTCGGTGGCAAAGATCGGCACCTTTGGCGATGAAGTGGGCCTGACCCAGATCATGATCGCCATTGATCCGGCAAAGTTCCAGTCCGCCGACCTCACCGATGCCGTCATTGATGCCATTGCCGCCGATGTGGCATCCAGTGAGCCTGCAGAGCCGGGCCGTGAGGTGCGCTGCCCCGGCATGGGCGAGCACCGCAGCCGCAAGGAGAACATGGAGCTTGGCATCCCGGTAGCCGAGGAAAAGTGGGCCGAAGTGCTGGCGATGTGATGCAATGTTAAAAGGGGTATCTCTCCGGCAGACAGAGAGACACCCCTTTTCTTTTTATCTGTGGTTTTCCGCAAATATCCGGCCCAGCTGGGACAAGATATCATGCGGCAGCATTCCGTACTCGCCAAGCGCAGCAGCGGCACGGTCGGCAGCGGCACCGTGCAGATACACCGCGCAGGCCGCAGCTTCGTATGCAGGCAGGCCGCAGGCCAGCAGGGCCGCCGTCATACCGGCCAGCACATCTCCGCTGCCGCCCCGGGCAAGACCGGGGTTTCCGGTAGGGTTTGTGCACACGCGGCCATCTGGTGCAGCCACCACGGTACGGCAGCCCTTGAGTACCACCACAGCGTTCCATTTTTCTGCATACTGGCAGGCAGTATTTTCACGGTCCGCATTGATCTGCGCCACCGAAAGCCCGGTGAGCCGGGCCATCTCGCCGGGGTGCGGGGTCACGATCAGCTCTCCCGCCGGGTGTGGCAGCGTTTTGCCCTCGGCCAGTAGCTGCGCGGCGGCGTTCAGGCCGTCCGCATCCAGCACCGCGCTGCCTGCAAAGCCGGGCAGCAGCTTCTGCACCAGCGTGCGTGTTTCGGCCGCGCGGCCTGTGCTCTGGGCTGTACCGCCAAGTCCCGGGCCCAGCAGCAGCACCGTCGCCTTCTGGCGCTGGAGCTGTGGAATGCTCTCCGGCGAGATGCCGCCTTCGGCCCCCGCCACGCAGGGACACAGGCAGCATTCCGGCAGGCGGGCCACCGCAGCTGCCAATACCGGCTCCACGCTGGCCAGCGTTACAATGCCCGCACCGGTGCGCAGCGCACCCTCGGCAGCCAGCAGGGCCGCACCTCGGTAATATGCGCTGCCTGCCACAGCCAACACGGTGCCAAAGCTGCCCTTGTGGCTATCGCGCGGGCGCGGCGGGATGTTGTGCCAGACAAATTCGGATGTGATCTCGGTTGACATTTTATGCTTCCCCCTGCACCAGTTTGCGGATCTGCTTTTCCACATTCTGCACTTCCTCATGGAACATGCGGGCGGAGACACGCAGCGCGCCGTGGCCCAGAATGATGATCTGCTCCATGCCGTCGGAAGTAGCCACACGCACCCGCCGCCCCTTGCCGATCTCATGAGTAACGTGCTCGATGAACATATCGGCGGTTTCGGCTTCCTTGGTATAGACCACATGGATGTTATGGTACTGCTCAATGCTGCCGGGGCTGCCCGGCACACGATAGGCATCGAATACAAGAATAAGATTGCACTTCTGGTAGCCCTGATAGTTGCACAGAATATCCATCAGCTTGTGGCGGGCCGCTTCCAGACTGTCCTTTGCAAGGGCGTTCAGCTCATCCCACGCAAAGATGATATTGTAGCCGTCCACCAGCAGATATTCGGGCAGGATTTCCCACTGCTGGGCATCAAAATCCGGGCGTTCCCGCTTTTGCACCGGGCGGAATGCCGCCAGCGGGTCCCGTTTGATGGGGCCATAGGTGCGCTCGAAGATTTTGAGCAGCTCGGCATCCTCTTCCAGTGTTGCGCGGTAAGCCGCTGTCCGGCGCTGGGGCACGGACTGCGTCTCCTGCTCCGGGCTTTTGCTTTTTCCCCAGCCGCTGTCCACATGCATGTGGCTGCGCACCTGATTCCAAGGCACCACAAAGCCCGCGCCATGGGCACAGAACACCGAATCTGCCGGGTTGTCAAGGTCGTGCTCCGGCTCGTAGCCCACAGCTTCAATGATCTCCGCCGCATTGTGGCAGGGCCGGTAGCCGTCCAGCGTCAGGGTCAGGTGTCCCCGGCCCCGGGTATAGCCCACCACCTCCATGGGGTAGCTGCGCATGGTGGCCACCGGTGCAAAACCGGTGAGCACAGCAGCCTCTTCCCCGCTTTCTGGCGGGTCAAAGCTGCCCTCCATGCGCTGGATATCGGTCATGGCACGGCCAAGGTTCTCCACCGGCACTTCCAGCCGAAAGGCATACCATGGCTCCAGCAGCTGGCTTTTGGCCAGCATCAGGCCCTGCCGCACCGCGCGATAGGTGGCCTGCCGGAAATCTCCGCCCTCCGTGTGTTTAAGATGGGCGCGGCCCGCAATGAGGGTGATCTTCACGTCCGTCAGCGGCGCACCGGTCAGCACGCCAAGGTGCTGCTTTTCTTCCAGATGGGTCAGCACAAGGCGCTGCCAGTTCTTGTCCAGCACTTCTTCCCGGCAGTCGGCGGCAAACTGCATCCCGCTGCCGCGGGGCAGGGGCTCCAGCTTGACATGCACCTCCGCATAATGGCGCAGCGGCTCGTAGTGGCCCACGCCCTCCATAGGCTCCGTGATGGTCTCCTTGTACAGAATGCCGCCGGGGCCGAACTCCACGTTCAGGCCAAAGCGCTCTGCCAGCAAACTGCGCAGCACTTCCAGCTGCACCTCGCCCATGAGCTGCACATGGATCTCGCCCAAAGTCTCGTTCCATACCACATGGAGCTGCGGCTCCTCTTCTTCCAGCCGGTGCAGCTTGCCCAGTGCCGCGTGCACATCAGCCCCCTCCGGCAGCAGCACCTGATAGCTCAGCACCGGTTCCAGCACCGGCACATCGCTGTCGCGTTCCGCGCCAAGGCCCTCGCCCGGGCGCGCCTTGGTCAGGCCGGTGACGGCGCACACCTGCCCCGGGCCGATGGCTTCCGCCAGCGTATACTTCACGCCGGAGTACAGCCGCAACTGGTTTGCCTTTTCCTCCCACGGCTCACCATCTGCTTCGCCGGAGAGCTGGGCCTTTACCTTCAGTTCGCCGCCAGTCACGCGCAGCCATGTCAGGCGCGTGCCCTGCTCATCCTGCGACACCTTAAACACCTTGGCACCAAAGGCATCCAGCGCGGGAGCCGGACGGGTATAGCGGTCAATCCCGTCCAGCAGAGCGTCCACGCTTTCCAGTACATCGTTTTCGGTACGCCGCAGCGCCGAACCGAACCAGCACGGGAACACATGCCGGCGTGCAACGGCCGGGATGATGTCCACATTGGTCAACTGCCCGGCATCCAACATCCGGTCCATCAGGTTTTCGTCACACAGGGCCAGTGCTTCGTCCCGGTCGGCCTGCGGCACATCAAAGGCCACAAAGCCCTCGCCCAGACGGTGGTTCAGCTGGGCGAGCAGCTCTTCCCTGCTCTTGCCGGGCAGGTCCATCTTGTTCACGAACACAAAGGTGGGCACATGGTAGCGCCGCAGCAGCCGCCAGAGCGTCTCGGTGTGGCTCTGCACGCCGTCGGTGCCGCTTACCACCAACACAGCATAGTCCAGCACCTGTAGGGTGCGCTCTGTCTCGGTGGAAAAATCCACATGGCCGGGGGTATCCAGCAATGTGATATCCGTATTGCCCGCCGTCAACAGGGCCTGCTTGGAAAAGATGGTGATGCCGCGCGCTTTTTCAAGCGTGTCGGTATCCAGAAAGGCATCCTTGTGATCCACACGGCCCAGCTTGCGGATCGCGCCGGAGCGGTAGAGCATGGCTTCCGAAAGGGTGGTCTTGCCGGAGTCCACATGGGCAAGGATGCCCAGAACGATTTGTTTATGCGTTGTTTCCATCCGCTTCTCCTACAATCAAAAATTCATTTTTATTGTAGCACGGATGGGGAAAAAAGAAAAGTTTTTGATTTAGAATGGGGTCGAAACCCAAAAACGCAGTTTATCTTATCGGCTTTTCGCGTGAAAAAACAGCTCTGGAAAATCCGCAGATTTTCCAGAGCTGTAAATATAAGAATAACAATTCCGCTATTCATAGCCAAAGCGAACGCGTCGGCCATTTTAACGGTCAATTACTCCACGATGATGCTCTTGCCGGTCATTTCAGCAGGCACGGGCAGACCGATATACGGCAGCATGGTGGGAGCGATATCTGCCAGACAGCCGCCCTCGCGCAGCTTCACATCGCCGCAGCCAACAGCCACAAAGGGCACCACGTTGGTGGTGTGTGCGGTGAAGGGGGTGCCGTCCGGGTTCATCATCTTCTCGGCGTTGCCGTGGTCGGCGGTGATGAAGGCGCAGCCGCCGGCCTTCAGCACAGCGGACACCACCTGATCCACAGCGGTATCCACAGCCTCAACGGCCTTGACCGCAGCATCGAACACGCCGGTGTGGCCCACCATATCGCAGTTTGCGAAGTTCAGGATCACCACATCGTACTTGCCGCTCTCGATGCGCTTGACGCACTCGGCAGCAACCTCGGGGGCGCTCATCTCGGGCTTCAGGTCATAGGTGGCGACCTTCGGGCTGGGGATCACGCAGCGGTCCTCGCCCTCGTAGGGAGCCTCCACGCCGCCGTTGAAGAAGAAGG
>ERZ840057.2418-NODE-2418-length-12923-cov-3.627526_pt1 | contig 12923 bp, 6 predicted proteins | sample MGYA00519907_ERZ840057 | MGnify/ENA primary metagenome ERZ840057 (study PRJEB31850, sample SAMEA3708862) | human gut metagenome | biome: human gut; feature: human-associated habitat; material: faeces | place: China | collected 2014 ...
CTTCCCTTTGTGAACAGATTAATTATGTACTGTCTTATGTATTTCAGGGCAATCACATGCTGAAAAAGCCCATCAATGCTCCATATAAATGTTTTTCCCTCCGAATCAAAAATTCTGTCCAATACAAAAGCCAGGCACAAAAATATAAAAGTATAGATTGATACAAATCCTAATATATTTCTAACCTGACTTTTTTTGTTATTATTCATTTTCTTCACTCCCCTATAATCGTGATTTTCATCACCTTTTTATTCATAGAATTGTTCCTGATACCGTAATGTTATCTTAAAAGACCTAATATTTATGAATATATTTCTTAAGATTTATTTAAGTTTTCCCCTCAAGTGTTTTCTTTATTATTTTTGGCTTTATGATTTTTTATTTTGTTTTTTGTTTTATGGTTTTTGTTTATGTGAATTTTTTATTTTTATGCTTTTGTCTTCTTTTGTTTATTTGGATTATTTATATGCTTTATCCTTGTTAATGTTGTTTAACACTTCTGTTGTCAAAAGCATTATTGCCGTAAATATATACAGGGAATAATCCTATGTTAATATACTGTGCAATAAGTCCGAATAATGGTGGCATAAATGTTGTTCCCACATAAGCAAATGCCATCTGTATTCCGATAACCGCCTGTGAATTATCCACACCAAAGTTAAATGGTGTTGAATGAATAATTGACGGATATATTGGTGCGCAACCAAGACCTATTGTTATAAGTCCTGCCAAAGCAATGGCTGAACCCGGTATTGGCATAAATAACAGTACAATACCTGCCACAATTATTGTAATTCCAAGTCTTATCATATTCTTGTCGCCTAACTTGTCTGCAATAAATCCGCACAGGAAACGTCCAAATGTAATTCCTATGTAGAATAATGCTGCAAACTTGGCTGCTGTGTTGCTGTCAATGCTTCTATTTAATACAAGATAGCTTGCACACCACAATGTTGTTGTCTGCTCAACTGCACTATAGCAAAAGAATGCAAATAAAATGTAAATTACCCCTTTAATATGTAATACTTCTGATAATGATTTAGCTTTTCTCTCCTGTGGCTCTTCCTGAGTTCTTTCGTTACTTCCATTGCTTACATTGTTTTCGCTGTTTTCTACTTTTTTCCATAATGGCAATGTTATAAATAATGCTGCTGTAAGTGTAAACTGAATTACTGAAATAACACTGTAACCACCACGCCAGCCTAAACCGTGAGCCATACATGTTCCTATAATATATGGTCCTATTGACGCGCCAACTCCCCAGAAACAGTGAAGCCAGCTCATATGTTTTGAGGAATAATGTAGTGCAACATAATTATTTAATGCCGCATCTACAGCTCCTGCACCTAATCCATATGGTACTGCAAGCACACATAATATTATGAAACTATGTGATAGTGAAAATCCAAGCAATGCTACTGCTGTCATTAATACACTAATAGCTGTAACTTTTCCCGTTCCAAGCTTAATGTTTAATCTGTCTGAAAACAAACTTGATATAACCGTTCCCATTGATATAATCATTGTTATAATTCCTGCTGAAGACAATGATGCATTAAGTTCGATATGCATCTGTGGCCACGCTGAACCCAACAGAGTATCAGGCAAACCTAAACTTATAAATGCTAAATAAATAATTACTAATAATGCTGAATACACTTTTTCCTCCTTCTTTTGCATTTTCCTGCAAGTTACTTTTTAGTTTTCAGATTATATTAATTTTCTTAAATTAAAATTTTTATTCCTGAATCTGTGTTTTGGACTCTATATTTCTTTGTAGTATTTCTACTACCTGTTTTATAATTTTTTCATCTGTTTGATATTTTTTATACTCACTAATTCCCGGAAGTCCCATAAAAACGTCTGGATTTCTATATTTCATTATGCTCTCTATAATTGTTTTTCCCGACATATGGAAGCTTTTGGTTTTTGTTCTCTTAATCAGTTCTGCAATATTATTTTGACTTACACCTGCACCAACTAATATTTCTATTCTTCCTTCCGCCTGTTCAACCAAATTTCTAATGGTTTCAGCACCTACAATGCAGTTCTGTTTTCCTCCTGAAGTTAAAATCGTATCCACACCAAGTTTTATGGCTTCTTCCATTGTTTGAAAATAATCCTTACACATATCGAAAGCTCTATGAAGCGTAATTTTACACTGACCTGCCTCTTTAATAAGTTCTTTCATCTGCTTTTCATTTAATGTTCCGTCAATATTTAAACTCCCAATTACAACTGCATCCGCACCTTCGTTTTTAAAGTTTTCCACCTGTCTGCACATAATTTCGTGTTCATATTCTGTGTAGCAAAAATCACCGTAACGAGGACGTATCATTACGTTAATTGGAATCTGAATATGGTTTCTAATAGTTTTAAACAATTCTAAATCCGGAGTTGTTCCTCCTATAACAAGATTTGAGCATAACTCAATTCTTGTTGCTCCTCCATTATATGCGGAAATTGCTGATTCTACTGAATCAACACAAACTTCTAATATGTATTTTGACATATGATTTCTCCCATAAATTTCAATTTCGATAATTGTATCACACTTATTTATTCCTTGTATATATTTTATCTTCTTTTTTATTGTTTTTTCTTTTTCATCTTAACGACTCATATGGTACAATAAATTCTAAGGTTGGGTTTTGTATATTTTCTATAAACACCCTTAAATTTATTCTACATAATTATAGAAGAATGGAGAGAAAATGAAAAAAAATATTATAGTAATTTTGCCCATGATACTGTCGGTTATAACCGTGGCAATATTTTTTAACCTTTCGGTTAAACCTATGGATACGGCAACTAATGTTTTGGGCCAGAAAGAAACGATGAGTCAGAATAAAAATTCGAAGAAAAACACTATAGGAAACGCAGCTCAAAATAATAGCAATTCAAAATCAATCGGAAGCAACACAGGCAATTCATCCGATGAAAGCAAATCTTCAAGTTCAGGACAAACCACTACTAAAGATTCAAGTACTGTTGCAACAACCGCTCCTGCTAATACTATTAAGTTAAGTTTTGTTGGGGATTGTCTCTGTGCAACAGACGAAAATACTTCTTATGAGAATTGTTTTAATGACGTTGCAAAGGCTAAGAATCCTTCATATTTTTTAGAGAAAGTTAACTCTTATTTCTTAAATGATGACTTTACAATTGCTGACTGCGAAAATGTTTATTCAGACAGCAAGAAGTTGAAAGTTAGCGACAAGGGACAATATGCAGATCCTAACGTCCGTGCTTTTTGGTTTAAGTCACCTGCAAAAAATGCCAAAATCTTATCAGCCGGTGGAATTGATATGGTTTCTATTTCAAATAATCATATTAATGATTACGGCTTGGAGGGACATGAAGACACAAGAAAAGCTTTAGATGCTGCTAACGTTAAATGGGGCGAGGAAGGTAAGATTGTTTATTTTGAAAAGCATAATTTTAAAATTGCTGTAATTTGTGTATCTATGTATGGCGATTATGTTTTACCTACAATTCAGTCTGCCCTGAAAAAAGCTACGAAAAAAAGTGACTATCAAATTATTTATTTCCACGGTGGAACTGAAGGTCTTCACGAACCTGAAAGCTGGAAGGTTAACGCCTGTCATACTTTAATTGATTCCGGTGCCGACCTGATAATCGGCGACCACCCACACGTGCTACAGCCATTAGAGAAATACAAAAACAAAACAATTATTTATTCAATGGGCAACTTTATTTTTGGTGGCAACCGCCATCCCGAAAACCGCACAATCATATACCAGCACACAATAACTCTTACTTCAAATAATAAAGTATCAAAGGAAACCGGCGACATAATTCCATGCTACGTCTACACCGGAGATACAAACAACTGGCAACCTGCACCAATAAAAGACAAGGCTACGAAAAAGAAAGTGCTAAGTTTTATGAACGGGAAGAGAAAAAGTCCGCTGTAGATTAAATGTTGTAGAAAGTACCCCGATACGGCAAAAATGCTTTTCGGGGTGCTTTTTCAAAAATAAATAAGGTCCGATATTTCTACCAGACCTTTTTATTTCAAATATTCAATTATATAAATTCAATTTTGAATCAACTACTCTACAATTCAATACTTTCAATATTCAATATTTGAATTCTATCTACTTATTATAATAAATGTGCTCTTAAATCTTCATCGCTCATTTCTGTTAAGTATGCAGGTGCAATATCTAATACTGTCTTGCATCCTTTCTGGCCTTCATCATAAAGACGTTTTGCAGCTCTTGCATAAGCGATTAATACACTTGTTGTAAATTCAGGGTTTGAATCTAACTTTAAGCTATATTCGATAATGTGATTATGTTCTTTGTTCATTCCTGTCTTTCCTGAACGAATTACAAAACCACCGTGAGCCATTCCGCTGTGGTTCTTTTCTAATTCTTCTTCAGTAATGAAGTGAACTGTTGTATTGTAATCTGAGAAATAGTTAGGCATTTCTTTGATTTCTTTCTCTACTGTTGCAGCATCTGCACCTTCTTCTAATACAACAAAACATTCTCTTTCATGTTTTTCTCTTGTTGTAAGTTCAGGATTTTCACCTGATCTAACTCTTTCCAAAGCACTTTCAACAGGAATTGTGTACTGCTTTGCATTCTTAACGCCTTTGATTCTACGAATTGCATCTGAATGTCCCTGACTAACACCTTTGCCCCAGAATGTGTAATCTTTTCCATCCGGAAGAATTGCATTAGCATAAACTCTGTTAAGTGAGAACATTCCCGGATCCCAACCTACTGAAATAACTGCTACTTTTCCAGCTTCCTTAGCCGCCTTATCTACTGCTGCAAAATGTTCAGGAATTCTTGCGTGAGTATCAAAACTGTCAATTACGTTAAACATTGAAGCAAACTGTGGAGTCTGTACAGGAAGATCTGTAGCACTACCACCACATAAAATCATAACATCTATCTTGTCTTTCCAGTCTGCTACTTCATCAATATGACATACCGGAACATTTTCTGTTAAAATAGTTACATTCTTAGGATCTCTTCTTGTAAATACAGCAACTAATTCCATATCATTAGCTTCTTTAACTGCGCATTCAACACCTTTTCCAAGGTTACCATAACCTAAAATACCAATTCTTGTTTTCATTTCAGTCTCTCCTCTAATATTTTTTACTTAATCTTCTCTCTGGTTTTCACCAACTAACATAGTCTTTTAAAATTTTTCACCAAAAAAATTATAGTTTTTTTCACCCTATTTGGCAATACTTTAACTGCATATTTATTCATTTATTATAACAAAAAAATTCCATCCTCTCCAACTATTAAGGCGCTGTATCGATATTGCTTCATCGACACAGCGCCCCGTTTAGGTAAACTTAAATAATTATCTAACTCTACTATTTCTCTAGCTTTACTGATTATCTAACTTAAATAATTCTCTAACTTTACTGTTTCTCTAACTTGCTATTTTTTAACTTTTATAGCCTTCTTTGCACTCCATTTTCCTTTGACTTTCTTTCCGTTACTGTCTACTTTGTATGCACAAACCTGAATGTAGTATTTCTTCTTTGCCAATTTTTTGATTACAAGTTTGTTTTTTGTAATTGTTATTATTTTGGCCTTTTTCATTTTCTTGTTTGTTGCATATCTAAGCTGATAGCCTTTTACGCCATTTACTTTTCTCCATTTTACTGTTAATGATTTCTTCTTATTGTTCTTTGCAGAAACACCTTTAACCTTTGCAGGTTTTGTTACTTTTGCGGATACCTTACCTCCAGCATTAGGATTGTCAGTTTTTGGATTTGATGGCTTATTTGTATTTTCAACAACAATCTGTTTTACAACCTGACCTTCATATAAGTCCTTGAAAGTTACAACTACTTCGTATGTTCCAACTTCCTTTACTTCATTTACTGCCTTGCCTGTTGCTTTGTTTCTGTAAGTTACTGTGTAGTATTCAGATGAAATCACCTTGTCATCTGTATCATTTACAGTTACTGTTGGAGTAATGCTGTTTCCTGTATATTCAAATTTTGTATTTGAAATATCAACACTCTTAATCTGTTTTATAGGCTGTTTTTCTGTCTGACCGCATTTACATCTTTTTTCTATGTAACCGTCTTTTTCAGTTGTTGCCTTTGTTACTGTTGATAATGCAACATAATCATGCTTATGCTCTTCTTCAAGTTCTTCGCCTGTTGAACTTTCTCCCAATTTAACAAGATTACTTACTTGAGCACCTATGTTTTCCTCATCAATTACACCTGTATTATATAACTTGCTAAATATTGAATTGCCTTCATCATATGCGCTGATTCCACCAATATCTTCCAAACCACTTATTTTACCATTGTTAACAAGTCCTGTTCCTTTTACAGAAGAAGTATAACTAAATATTCCGCCTACATAACCATTTGATGAAATATTTCCGTTATTTATACAGTTTGTAACAGTTATACCTTCCGCATAATCAATTATTCCTGCTGCTTCTTCGCCACCAAATACATTACCATTATTAATACAGTTGCTTACTTCAGCCTCATTACTATTTTTATTTTCTATACATTGTGCGATTCCGCCTGCACTATATCGTCCATTAATGGCACCGTTATTTTCGCAGTCTGATAATTTCAAATTTCCAGAACTGTTACCAATTATTCCTGCTACTGTATCTCCTTCAATTTCACCGTTATTAACACAATTATTTATAATTAATTCATCGGCATATGTTGATCCATTAGACCCATTATATATAATACATATTCCTGCTGTATAAGTATGATTACCCTTTGCTATACTTTCCACTTTGCCTTCATTTGTACATCCTGTTATTGATGTTGTACATGGTCTATTATCTGTATTAGTAACTCCTGCAACAATTCCTGCTGTATAACCATAAGTTGTAATGTCACCTCTGTTAATACAGTCTTTTATAATACAATTTTTAGCTTGAGCAATAATACCACCAACTACATATGCCTTCGTGGTAGCAATATTTCCATTATTTTCACATTTATCAAAAATACAATTCTCTGCCTCGCATACCAATCCTGCCACTATCTGCGTATCATTGTTGTATATAATGTCTGCATTATTTATACAATGTATAAATTCACTCGCATATGCTTCCATTATCATAGCTGAACAATAACCGTCTATTTCAATCCTATTACCTGTAATACTACAGTTTGTAAATTTTGAATCAATAGTAGAATTTGCAAGGTAGACGCCCAAACCTCTGCCACCTTCTTTTTCTTTACATTCGATTTCAAGATCCTTTATTTCACTTACGTAAATATCATCGAATAACTTTGTTTGAGTTCCATTTGAATTAATTCCTGATATTTTATGACCATTGCCATCAAAAGTACTATTTTTCAGTGTTTTTCTTCCAATAACGTCATCTTCATCATCATAATTTTCCGGAAACTCTATATCATTTATAAGTTTTCCGCTGATTCCTGACTCTACATTTTTCAAATATGTAATTAATTGGTCAAATGTAGAAATTTCATAGTAACCGTCTTTCTCGCTTTTTACTACTTCCTCGTCAGCGCCACATTCCATACACTTGCCATCTTTAAATGAGTGCTCTAATTTCTCAATTGTTTTGCCTTCTTTAATAACTTTATGGCATATTGTGCAATATACATCTCCTGTGTAGCCTTCTTTTTCACATGTTGCTTCTACACTTTTATAATCCTTTATCAAACATGAATCTATTTCTTCCGGATCCATATCATGATATGCCTTTATGACCTTATTTTCCGGCTGGTTTTCATTTTCCAAACCGCAATACTTACATTTACTGTCACCTAAATATCCGTCAGTTGTACATGTTGCCTTTACGCTATTAACTAAGACATACCTATGATCTGCATATCCATAGTCTTCATCTTCTAAAACTTTCTCATTTCCACAATTCACACATTTTAAATAACGTTTACCATATTCATTACATGTAGGTTCAATTGACTTATAATTAATGTAATTATGTTCACTGTCAGGTTCTATGTTTTCACCATGTTTTACAACTTTTCCGCATAAATCACATATAACATCTCCTGTATAACCACCTTCTGAACATGTTTTAATTGTTTCATTTTCTATATGTGTCCTATCATGTGGACAATCAATCTTTACAGTAAATTCTCCATAGTTATCGTCATATGGAACTATCACCAAGTAATATTTCTTATCTTTTTGAACCTTATATTTAACTGCCGGAGCTCCTTTTCCACCACCAGACTCATTTTTTGTCAGATAGTTTTTTAAGATTATACGGTCGGTATCTCCTGAATAATATTTTTCAAGTTCCTCCTCAAGCATTTCATCGCTATAATTTGTTTCGTCAAACAAGTATCCAATATTATACCAATATTTTGTGTTATTACATTCAAAAAGAATTTTTTCAGTTTCCTGTGCAGTGTACTCTATTACCTGAATTGGAATTCCTTTTGTTATATGCGAAGAATATTCTGTGCCTTTTTTAGCATTCTCTATTCTTCCACAATTAACACATACCTCATTTTCATATTTATGTTCAAGCTTTGGTATTACCTTATTTTCTTTTAATACTTTATCACATACTGAACATTTTTCTTCACCTGTTTTTCCTTCGATATAACAATTTGCTTCTCTGGCATCCACAACCTCAACTGTATGTTCACCCGGTTCCAAAGTCTGTCCCTGTTCCACAAGTTTTCCACATGTATCACAAATAACATCACCTGTGTAACCACCCTCTGTACAGTCTGAAAGTGTTCTTCCTTCCCTGTGTGTTTTCTCATGAGCACATGTTATTGTTATTCTAAATTCACCTGTAGCTGTTGAATAAGGTCCTACAACAAAATAATATATCTTATCTTTCTCTAATTCTGCGGTTATTTCAGGTGCCGAGTTTGCGCCATCATCATCGTTAATCTTCCAATAACCTTTTAATATAGAATTGCCTCCGGTATTATTACCTATTATTGCGTTAAACTTTTCTATTCCGTCTATTATAACCTGGTCATTAAAGTTTTCTTCTTTAAATAAATAGCCATATGAATCCCAAACTGTAATATTTTCACAATAAAACTTGTACTTTCCATTTTCAGGTGCCTTAAACTGTATTACCTGGAACGGATATAAATTTGTTGTCTTTGATGTATATGTTGTATCTAACTGGGCATTATTAATTCTTCCACAGTTTTTACATACATTATCTTCATATTCATGTTCAAGTTTTGGAGTAACTGTTCCCTCTGCTAATTTTTTATTACAAACACTACAATATGTATCGCCTGTATAACCCGTTACATAGCAGGTTGCATCTTTAACATCTAATACTGCTTCCTGATGTTCACCCGGTTCCAAAGTCTGTCCCTGTTCCACAACTTTTCCACATGTATCACAGACAGTATCTCCTGTATAACCTCCAACTGTACAATCCGATAAAGTTTTTCCTTCTATATGTGTTTTATCGTGAGTACATGTTATTGTTACGCTAAATTCTCCTGTATATGTATAAGCATAATAAGTACCTAAAACGAAATAATATGTCTTATCTTTCTCTAATTCTGCTGTCATTGCAGGTGCACCATTTTTACCCCCATCATCATTAACACCCCAAAAACCATCTAATCTTGAATTCTCTACATTCGAATTTTCTAATTTTGCATTAAACTTTTCTATTCCGCCTTTTATAACCTGGTCATTAAAGTTTTCTTCTTTAAATAAATAGCCATATGAATCCCAAACTGTAATATTTTCACAATAAAACTTGTACTTTCCATTTTCAGGTGCCTTAAACTGTATTACCTGGAACGGATATAAATTTGTTGTCTTTGATGTATATGTTGTATCTAACTGGGCATTATTAATTCTTCCACAGTTTTTACATACATTATCTTCATATTTATGTTCTAATTTTGTAATGGCATCCCCGGCTTCTAATGTTTCTCCACAAACTGTACAATATATTTCACCTGTATAACCATCTAAATAACAGCTTGCTTCCCTAACCTTACGAAGCTCTTCTGACTCTGTATGTCCATTGGCCGGAGTTGTTTTCCCATGTTCCAAAACCTTCTTACATGTAGGGCAAATCTTATCGCCTGTATAGCCATCTTCTGTACATGTTGCCTCTTTTACTGTTTTTTCATCAATAACAGCCTCTGCATGTCCTCCCGGCTCTGTCTCTTTTCCATCTGCTATCTTTTCATCACAGAATCCACAATAAGTATCTCCTGTGTAACCTCCCTGCTCACAGTCTGCAAAAGTTTTATTCTTTACAACATACTGTGATTCAGGATGAATACATTCATTGTATTCTATGACACCTGTATTTCTACTTGACACAGTACAGTCATTCCATTTTTCTGCACCTGAACTTCTTGTGCTATCGTAAATTTCCGCTACTGTTTCATTTTCACTGTTAGGTTCACCTTCGTTCCAATTAGTGTAATTTACTTCGCTTCCATCTGCCCACATCCATTCCTGAATATTTTCCTTATTTCTCATAAGTCCAATATAAGATGATGTAGTTGTTTTTCCTGTACTTGAAACCTTTGCAACTATCTCATTCTCTTCTGCTGAAGAAATACAGGCAAGGTAGCCGCCGCTTTCCTTAGCTTCTGCATTTACCTGCTCGTATGTTCCCACACTACTTAACTTATAAAAATGTCCTGTTGTGGTATCATATGCCATGTCATCCATATAAACCACACTCTCATTTGTATCCTCTTCTTCCGCTGCACTTACCGGCACTTCACGTACTCCAATAGTTGTTACAACCATTGCCAATGCCAATGTTGTGCTTAGTAATTTTTTCCATTTTCTCCTCATATATTATCCTCCTTTTTTATCGTACCTTGTCTGTTACAACATTATTATAAAAAAATAATATATAAGAAATCTATAAGCTGGCGTCCAACGGTTATTTTGTGGCGTCAAGTGGTTGTAATAAAACTCCTGAAACGATAAATTTGTTTTCGTCTGTTTTTATATTAACGTCTCCGTTGTATTTGTGAACAACATATTTTACCGACTCAATTCCAATACCGTTGCCGTTAGCCTTAGTTGTCAGAAATTGCTGATTTTTCTTTTTAATACTTCCATTAAAACCATTCTCAATATAAAAAACTATTGAGTCTGAATTAGGCTTGTAGATTTTTAAATTAATATATCTTTTATTTTCCTGCACCTCATCACAGGCATCAATTGCATTCTCCAAAAGATTTCCAAACAATACTGTTAAATCTGCCTCCTTAACATTGGTTTCTTCCGGCAACTCAATATTTAACTTTAACTTTATTTTGTGAGCTTCCGCCTGCTGAACATAATATACAATCAGTGCATTTAAAGTAAAATTGGTGCAATAAACCAAAGGCTTCTTTAATGACACGTGTTCCAAATATGTTTCTATGTACTCTGTAATTTTCTTACACTCATTGTTTTCTGCCATTGTGTGAACAGCCTTCATATGATGCTTCAAATCGTGACGCGCCCTCCTTGTAGATTCCATTTGCTTCTTCATATTTTCAAAACAAAGATTTTCAATTTCAAGCTGTTTCTTTTCTTCTTCCAAATTAAGATTATATTGAAATTCAGCCATAGAATTAACAATAACCGTATAAACAACCAAAGCTCCAAGATTAATAAAAAACGTAAAAATCATATTAACCGGGTCCATTGCTAACTCAATTGATGATTTTGTACTAAAATAAAGCCCATGATACCAAAACAGATAAAAAGTTGCCGGAATTGTCCACAAAAATCTCCAAATCTTTTTCCCCGTATCTATATGAGCCATCCCTTTTATATACTTTTTAAAATATAAAAATAAAAGTGGAATAAATATAAGCTGCACTATCATTGTGCATAAAGAAAAAGACCATTTGTTGTTTTCAACTGCAAGCTGTGGAAAAATATGACCTTCCACACACTTTGCACACATTACAACAAAGTTGGCAAAATTAGATACTATTAATAAAACAAATACAAGTTTTCCTACATTCTCTTTTATTGCAAGAAAATAAAATCCACCGTAGCATACTGTGCTTAGCAGTGAAAATAAAGCTTTCTGTTCCTGTGAACACATTGTTGCATATATTCCAAGAGCACTTTGAATTACCGTAAGAATAACAATGCATCCGCTTAACTTAATTTTGGACATTCTAAACTTGTCCTCGAAAGGATACAACGCCAGTCCTAAATATGGCAAAAGACTAACCATCGAATACAATATAATTTCAAACATTCTAAAAGAGGTCATTTACGTTTCCTAACCCCATTCCGCACACTGTTACAACTTTCATCTTCTCGCCTCCTTTTCCATTAATTTTTTCATAAGAAAATCTGTATATTGCTTCTTCACTTCACCATACTTTCTTCTGCTAATTGGAACAAATTCACCATCCTTCATTCTAAATCTGTCCTCTTCGATTCCGTCAACCTGTTCCAAATTAACCATTACACCTTTAAAACTTGGAATTAATTGTCCGAATGATTCCATCATTTTTTCAAAATCTTTTTGTGTACTTCTTGTTTGTATCTGTTCTCCATCACTCATAAAAATAGTTACATAATGACCTGAAAATGTTGTATACACAATAGAATTAATTATTATTTTCCGACCATCTTTCAGTTCTAAAATTTTTCCGTATTTTTTTTCTGAAAAGATTCTATCCATAACATTCTCAAGACGTGTTTTATCATAAGGCTTAATTAAATAATCTTCTGCTCTTACTTCATAACTTTCACTGGCAAACTCATTGCTCGTTGTAATAAATACAATTTTAACTTTTTTATCTTTCTTTCGTATCTCTCTTGCAGCGTCAACACCCGTTAATTTTTCCATGTATATATCCATAAAAATCAAATCAAAGAACGTTTCCTGTTCATTTTTCAAATATTCAAGTATATCTTCTGCACTGTTAAATATATGTATCTCTGAATTTTCAATATTTCTTT
>ERZ840057.2422-NODE-2422-length-12894-cov-24.759327_pt1 | contig 12894 bp, 10 predicted proteins | sample MGYA00519907_ERZ840057 | MGnify/ENA primary metagenome ERZ840057 (study PRJEB31850, sample SAMEA3708862) | human gut metagenome | biome: human gut; feature: human-associated habitat; material: faeces | place: China | collected 2014 ...
CCGCCCACCGGCAGGCTGGTGCCCTCCAAGTGGCCTGCGGCGATCTGCAGCACGCCATCGCTGGTGCCGTGGTAGATGGGCAGCTCCACACCGATCTTTTCAATGGTGATGTAGCCCATAATGCCGGTGCCGGTCACATCCAGCGTGCTTTCGTAGGTGGGAAAGCGCTGCGGGAAATACAACGCGTCCGGGTCGGCGGCGATCTGCGCATTGAACGCATCTGCCGCCTCGAAATAGGCGCTGTAGTCGGCATCGGTCAGATTGTCCACATCCTCGGCATAGGTGGCCACAGCACGGGACTGATGCAGCTGGTTGACGTAATCGCTGAGGGTGGGGTATAACATCACGGATAGACCCACGAAAAAGACGAGGATCAGGATGACGGTGCTTTTGTTCTTTTTCATGGGCTACTCCCTAATGTTATAAGGATAGGAGCGGGGGCCTTGCGGCCCCTTTGCTCCGGGTTCTTGGGGGAAATGGAGCTTACTTGTTCTCCATGCGCTTCTTGGTGACCAGCAGAACGATGGCCGCAACCATCAGGCCGCCGCCGACCACATAGAACAGGGTAGTGCCGATGCCGCCGGTGGAGGGCAGGGTAATGCCGCCGGCTTTTTTGTTGATGATGGTGGTGGACAGTTTGGAGCTATCAAGCTCAACACGATTTCCGTTGTGATTTGCTGTGATGGTCACAGGGGGGATCACAGAGCAGGGGGTGAAATCGGCAGGAGTGGTGGTCTCCTTCAGGTAGTAGGTGCCAGCGTCCAGACCCTTGACATTGAACTGACCATTAGCGGCGGATTTCATTTCAACAGCTTCTTTGTATTTATCGGTTGCGTCTTTGATGGGGTAGTAGAATTCGCCGTCTTGGTAGAGCTTCACTTCATTCTTATAATCCGCATCGCTGTACAGACGGAAGCCGGCGCCCGCCAACTCGTTGCCCGGGATATCATCATCGCGATACTTGGTGTTGTTCAGCTGGTAGGTGTACACATAGACTTCGCTTTCGGGAGTGTAGTTGGGAGTGTAGCCCCAGTATTCGCCGTCGGGTCTGGGGTTATTAGAGTACTGGAGCCGTACGCTGTTTTTGTTCTCGGCAGAGCCATTGACAGCGGCATTTTCGTTCAGGTGTGCAGTATAGGTGACCGTAATCGTAGCGCCGTTATTCAAATTGAACTCTGGATCTTTAACACAGGTTTTGACATCAGGAATGCTTACCACAAAAGAGTGATCACTTTTAAGATGGATATCATCAACCTTATACTTCGAAGTATCGTTGGTGATATCATAGGAAATTTTCTTGGATTCAATGACTACACTATCGAGTCTGTCATAAGTAATGCCCTTGGACAAGGTATCATTGAAGCGAACAGCGTACTCATTATAGTAATCGTAAGCACGGCCATTGTTTTCGCTTGCGGGCAAGGTAGCAATCAGCTGGAACTGGAACTCTTCGTTGATCGCATGGTCAGCGGAACTGCCCCAACCGTCATTGTCACCCCAAGAGCTTCCATCGTCGTTGTCGTAGACTTTCTTCTCAACAGTGGGCTTTACAACCTTAGGCGTAATTTGAACGTGATAGTGTGCTTTGTTAACCTTCAACAGGAAGGAATTGTAGGCATGATAGGAATCGCCATCGCTAAAGGGGCTAGTATCAACGATCAGATAATAACCTGCCTCATCAAGTTCGAAGCCACCGGTGTGACCACCTTGTTTGACGGGTGTCGAGTTTGCATTGGCATCCGTGTAGATATAGTTGCATACAAAACGCGCGAAAGCGATGCTGTTATCATCAGAAGTTTTCCAGTCCTTCATAACATCAAGGACTTTCTGGAGGCTATCTGCGTTGGCAAACTCGCTGCTGAGGGTAGAATCTGCCCTCAATTTGGGCAGAAAATCCTCAGGATGAGGGATGTTTTGGCCCCACTCAACGTGGGAAATCTTCGTATTGTCATCACTAACATCACCCTTGAAGATCTGGAAGGCGTCGTACTCGTGTTTTGTGTCGAGGTCCTCCTTAGTGTCGTATGCAAACGCCGGGATCGCCATGGCGCACACCATGGCAACTGCCAGCAGTGCGGCCAGCAGCTTTTTGATTACTTTCTTCATCATGATTTGCGAAAATCTCCTTTCAAGTTTTTCTGATTCCTATTTTCAGGGTCTGCTTCCGGCGCAGAATCAATTTTGCCGCCGTGTCAGGAAGGATGCAGGTTTTTTAACGTGCCCTCCTTTCGCGTCTGCGCTTTCTGCAAACCCCGCACACCAGAGCGGCAAGCATCAGCGCGCCGCCACCTGCTGTATACAGTTTGGTACCGGCCCCGCCGGTAGAGGGAAGTTCGTAGTCGGACGGATCGGCCTGACTGGTGATCACAAGGCTGTCGGTTTTTACCGACTTCTCGGCATCATCGCTGATGGTCGTGTCCAGAATCCTGATGTTATTGATTACTTCACCGTCAACAGCCGTTTTGTCAAAGTCCTTCAGCTTGACGGTGTAGCGGATAGAATAGGTTCCTGCGGCAATGGGGGAACCGGCAGAACCCAAGGTGATCTTGCGCTCACCATTATCATCTTCCCAAGTGATGCCGAGCGTTGTATTGCCGTTTTCCATGCTGAGCTGGAGCGAGTCTTCGACATATTCGGCGGTTACGCCGGTGGGCAGGGTCATGCTGTCCGCAAGCGTCAGCGGGCCGGCCTGTTCGTTCTTGACCACAAGCGTAACAGTGTAATCCAGGTAGGCATCGCTGCCATTGTAGCGCGGGTCCTTCACGCTCTGGTTAAGGTCATAGTTCGTATCGTCTTTTTTGTCCTCATCGGGGGTTTCATCCGGGTTGATGGTGATATCAAGGGCGTAATCTTTGTTGACCTCGATCTGATTAAAGCCGCTGCTGGTGACCTCGCTCTGGTTCCACTGGAAATTGAAGGCAACGTTGCTGGTGACCTTGGCATCGGAAGTATCCGCGCCTGCGGCTGCCTCCTCTTTCTGCTTGATATAGTTTTGGTCGTACCGCAGCACGGCGTACCAGCAGCCGTCATTCCCCTTGAGCAGCCGGTAGCTGCCGCAGGCGTCATAATTGCCGGTATCTTCCAGTTTGCCGGAGATAAGCTCATCGTTCAGCACATCAAAGCTCTTGGGCAGCTTAACATGGACACAGTAGTCGTTGTCCTGGATCTCTTGGGCCGGGATATCTTTGACGGTAAGGCTGCTGTGCAGAGGCTCCGAAATGGTGGTGACATTGGCATCCTCGTATTCAGTGCCATTCTTGCGCTGCACCTCCAGAGCAGTGAGGTAATCCAGTGCATCCAGACCTTTGATGGCGGTAATGGCACCTGCGTCATCTTCGACTTTGAAATCCGGCGTAGCAACGCCGTAATCAGCCTGCTGCGCATTTGCCACAGACACCAGCGTTGTCACCTGCGAAGCATTCAGCGTGACTTCAGCCACCTTGCCGTCTACATCGCCGGAGATCACGGTCAGGGTGCCGAAATCTTCGTCCACATCGCTCACGATGCCAACGGTGCTGGCATCCACGGTGTATTCCTCAATGTGGGGCGCGGTGTCGGTGGTGGCCGCAGCATCCATGGAGAGCAGGGCAATGTCGGCATCGGCGGAATCATCCTGCACCTGCAACGGCTGGCTTTCCGCGGCCACAGCCTTGGTCACGGTGCCATTGTAAATGACGATATCACCGGGCATTGCGGCATCAGACGGCAGATCACCGTCAAAATCCATGGCATAGCCGCTGCCGGTCTCTTCGTTGTACAGCGCGCTGCGCAGCTGGCTGTGCAAAGACAGCACGCTGGAAACCTGCGGGATAGCGCTCTGGGGGATATCGGCATATTTCAGGCAGTAGGAAAGGAACATCACGTCCCATGGGCCGTAGTCGTTGCCGTAGTCGTTGCCGTAGCGGGTGTAGTGGCGCACGGTCTCGCCGTCGGCATCGTCCAGCTGGAAGTTGCGCTCGCTCTGCTCATAGCCCAGCTGGCTCTCGGCTACGGCCAGCAGGTCGTCGGCCCAGTTGCCGCTCAGCGTGGTGCCGGTCTGTGCCAGCCATTCGTCCTCGTCCTGCGTGCCGTCCAGCGGGTCGGACAGGCAGTTCACCGTGTGGTGATGCTCCGGCAGGCCGCAGACCAGCACTTCCTCGTAGCAGGCATCGGTGTGGTGGTGCACCGGGGTCTCGGTCACAGGATCGACCACCACGGGCTTTGCGGCCACCGGCTCCTCAAACAGGGCCACCGGGTCATAATCGGGGTTCACTTCTTCTACAAGCTCGCCCTCTTCCAGACCGCACACCAGCTCATAGGTGGTGGTGTAGCAGCTGTCGTCGTGGGTGTGCTCGAATTTATCGCAGATGAAGGTGACACCATCCTCATCAAAACAGCTGTCGTCGTGGGTGTGCTCTTCTTCCAGGCAGGTCAGCTCCTGCACTTCCTGGTAGCAGTCGTCGGTGTGCTCATGGGGCACAAAGATGTACTCCGGCTCTGCGGAATAGGCTGCAATGCCGGGATCATCCGCATCCACGCCCAACGCATCATCATCCATGTCGAATGTATCATCAAAAGACATGCCGTCGTCCGTCATGGTGGCGTTCCAGTCCTCCGGTTCGCCTTCCTCATAGCCGCACACCAGCTGCTTTTCATAGCAGGCAGCGGTGTGCTCGTGCTCCAACTCGCCGCACAGATAATCGGCCGTTTTGGCAATGCCCACGCCGTGCAGCTGCCAGTTCACGAACAGGCTGGTGGTAAGCGCCAGTGCCAGCAGCAGCGCAGTATAGCGTCTGGCGCGCTGGTGGTTCCGACGGAACTTTTTCTGATATTCTTTCACGATATCCCGCATGATTCCTAAACCTCCTTAGTGGATCAACGAGAAGTTGGACAAGGGCCATACCCGCAAAAAAACCTTGCCCACGATCTGACTTTTTTCCACACAGCCGATCACACTGCTGCGGCTGTCAATGGAGGTGGCCCGATGGTCACCCAGTACGAAATACCGGTTTTCCGGCACCTGATAGGGAAATTTGATGTCGCATTCGCCCAGAGCCAGTTCATCTACATATGGCTCATCCAGCGTCTGGCCGTTCACAGTGACCACACCGTCCTCGTCCAGTTCGATCACATCACCGGGCAGGCCGATGATGCGCTTGAGCAGAAGCTTGTTCTGCCAGTAAAATCCGCAAAGGTCGCCGGTCTTCATGTCGCTGCCCTTGACCAGCAGAATGATGTCCCGGTCCTGCAGAGTGGGGTTCATGCTGTCGCCGGAGACCTGCAGCACCGGCAGAAACAGGGTGGCCAGCAGCACGGCAATGGCCGCGACCACCAGCAGCGTGTAGACCGTGCTGCGCAGCACCCGCATATAACGGCTGCGGTAGGCCAGACGTTCGCGCTCTGCTTCCACCTCTGCTGTGGATGGAATGGGCGTGAACCTGATCTTTTGCTCTTTCATTTGGCACGCTCCTCCGGCAGGAATTCCGTGCTGTGATAGCCGTCCAGCAGTTCGCTGGCCCGGCGGTCAAAAGCGGCCCGGCGCTGCTGGATCTCCTGCTGCGTCCGGGCAAGCATTGCCTTGCAGTCCGCTTCGGCCTGGGCGCGCTTGCGTGCGGCGGCTTCCGTTTCCGCGTCGCACTGCTGCTGGGTGCGGGCCTTCAGGTTCGCAGCCTCGGTCTGTGCCTGTGCAAGGATCTGCTGGGCTTCGGCTTCCGCCTGAGCGCGCAGAGCGCTGGCGGCGGCATCGGTGTTTTTGTTTGCTGCGAGCACCGATGCAACGTATTCATCAGCCGCAGCCTGCGCCGCTTCAAACACCTTGTTCAGCTCCAGTGCAGCCTGTGCAATGGAACCTGCGTTTTCAATATGGATCTGCCGTTCCTGCAGCTGGGCAGACAGGGCAGCGTTTTCTGCCCGGAGCCGGTCCTCGCTCTGCTTGAGCGCCAGAATGATCTCGACTAATTCGGTGCGGCGCATGTGCCGCAGTTCACGGTCTGGCATAATGATCGATTTCTCCCGCAAAAAGTGGTCGGATTGGGCGAACGAAAACCTTCGACAAATACGAAAATTTTCGCACCACAAAACCACATTTGATATATCAGTTTTCGGCGTGAAAGCGCCAGTTTGATGAATGACCTTCCACCTTATATGTTAGCACAGTATGCGTAACAAAAGCGTAACAAAAATGCCTTTTTCGTGCATTTTTTTGCCAAAGCCAAAGAAAAATTGTTTCTTTTGATGTAAACGATTAAAATGCGTTAAAAACAAAAAGAACTGTCCCCACAACGGAGACAGTTCTTGAAAAACAGATGAAAATAGAAGCCGGATCAGAAGCTCTTCAGCAGATCGCCCAGAGTCAGGAAGGACTGGTAGATCACGTTGACATTGTTGATGATGGAGCTTGCACCGGAGAAGATGCGGGCAATGGCGTTGAACACCTTACCGACATTCAGGAAGCTGTTGTAAGCGTCGCGGGCACCACCGTCCAGATAGACCATTTCCTCTTCGCTGATGGAGGCATAGTTTGCGGGCAGTTTCATAGTAGACATGGAGATTTTCCTTTCTATTGATAAAATTGATACAGTGTGTGAAAAGACTTAAATAAAGGCAGCCACGGCCAGCGTGGTGATCAGAGCACCGGCTACCGTCAGAACGCTCAGAATCGGGCCGTCATCGTATTCCTGCGCGGTCTGTTCCGGCTGAGCGGGCGTGGATGTGCTGGTGGAAGTGGTGGCATTTTTCACGGTCCAGTGTGCGTACACAGTGGTATCACCGGTAAACACCGTAGAGGTGCTGATTTTTGTGCCGCCCACCGGCTCGGTATACCAGCCGTCAAAGGTGTAGCCTTCCAGCGCAGGCTGCGCGGGCAGGGCACTGAGTTTGCCGCTCAGATTGGTGGTGACTGCCACAGCGGAGCTGCTGCCGCCCATGGCATCCAGACCAATGGTGTAGACCTGCGAATCCTTGTCTTCTGCGGCAAAGGCAGAGGGCAGTGCACAGCAGAGCAGTGCAGCGCTGAGCAGACCGAGGACCAGCATTTTCAAGATCTTTTTCATATGACTCCTCGCTTTCCTGACGAATTGGGATGTGGTGCCTGCCGGGAACGGAAACACCAGAACAGACCTCGATGTCCCCGCCATGAGGCAGTAGACGAAAAAGCCGGGAAGAGGAGGTTTATTCAATCCTATATTTACCACATATAGTGTAACAAAAGCGCAACAAAATGGGCGTATTTTGTTGTTATGATGAAAAAAATTGGTTTTTCACAAATTGCAGGCTGCAAAAGGCGGCATAGAGCCGCCGCAAAAGCGGAAAAGTGGAACCTTCCCCTTGTGGAAAAACAAAGAATATGGTATAATATCTTGCACGATGCGCCATCGCCAAGCGGTAAGGCAGGGGACTTTGACTCCCCCATCGTAGGTTCGACTCCTGCTGGCGCAACCAAAAGCCCCGTCATCCTGAAAAGGCTGACGGGGCTTTTTGCATCACTTTTCCACAAAATGCGGCTGAACGGTGCAAAGCTCAGCGGCGGCGGATCTTTCTGGTGGGCTTGCGGCGGTTCCAGTTGTTCAAAAGGACCCACGCAAAGTAGATGATGATGGAAATAATACTCAATGTTATTACAACTTTGAGGTACAGACTGCCTAAGAATTCCTGAAAACGCGCCACCGTGAACAGCAGCGGGTTCAGGCTGACGTCCTGCCCGGCGATCAGGTCCACCACGCCAATGGTCTCACCGGCAAGCTTCAGCTCCACGGTACCTACCACATCGCCCTGCTGGACAGGAGCACACACAGAATCCGGCAGGTGGAAATATTTCTGGGTCACGCTGCCGTCGCCGGTGGAAGGCAGCAGGGTCATCATGCTGTCGGCGGGATACAGCTGCAGGGAACTGGTATCGGAGGAATACTTCACCGGGATCTCGGCCAGCGTAAGGTCGGTGTCCAGCGCGGCCTGAATGGAAAAGCTGTCGAACACCCAGTCCATCAGCTTCACGGTCTCGCACAGGGCCGGGCGACGGTTGGCGTAGCCGAAATCGTCGCAGGTGTCCGGGCTTTGCATCACGCAGAAAATATAGGTGGCACCATCCTTATTGGCCCATGAAACATAGCTCTGATTGCCACTGTCGCTTTTGAATGCGGTCACATCGCACATGCCGCCCTGCATGGCGCTGCGGTAGTATTTGCCGCCGCTGGATTTGCTCAGCGCGGCGTTCTGGCTGACCAGAACAGACGAAGAACGGTGTTTTTCTTTGGCGGGCATGGTAAAGCTGGGCGCACCGGAAACCTCCACAAAGGCATCAAAGCTCATCAGATAGCGCAGGATCAGGTACATATCCACGGCACAGGTCACGTTGCCGCTGCTGATGCCGCAGGCATCCGTCCAGGTGCTGCCGGTGGTGCCGATGCGCTGGGACAGGATGTTCATCTGGCTCACCCAGCTCGCGAGGTCGCCGCCAGAAAGGGCATAGGCAAGGCCCATGGCGGCTTCGTTGGCGTTGCGGGTCAGCATGGCGTACATGGCTTCGCGGTAGGTAAAGGTCTCGTTGGAGCGCATATCGGCGTTGTTGGTGTTATAAACGTAATCCGAGATGGCAAAGGGCATCTGGAAGGTGTCGTCCAGATGGTCGGCATAGTTGGTCAGCAGCAGGGCAATGGTCATGTACTTTGTCAGACCACCGGCGGATACCTGCTTTGTGCTGTCCTTATCATAGACGATGATATTGGTATCGGTGTTGACGATATAGGCACTCTGTGCCTGCACCTGATAGACCGGGGTGGGGTCGAACATAGCCCCGGCGGGCAGCACAAGGCAGCTGAACAGGACAGCGAACGACAAAACCAGCGCAAAAATACGTTTCATGTGGACAATTCCTTTAAAAAGCGATAATATAAAACAACAGGCAGCACGGCACAAGCGCCGTGCGCCGGGTAAGAACGAGATCACAGCGGAAGGCTGTATTCTTTATAATAACAGGTTTGGCGGGGTGTGACAAGGCTTATTGTGCCGATTTCACATCCGGTCAGGGAGGACAGGAATGGTATATCTGACAGGGGACACCCACGGCGACATCGACCGCTTCAAGCACGGCAAGCTGCGCTGGCTGGGCAAACGGGATACCGTGGTGGTACTGGGCGACTTTGGCTTTGTGTGGGACGGCAGCAAGGAGGAACAGAAAAAGCTGGATTGGCTGCGCAAGCGCCCGTATACCCTGCTGTTTCTGGACGGCAGCCACGAAAACTACGACCTTTTAAAGCAGTATCCCACCGAGGAACGCTTTGGCGGGAAGGTGCAGGCACTGGGTGGCAATGTGTACCATGTGTGCCGCGGCAGTGTGCTGGAATTGGAGAATAAAAAATACCTGTGCTTTGGCGGTGCGGAAAGCCAGGATGTGGAGGATCGGGAACCCGGTGTGAACTGGTGGAAGGAAGAAATGCCCTCGGATGAGGAATACGCCTTCTGTGAGGAGAACCTTGCAGCCTGCGATTACAAAGTGGATTATGTGCTGACCCACGATGCGCCAAGCAGATTTTTGGATTTTACCGCCCTTGCCAGCGGCGAGACCAACCAGCTGCACAGCTTTCTGGATAAAATTTTGTTGAAGCTGACCTACGACAAGTGGTTTTTTGGCTGCTACCATAAGGATACCCAGCTTTCCACCAAAAGCCGCTGCGTGTTCTGCGATGTGATAAGCATGGGCGAACGGCACGCAAAGCGTTCCGTTCGATAGCAGGGGCCGCTGCACCAGCCGTGCAGCGGCTTTTGCATTTGCTGTTGCTTGTGCGCAAAAAACCTCCGGATTAGTTCATGGCTCCGGCTTTCTCGAACATCTGCTGCACCTGCTGTTCCAGCAGTGCGTGCTCCGGCGCTTCCAGCAGCGGGTCGTCGGCCAGCATGGCAACGGCTTCCGCCTGCGCAGCGTGCAGGGTGCGGGTGTCGTTCATCAGGTCGGCGATCTGCAGGGTGGGCAGGCCGTGCTGGCGGCTGCCGAAAAAGTCGCCGGGGCCGCGGGTCTCCAGATCGTACTGCGCCACCGCAAAGCCGTCCGTGGTGCTGCACAAAAATTTCAGCCGCTTTTGTACGTTTTCGCTTTGGTTGTCGCTGACAAGGAAGCACCAGCTCTCCGCTGCACCGCGTCCCACGCGGCCGCGCAGCTGATGCAGGGCGCTCAGACCGTAGCGCTCTGCGTTTTCAATCACCATTACGCTGGCATTGGGCACATCCACACCCACCTCAATGACGGTGGTGGACACCAGTGCGTCCAGCCGTCCGGCTTTGAAGTCCTCCATCACGGCAGCTTTCTCCTTGGGTTTGAGCTTGCCGTGCATCAGGCCTACCCGGCGCTCCGGCAGCAGGGCTTTGGCAATGTCCTCGTAGTAGCTCTTGACGGCGTTCAGCCCGCCATCCGGTGTGTCCTCGATGGCGGGGCAGACCAGATACACCTGCCGCCCGCGCCCGATCTCCTGATCGAGAAAATGGTAGAGGTCGCGCCGCTTTTTGCCGGTGATGCAGCGGGTCTTGACCGGTGTGCGGCCCGGCGGCAGCTCGTCCAGAATGGAGATGTCCAAATCGCCGTAGATGAGCAGGCCCAGCGTGCGGGGAATGGGCGTTGCGCTCATCACCAGCAGGTGCGGATTCGCGGCCTTTTCGGCCAGCATTCCGCGCTGCCGTACCCCAAAGCGGTGCTGCTCGTCGATCACGGCAAGACCCAGCCGGGCAAATTCTACGCCTTCGCTGAGGATGGCGTGGGTGCCCACCACAAGGTCGGCTTCGTCGTTCCGGATGGCGGCAAGGGTGGTGCGGCGTGCAGCGGCCTTCATGCCGCCGGTCAGCAGGGCCACCCGCATCCCGAAGGGGGCAAGCATCCGGTTCAGGCCTTCGGCGTGCTGGGTGGCCAGAATTTCTGTCGGGGCCAGCAGCGCGGCCTGATACCCCGCCCGGATGCAGGCCCAGATGGCGGCAGCCGCCACCAGCGTTTTGCCGCTGCCCACATCGCCCTGCAAAAGGCGGTTCATGGAAGTCTCGCCCGCCATGTCGGCCAGAATCTCGCTCACGGCCCGGCGCTGGGCTCCGGTGGGGGAAAAGGGCAGGCTGGCCCAGAACAGGGACGGGTCGGCAAGCTGCATGGGCGCACCGGTGGCAGCGGCACCCCGGTTTTTCATCCGGCCAATGCCCAGTTGCAAAACCAGAAGTTCTTCATAGATCAGCCGCCGCCGGGCTGCATAGGCCTGCTCTTCGGTGGCAGGGCAGTGGATGGCCCGCACGGCATCTGCCTTGGAGAGCAGACGGTATTTTGCCAGCATTTCCGGCGGAAGAGGGTCGGGCAGAAGCTCTGCATGGGGCAGCAGCTGCCGCACGCACTTGGCAATGGCATTGCTGGTCAGGCCCTCGGTCTGGGGGTAGACCGCTTCAAAGGGAGAAGCCTTGATCTGCTCGGCGGTGCGCACCTGCGGGTTGACCATCTGGCGGCGCAGCATCCCGCCGGTAACGATGCCTTGAAAATAGTATTCCTGCCCCAGCTGCAGCTTCTGGGCGGCATACGGATTATTGAACCATGTGATCTCCAGACTGGACACATCGTCCCCGGCAGTGATGCGCTCCATCCGCCGCCCGCCCGGCAGGATACGCCCGCCGGGTTTGGCGAACACCTCGGCCCTGACGACGCACTCCACATCGGTGGGCGCTTCGGCGATGGAATAGGGTTTGGTGAAGTCGATATATCTGCGCGGGTAGTGGCACAGCAGGTCGGCCAGCGTCACGATGCCCAGCTTCTCGAACCGCTCAGCGGTCTTGGGGCCAACGCCCTTCAGGTAGCGCACCGGCGTATCCGGGGTGAGGGTGGTATGGTTTTCGGCGGGCATGGCGTGTCAGCTCCTTTCCTGGATGCAATATAGCCATTGTAACACGGAGCGGCAGCGGATGCAAATGGCCCAAAAAGGAAAAACCGGCAGGACCTTTGCCTTTGGGCAGGAACTGTGGTACACTCGGAAGAAAAAGAGGGGAGAATATTTATGGAGATCCGTAAGGGGACCTTAAAGGACTTGGAGGCCATTGCAGCGGTGGAGGCGGCCTGCTTCCCGGCGGCAGAGGCGGCTACGGCAGAGGAGTTTGCCGGGCGGCTGCAGCAGTACGGCAATCATTTTTGGCTGCTGTGGGAGGGGGAAAGGCTGCTGGCCTTTGTGGACGGCTTTTGCACCGACTGGCCGGACCTAACCGATGAGATGTACGCCGACGCCTCCCTCCACCGGGAGAATGGTGCCTGGCAGATGATCTTTGGGGTAAACACCATCCCGGCCTGCCGCAGACAGGGGTACGCCGGGCAGCTGCTGCAGCAGGCCATTGCCGACGCCCGGGCCCAAGGCCGGAAGGGGCTGGTACTGACCTGCAAGGAGGCCCTGGTGCACTACTATGCAAAGTTCGGCTTTGTGAACGAGGGCGTTTCCGGCTCCACCCACGGGGGCGTGGTGTGGTACCAGATGCGGCTGAAGTTCTGAGGGGGACGATCTGGAATGGCCTACGCCTTGCTCCGGCCGTATTCAGCGGAAGAATAATTTTTAAGAGAGCAATGCCGGAGCGTCCGCGGAAGCTCCGGCATTGCATTTTCACTGGAGGGGGCGTAAAGGTAGACGGCATTTGCAGTGCCGCTTTCTGCGAAAGTGCGGCACTGCGGCAGACTTTTCGGCTTAACTGCAAAGTGACCGGTTTCGCCAGAGGCTCTCCCTTTGAGGAAAGACTTCCCCCGCTCCGGGGGAAGATGTCACCGCAGGTGACAAAAGGGGGAGTCTGTCACCGTAGGTGACGGAGAGGGCGAGGAGGCTGATAGGGAACAACGCAAAACAAAAAAATCCCGGAAGCCGAAGCTTCCGGGAATCTTTTGGAGGTGACGACCAGATTTGAACTGGTGGATGAGGGTTTTGC
>ERZ840057.2424-NODE-2424-length-12877-cov-45.100140_pt1 | contig 12877 bp, 7 predicted proteins | sample MGYA00519907_ERZ840057 | MGnify/ENA primary metagenome ERZ840057 (study PRJEB31850, sample SAMEA3708862) | human gut metagenome | biome: human gut; feature: human-associated habitat; material: faeces | place: China | collected 2014 ...
GAAAGTCGGGGCTTTGTCATAAAAAAAAAGAGGGTATGCATTTTGACACACCCTCGTACTCCCCTGAAAGTACTGCAGTACTCCTTTGACAGTACTGGAGTACTTCCTTGGCAGTACTGAGTCAAACTCAACCGAGCTGGGTTCCTTAGTCAGAAAATTATTAGATTCTGATATACCTTTTTCCCGTCTCATAGGCTATCATTATATTTTTCCGTATTTCAATACTTTAGTTAATACCTAATACTTCATACTATTAAAATTCTCTCATTTACTAACGTTATTTTATAGTACACCTTTAAATTATATATCAACGAAACGGATTCTTTTATTAATGGCCATAGCTACTCCATAATTTCTTTGATACATTATAGGTGTAAGTTTTCTTTTCATTAAACATAAATATAGTATATTCATTCTTATTTTTATTGAAATGAATAGAGGCATACTCTTTATCATATTCATAAGGAATATAAAAATAAACTACAGTCTTCCACTTTGATGAATTTTTTTCTTGCTTTATCTGTAAAATTTCTTCATTTGTAAGAAATCTGTTTGTCCAGTATTTAGTATATAATCTATCATCTCTTACATTCCTAACATTTGCTCCATTAATTGAAAACCTATTTTCATCAGCAGCTTCATTCCAAAAAAAGAATTCATTGGTAAAACCACGATAATATGAATAAGCATTTATCAAATCTTCATTTGTAACATATAATTTAGAAGGTATAGAATCAAAGATATATACTTTATCGGCATTTAGATATTTTATTGCTTCTATCAAGGTGGTCGTATCTCTTCGGGTATATCTTTTATCTGTCAAAATAGCAGCTTCCCTACCATCTAATGCATTTCGTTTGATAATTTTAGCTATAGTATCACCATTATTATTTACATATGCAGTTCGATATTGATAAGGCGTTATATGAAATTCAGTATTTACCTTTAACCTAGACAGTTCCCAATCTTTAGAATTTACCAATTCTTTCATTTCTTCTGATATAAAATAATTAGAGGAATCACCAATAAACATGTCGTACCCTTCAATATCATAATATTGTGCAATTGACTCAGACATCATAAATATAGAATCCTTTTCTATATCTTTAAACATAGCTAAATAAGCAATCTTATTAATATCGTCTTTCTTAACCATTTGAACGATTTTTTCTCCTTTTTCACCAATAAAGGCATTATATACCTTATTTTCTTGATCACAAGAAAATAACATAGGTAAACATAATAAGATTAATAATATTCTTGTCATAATCTTCTTAAATGTAGTGATTATTTTAATCATTTATTGTGAGGCCTTTAAATGTAAAATACACTATATTCACCTCTATATTACTTCTCTTTTAAATACATAATAGGCCTATTTCCTCTCAATCATCAGCCCCCTATTAATTGATTTGAGAAGGAAATAGGCTTATATTTAATGATATCAGATGATTATTAACTAAATCCACCCCCTCCATCTTCTCCGGTACCTCCGCTTTCGGTACTGCTACCGCCAACGTCATCACTTCCGCTGGAAGTAATACCTTTAGCTTTTTTATAGTCTGCAAGACTGGCATAGCTGATGCCTTCGTCCAATACTCCGGCATTTTGGAATTGAATACCTTGGAGTACACTTTCACGGAATTCCTTGCTTGGAGTGAATATGATACGTGGATTCTTAATCATTGCTCCGGCATTGAAATCGGTAATATTTTCTACACCGTCACTTTTAAACGAAACACGTATAGTACCTAAATCACCTACTCTTACTGTATGTCCCTGCTGCAATTGCTGACGTGCGTGTCTTCCAAGTAATTCAAGAGCGGCTTCCATTTCTATGGGAGCGGTTGTCGTGTTTTCCGTAGCTGCACGTGTCATGGCCTTTACAGTCTGTGGAACTTCGCTGATAGGAATTGCATACCATTTCTTAGGTGCTGCTTTATCCTGCGGATTGATTTTCTTTACGAGCTTGTACTTGTACATACTGACCTCCTTTTTTATTAGTGGGGACTGTAATGACAAAATTACAATTTTATTTGAAATGGCAAAGTTTTCTTGCAGATTATTACATACGTTAGTCGTTGATTATTACTAACGTATGTAATGATTGATTACTAACGTATGTGATAAGCAACCACATGCGTTAGCAATAATAGTCCTTATAAGTATATTACCTTATAACTAAAATCAGTAAAAAAAGGCACGATTATCAACCCCCATGCGCACATCATCGCAGGCAACTTTATAGTTGGATATACCATTCAAAACAATAATAAAACCAACCACAATCGCTTGTCTCCTTTCTGTGTGTTGAGTTGGATATACCATTCAAAACAATAATAAAACCAACGCTGCTATTTTTTTTATAACACCCTATCTGTTGGATATACCATTCAAAACAATAATAAAACCAACAATTTTCTAATCTAAAACGTGAGGCACACGGTTGGATATACCATTCAAAACAATAATAAAACCAACCACCCCTCCACAATAGCCTGTAGGGCCTGTGTTGGATATACCATTCAAAACAATAATAAAACCAACTATTACTCTTCGTCGGCCTTTGCTCTAACTGTTGGATATACCATTCAAAACAATAATAAAACCAACCGGTTTACGGCTCAAGATACGTCCCTCACCGTTGGATATACCATTCAAAACAATAATAAAACCAACTGTTTGTTTCTAAGTTTGTCAATTTCAATGTTTTGACGTACTTCCCGAGTATAGTTTCCTATCTCAGGTTAAGGACTTCCAGCAGCCCCAATTAGAAAATTTCTTCTCTAATTATCTTTCTACGATTTTTTTACTCATCGCAATATTTCTTGCAGCATTAAAGTCTGCATTTATTTTCTCTCCTCGTCGTTTACACTGGGGATTCGTACAAACAAATTCTTCTTGCTTCTTACGTTCTCCACGTTCTCCGCAATAGCTGCATGTCTGGCTGGTATATGCAGGGTCAATATATTTCACTTCAATACCTTCCAATTTCGCCTTATATTCTATCATACTTTGCAGTTCGTAATACGACCAATAACGAAGCAGATACTTATACTCGTCTTTTACATAACCGTCCTTACCTTTTCCGAAATCTTTCAATGACTCCATGTGGATAGTTCCGGCATTCTGTTTTAAAGCCTGCTTTATAACCTCACGACTGTAAACATGGTTTTGTGTATGCACCCAATTACGCTCTTTTTCCTTCAGCTTTTCCAAAGGCTCCAGTTTCTTCTTTCGTCCGTGTCCACCTTGGGTACACATAAGTTTCTGCAAACTTTTAAAACGTTTCTGAAACATCGTCCGCTGATTGTGAAAATGTTCTATATCGCCAATCTGCATCTTGAAATTGTCATTCTTGTTGATAGCAAGGTATAACGGACATTTGATGCCCAAATCTACACCTAACACCACGTCCTTATCCAACACTTGTTTCTTAGCAGGAATGTCAATAGACAGCAACAGGAATATTCTTGTATTCTTTCCATTCTTTACAAGCTTTATAGAAGAATTATTGGCAACATAATCTTCACCCTTGCCCTTTTGTTGCTTGTCGCTTTCTATCAGTCTTTCAACGATACAGCGGTTATTGCTTGCGTCTTTCCCAAACTCAAGCCTGAAAAGTATTTCTTTAAACCATTTTAGATAGATTCCTTCCTCTTTTATAAAAAGTTTCAACCTTTTATTTTCTCTGATGGAAAATGGAATTTCCATACCTTTCTTGTAAGTACTTAAAGCCCTTTCACCTGACTCTATCTTCTTTTGGTTATTATTGTAATTTTCTTGAATCTTTTGGTTTAAATTTGCCAATATATCGCTAGGTATATACTGTTTAAATTCTTTCGATACCAATTGATAAGTGGAATTCTGTTTGGAACACTGAAGAAAATCCTTCTTTTTATTTTTTACATCTTCATCAATTTCTTTTCTTTCATTGACAAGTTGTTGTTTTTCATTAAGCAGCCTGTCTCGTTCCTCTTTATCAGATGCTTTTTTCTTCGTATTCAGTCCTTTCTGTTTTTTCTCTATTTCCTCCAGTTTTTTCTCTATATCCTTGTACCGTGGCATATGTAATTTCAATCGCATTTCATACTCATCGTTAAAAAGGCAATGAGTAGAGATTCTATTGGCAGCCTGATAAATTGTGTTGTTTATCTGATAAAGATATTTCCATTGTTGGTCATATTTTTCATCTGTCAATCTTTCTTTTTCATCTGTCAATCTATCTTTTACGATTTTCAATTCTATCTTGCGTGTAATAGTAGGCATACTCTTTTTAATTTTACCACCGCAAATATTGTAATTATAATTGTAAGTCTCAAATCCAACTCAAATAATTTTCAGAATTTCACAAATTCTCAAAATCGCCCATAAAAAAATCCCCCATGCAACCGCATGAGGGATTCCACAAGTAAATTCTATTTCGAGAAATTTATTTTGCTACACGTTCCAGCCATTTTACCATGAACAGCATGACTCCCATTGAAATGAGGCATACAATCATGAAAATAGCCCAGCAATATCCAATAGGAATGGCGTTATACATAAGAGGGCCAATCCACAACAGAAGATTACCTACAGCTGTTGCACCAAGCCACAATCCCTGGCAAAGTCCCAAAAGATGCTTTGGAGCCACCTTCGAAACGAATGACAATCCAAGTGGAGAGATAAACAACTCGGCTACCGTAAGCAGGAAGTAAAGAACAATCAACACCCATGCACCTGCCTTTACCTGCTGGTCAATTGGAAGTTCCCGATATTCTGCAGCAGAAGGATAACCCATAATGAGTGAATATACAGACAAGAAGAGATAAGCCAAACCTGCGATGAACATACCGATGGCAATCTTACGCGGAGTAGAAATTTCCTTGCCTCTTCTTGAAAGAGAACCGAAAATCATCATGATGACCGGAGTCAATGTGATCACAAAGAAAGGATTCACTGCCTGCCATATTTCCGGAGCAATTGTAGATGTATCAACGAAGTCTCTCGCAAAGAGTGAAAGTGAAGTACCGTTCTGATGGAATGAGAACCAGAAGAAAATAACCACGCCAAGCACTGCAAACAAGGCGTAAAGACGCTGTTTGATTTCCTTAGCCATGGCAGCCTTTTCTTCAGCTGTATAAGTAACAGCAGCTGCAGCTTCCTTCTTCCCCGGATTTGGGAACTGACTCTTGGTCACAAAGAAGATAATCAAAGAAATAAGCATTGCGGCAACAGATGCAACAAATGAATAATGAATACCTTCATTAAATACCTGCAAATACTGTGCGCAAGAAGCAGCCATATCGGAAGTTTCACCCACACACTGTGACATCAGCTGATTCAAGTTACCCATAGCCTCAGCCGACATACCGTCTGCACCTTTTGCTATATATTCATGGCACAGAGCAGGAAGACCAGCATTGTAGACCATATTGTGTGCACTCAGCCACCAGCTTCTCAACAAAGGAGCGATAAAAGGAGCGATAAGTCCACCAATATTGATAAATACATAAAATATCTGGAATCCGGAATCTCTCTTGCTCTTAGCTTCAATCAGTTCCTTTTCCCCCTTCTTTGCAGCCTCTGCTTCAAGGTCATCGTACATCTGACCTACAATGGCCTGAAGATTTCCCTTGAACAGACCATTACCAAATGCGATGAAGAACAAGGCAATACAAGTAAGCGTAAGCAACCATGATGTATTACCTGCATTGGCAGTAATAGGAATAGATAATGCAATATATCCAATAGCCATGACCACGAGACCGGCCATGATTGTACCTTTATAATTCTGTTTTCTGTCGGCTATCAGCCCCCCCACAAGACTTAACAGATAAATACCTGCATAAAAGAATGAATAGATAAGTGTACTTTTTTCCTCACTTATACCAAATTTAGAACAAAGAAACAATACCAGTACGGCATTCATGATGTAGTAGCCAAAACGCTCCCCCATGTTAGAAAGTGCAGCCGGTATCAGACCTTTAGGATGCTTGTTAAACATAAATAATGAAGATTTTAATAATTAATAGTGTTAATACTCGTATAAATTCTGTCTCTAGTTCGCAAATATACAATTATTCAGATAAATATGCAAACTTACCTCACTCAGCACCTTGCGGAAGTTTTCCTCTGTACGTACGGCTTATCACGCGTTCAAAGCTATGAATAATCTCCTGCCCCATGTTCACACGCGTGCTGTCCACTTTCCGGATTTCCACAGGCGTAACTGCATCTTTATACTTCGCCTTGCCGATACGGATTTTCATCTTGTCCAGGTTTCCGGTAATGTTCACTCCCGCCTTGAACGGCAACGGCGATTTCAGCACAGAGATGTGATAGTTAAAGTTCATATCCAGGCCCTGAGTTCCTCCCACAGCCGCCTTGTAACGGTCTATCTGAAGTAAGAACGGGTATACCGTCACATTGCCGTCCTGCACGGTCAGGTTCACCGAAATACTGTCGAACACATTCCGTTTCTTGTTCTTAAACATCAGTGTCTTGGATATTTCGGCAAAAGTTTCTCCATCCATCAGTACCAGACTGTCGCCTTTGATGTGCATGGCCGCTTTCAGACTTGGAATTTTCACGTTCAGGTTGGAATCGAGCACTGCTTCTGCCGTGGCATCAAAATCGACCATTCCCTTGAAGGAACGGAGCATCGGCACAATCGTATCAAGCGAAGGAATGAAATCGACCAACTTACCGATATTTACCTTGCGCAAACGGAAATCAAAACCGGCATAGCCTCTTGTTTTTCTGCGGGCACGGTACACCAGCGTGGTTTCCAGGTCTGCTTCCAGTCCACGCATGGTCAGCTTTTTCAGATAAACGGCCTGATTGCGAATGTCTACCGCTCCTTGCACATTTTCAAACACCATATTTCCGTAAGTCACCTTTTTCAGGTTGGTCTTCAACTCGAAATCAATGTTCTTCGGAATGACAAACAACTGCATCGGTTCTGCCGACGATACCGTGTCGGTCTCTGCCTGAAGCGTATCCTGCGGGAAATTCAGTGCATTAATCAACTGATTGCAATCGAGGTTACGGGAAGCGATTTCCAGGTTGGCCTTCAGCATTTTTCCTTTCTTCATTGCCGCATACAGGCCGTAAACCGATCCGCTTGCCGTCAAGTTGGAACGTCCGATACGCATGCTGGCATTTTTCAAAGTGATAACTCTATCGCCTACCGTTACGGCTGTTTTGCGCATTCTCACCGGCAAAGCCAGTTCAGGGGTTCTTAAAGTCAGTCGGTTGAATCCGACAATTCCTTTGGGAAGCCATACTGAATCGCGTACCTTTTCAGCCGTCAAGTTAAAGCCTCCCTTGTCCATGCCCATTTTCATATCGCCCATACGGCAGAAGAGTGTATCGGTCTCCAAGGCTACCTTTATATTCGGCATGGCCGGATTCAGTTTGCCCGGCTGCAGGTGCAAGGAAGCCTTTGCCTTTTTACTGAACACCTTCAACGAATCACCCATCTCTCCTTTCAGACGACTCATCTGCAATTTACATTCTACGTCAATCAGACGGGTCGTATCCTGCGGATTCGTAGACCGGACGGTGGCATTCAATTCATCCAGATTGGCAGAAATAGCTGCAGTACGCAAGGAAGCCTTGCGAATGTTCATTTGTGCGGCAAGATTATCTTCTCCAATGAAACGGAGAGCGGCCTGGCTGGTAAATTCAAAATTCTTCTTGGTATCGCGCAAGAACATGTCCTGCATATCCAGCTTTCCTTTCAAACGGACACGCCCCCAGTCCTGCTTCTGAATAGTTGACAAGCGACAATGCAAGCGGAAGTCGGCTCCCACCCGACCACCTATCGACACTCCTTCCTGCAAGGGGAAAGTCTTGGCCAGTGCCGTAAGGTCTATTTCCGAACGGGTATGAAAAGTGATGTCAGGGTCACCCAACAAATCTTCCACTTTTCCGTCAGCTAATATATCGGTGTGAGCTCCCTTGAAACGGAATATCTTCAAATCGGCATACGAGGGCTTGTGGCGCATGAAATCAACGTAGCCGCTAAATTCTGCTGTCAGGTCGTCAATACCGTAGGGTAAATCGGCATACTTCGCCGAAGCCTGATTAATGCTCATGTGAAGTGTGGCTTCCGGCATCTGCTGTTTGCCATAATGTCCTTTCAAGGTTCCCTCTAACGTAACCTCTCCTTTGGCTGTGAGTTCCTGACGCTTCAGCACACTCTCCGGAATCATATTAAACACGGTTTCCAGCGACGGGGCATGCAACTTATAGGTCAAATCTACCGAAGCCGGTCCGCCAATCGTATCCCGTCCGAGAGTTCCCGACAAGTCGAGGGCTATTCCATTCAATGTCAGCCCCGTATCCTTCAGCGTAAGTCGTCGGGAAACACGGTCCAGTTGCATATCCGCATTCAGTCCTACAGCCAGGTGATTCACCAATAGCTGTCCGTCCTGCCAGAAGAGCAGATTCTCGTTGTCATACTCCAGTGCCAGCATGGAATAATCTTTCTTCAAAGAAGCTTTCAGATTCATGTTCAGGTTCTGCACACGAGCATATACCCTTGTATCCCTGTCGTCGAACGTCACGTTCGTGCGCTTCAAGGCCACACGGTTTATGTCTATTTCCTGAATCTGAGGCTTCTGCGATGTGGTATCCTCTTCTACCGTCTCTTCCGTACTCTTTACGATGTCCCAGTTGCTTTTTCCTTCCTTGTTCTTGAAGGCATATACCGATGCATCCTCCAGTCCCAGATAACGCAGACTGATTTTATCATGCAGCAGATAATCCACCGGATTCACCACTACCACACACTTCTTGAAAGAAACCAGTGAATCGGTCTTCTGCCACAACGTGTCATTAATGGCTTTAGACACCAATACTCCATCCGTCACCTTCAATCCGAATCGCGGAAAGGTGGAAAAGAAAGTCAGCTCCACACTTTTCATCTGCAAACGGGCATTCAATGACTGATTGGCCACATTCAACACCACCGGCGTCAGCTTTTCCGGTGTAAAAATAAAATTCACCACGATGGTTACGGCCAACAAGAATACAGTCAGTAACGCTCCTAACGAAATGGCCGTCAGCCGAATTGTTTTACGTAATTTCTTGTTCATCTTTTTTCTTTCATAAACAAACTCATCCGTTGTTTGTTCTACGAGCCTCGGTATTGAGGCAATAGGTACAGACAAACTCAGGATGTATCAGATAATGAATCAGGAAACGAGTCTTGCTCGATTTTCGATACGATTCACCTGTAAACGTTCCAAAGGAAGACAATTTAAAAGGACACACTTTCAAGTGTTGCAGGAAATCCACTTCTGCCATATCGAGCACTTTGTACATGGTTTCCTTGGCCGACCAGTGCAAGAGCAACTGATACAGTTCTTCACGCGACTCCATCCGTGCTCTTTCCGGCATTTCGTCTTCTCTGATAAAGCGAGATTCTACCTTTCGTACCCGCTCGCCATAAGCCTCAATATCAATGCCGGGCTGGGCAGACTCATGTAAACCGACTGCCACATATCCCTTCGTATGAGAAATGGATACATGATACTCCCCTCCTGTCAGAAACGGCTTTCCGGAAGGTTCATGTCCAATCCGCACTTCTTTCCCCAACATCGTTTTCAGCAGCACACGGACTGCCAGGTATTCCAATTTCCGGGAAGAAGCCTTCAGGCCTTCAAGTTCCTGCCGCACCACATCGTCCGACAGACAGGTACAAAGTTCCTCCATCGTTTCCGTCACCTGCCAGATTCCCCATCTGCCATTCTCCTCCGTCCAAGTCTTCAGCAGCGGCATACTTACTTCTCCTTCGACTCGTCTTCTTCCTGAGCCACAGGCGAGATGGTCACTTTCACCTTCTGGATACGACGCGAAGTCATCTCCAGAATTTCAAAACGGTAATTCTGGTAATTGATAATCTCATGCAATGCGGGGAACTCTCCCTTCAGTTCCAGCAAAAGGCCGGCCAGTGAATCCGCATCCCCAGAAACATCCTCAAATACCTCCTCACTATCCTTGATAATCTTATAAAAATCCGACAACAGAGTTTTTCCTTCGAATACATACACGTTTTCCGTCAGTTTCACGTACGTGCGCTCTTCCTCATCGTATTCATCATTGATTTCTCCGACAATTTCCTCGATGATGTCCTCCATCGTCACGATACCCGACGTACCTCCAAATTCATCCACCACTACGGCAATATGAATCTTATTCGCCTGAAAATCACGTAGCAAATCGCCAATCATCTTATTTTCAGGCACAAACAAGGCAGGACGAATCAGGTTCTGCCACTTAAAATCCTCACCTTTGTCCAAATAAGGAAGCAAATCCTTGATATACAATATACCTTTAATCTGGTCACGCGTTTCTTCATACACCGGAATACGCGAATATCCGTTCTCATTGATACACTTCAGAACTTCAGAAAAAGTAGAATGTATTTCCAAATCCACAATATCCAGACGGGAAGTCATTACTTCCTTCGCGGTTTCTTCTCCAAAACGGATGATTCCCTCCAGCATATTGTTTTCTTCCGGTGTTTCCTGAATATCTGTCAATTCCAATGCCTGAGAAAGTTCATTGACCGACAGGTTCCGGACTTTCCGCTTCTGTGAAAATCGGTTGATGAAAAAAGAAGACCGGACCAGCAACGAGGATATGGGCCAAAATACGGTACGCAAAACCGTTACTACGGGAGCCGCCTTACGGGCAAAGGGTAAAGTGTGCTGTGCCGAATAAATTTTCGGCATAATTTCTCCGAACAGCAACAGCAGGAAGGTCAATACGACCGTTACAATCAAAAACTCCAGAATTTTTGCCTCTCCAAAATCAATCACACTGGCAAACACATAGTTCAACAGCATGATAATCGTCACATTGACAAAGTTATTCGAAATCAGAATAGTGGCCAGCAGACGCTCGGAATCATCAAGCAAGGCCTTGATTTTAGAGTCAGAAGGATGATTCTCCTCCTCTATATCGTTCAAGTCAGAAGGAGATAACGAAAAGAAAGCTATTTCAGAAGCAGAAACAAAGCCCGAAGTATATAATAACGCAAGGGCAAGCAGCAAAGCAAAAGCAGCCCCTAACGAAAGGGGCATTACGGTAATTCCGTCACAAAACTCCGTCCAGCGGAGCAAACACGAGTCAGGGTCCATTCTATCTACCTGTAGTTAAACATCTATTTAAGACCGCCTGAGATTAAAACGGCAGATCATCCGAAGGATTGTTCTCAGGCTGAGCAGCAGCGGCAACCGGCGAAGCGGCCTGTGGTTGTGCAGGGGCAGCAGGCTGTGCAGCACGCGGAGTCAGCATTTCCATATTGTCACCAAAAATTTCCGTCACATAACGTTTCACTCCATTCTGGTCGTCGTATGAACGAGTACGGATTTTCCCTTCAATATACAGCTTATCGCCTTTGTGCACATATTTTTCGGCTGTTTCAGCCAATTTTTTCCATAACACGATGTTATGCCATTCCGTACGTTCAGGCACCTGTGTGCCATTGGCCAGCGTATAAGCACGGTCTGTGGTAGCCAGCGGGAAAGTAGCCACAGCTACTCCACTGTCCAAATATCTTACTTCAGGGTCTTTCCCTACATTTCCAATCAATTGTACTTTATTCAATGACATGATTTTATTTTTTATAATTTGGTTTCAAAAGTAACGAAAAAAAACGAGATATCAAGCGCGACACCGGGAATTTATGCAAATCGTCAATCAGAACGCGCTGAAATCCAGAAAGAACAGCATCTTCCTCTTCCAATTCTACTTCGTAACATCGGGCATGGATTACCCGGTGTGACAACACGTGTTTCACCTCAGGCGATACCACGCGGAACATACGTATGGAGCGGTTACCTACCAGTTCCCGGAATGCCGGAAGAGAGAAAATCTCTTCTTCTCCTACTTCCTGTTCCGTTTCAATCAGCGGAAACTCATACAGATTCTGCCAGATGTCCCCGGCTTCACGCCTTTTTATAAATGTATGCACGCCTGCACGCACGTAAATATAAGAAAAATAACGGTCTAACACCTTCGTTTTACGTGATTTCCAGGGAAGTTTGTCCACTAAATTCTTTTGCAGGGCCACACAACTGTCTGAAAGCGGGCAAAACAGGCAGGAAGGCGATGACGGCACACATTGCAAGGCCCCGAAATCCATGATGGCCTGGTTATACAATGCCGGATGCGACTTGTCCATCATTTCATCGGCCAGCGAAGCATACAGTTTTTTTCCAGCTCCGGTATCAATGGGTTCTTCCACGCCCAGCCACCGGGACAATACGCGATACACATTCCCGTCGACCACCGCATACGGCATGTCGTAAGCAAAGGAACAAATGGCTGCGGCCGTATAGTCCCCCACCCCCTTCAATGCCCTTACATCTTCATAACGCACGGGGAAAGCTCCTTTTTCGGCAATCGTACGCGCAGCTTCGTGCAAGTTACGGGCACGCGAATAATAGCCCAGCCCCTGCCAGCACTTCATCACTTCGTCTTCCGAAGCCTTTGCCAGTGTTTCTACATCCGGAAAATGCTCCATAAAACGGCAGTAATAGTCATATCCCTGCACCACACGGGTCTGCTGAAGAATGATTTCTGAAATCCATATCTTATAAGGGTCTTTGGTATCACGCCAAGGCAGGTCACGCTTGTTCTCCTTGTACCAGTCAATTATTGTAGTTGCAAACAAATTCATCCAGTCTATAATTTGCTGCAAAAATAATACATTTGCCCGACATATCAGAAAAACCACGTCATACAGCTGTATAAAAGACTCGTAACCCTCAAAAAAGCACGAGTTTTCTAAAAAAATATTCTCAAGAAATTTTCGAAAGATACAGAAAAGCTATATATTTGCAGTCCAAAAATTTAAGATAACGTATAACAATAATTA
>ERZ840057.2428-NODE-2428-length-12867-cov-51.234780_pt1 | contig 12867 bp, 7 predicted proteins | sample MGYA00519907_ERZ840057 | MGnify/ENA primary metagenome ERZ840057 (study PRJEB31850, sample SAMEA3708862) | human gut metagenome | biome: human gut; feature: human-associated habitat; material: faeces | place: China | collected 2014 ...
ACGTTTAGACGCAAGAAGGACGCTGAAGAGCTTAGTTGCGGATTTGAGGATAATATAAGGAAAAGTATAGATCTCATAGTTTTAAGGTTGAATATCTGGTGTTATATCATTTATATTTTAGTTACTTCGAACTTTGTTAACTTGTTGTAAACCATCTGTTTACTGTTTTTGTGTGCTTATAATTTATTTCCAAAGATAAGAAATCTTTTTTCATGAATCTACTTTTGCATTGAAAAACATTTCAACCTCAATATCATGAAACATACATTAATTTTATTGATTGTATTCCTTTTCTCGTGGGGAGGAGGACAGACTGCCCGGGCAATGGAGATAAAAAAAGTGGCTCCTTCTTTCTGGTGGGCAGGAATGAAAAACCCAGAACTCCAGATTTTGTTATATGGAGAAGATTTGGCTTTGTCGGATGTGAGTGTATCCGGCGAAGGAATTTATCTGAAAGAAACGGTTAGACAGGATAATCCGAATTATTTGTTGCTTTACCTTGATTTATCGGAAGCAAAGGCACAAACTTTTCAGATTCTGTTGAAATACGGAAAAAAGAAATTGCAAATTCCATACGAGCTGAAATCGCGTGTGCGGAGAGGAGAAGATGTAAAAGGTTTTACTTCAGAAGATGTGCTTTACCTGATCATGCCTGATCGTTTTGCCAATGGTAATCCAGAAAATGATGTGGTAGACGAGATGCGTGAAAAGAAGGTAGACCGTACAGATTCGTTTGCACGTCATGGTGGTGATATTCAAGGTATATCGAATCATTTGGATTACATTGCTGATTTAGGAGTGACAGCAATCTGGCTGAATCCTACTCAAGAAAATGATATGGAAAGTGGTTCCTATCATGGATACGCTATTACAGATTATTATCAGATTGACAGACGGTTTGGAAGTAATGAAGATTTCTGTGCATTGGTAGAGAAAGCGCATGAAAGAAATCTGAAAGTAGTGATGGATATGATTTTTAATCATTGCGGAAGTGAAAATTACTTGTTCAAAGACAAACCTTCTAAGGAATGGTTTAATTACCACTCTAATTACGTTCAAACCTCGTTTAAAACGGTCAGCGTAATGGATATTCACACCAGTGCATACGAAAAAAAGATTGCCACTGACGGGTGGTTTACTTCTGTAATGCCCGATTTTAACCAGCGTAACCGTCATGTGGCTCGTTATCTGATACAAAGCAGTATCTGGTGGATTGAATATGCAGGAATCAATGGTATTCGTCAGGATACACATCCCTACGCGGATTTTGATTTTATGAGTCAATGGTGTAAAGAGGTGTTGGATGAATATCCTTATTTCAATATTGTAGGAGAAACCTGGTTGAATAGTAATGTGCTGGTTTCTTATTGGCAGAAGAACAGCAAACTGGCTGCGCCGCTGAATTCTAACTTGCCTACAGTGATGGACTTTCCTTTGCAGGCTTTGATGAATCAGGCATTTGATGAAGAAACCGGTGAGTGGGGAGGAGGATTATATAAGCTTTATGATTATCAGACACAGGATCTGGTATATGCCAATCCGATGAATCTGCTGACTTTTTTAGATAATCATGATACTTCCCGCTTTGCACAGACCGATGAAATGGCGAAGAACCTGAAACGTTATAAGCAGGCTATGGTCTTTCTGCTCACTACCAGAGGTATTCCGCAGATTTATTATGGTACGGAAATACTGATGATCGGTGATAAAGGCAAGGGTGATGGTGACTTGCGTAAGGATTTTCCAGGAGGCTGGCAAGGAGATACACGCAACTGCTTTGCAAAGAATGGGCGGACGGCACTGGAAAACGAAGCATTTGAGTTTACCCGTCAATTGCTGAATTGGAGAAAAGGAAATCAGGTGATAGGTAAAGGAAGCCTGAAACATTATTCTATTCAAAACGGAGTGTATGTGTATCAGCGTGAGTTTAACGGTAAATCGGTGGTAGTTATCATGAACGGAACGGATGACTCAAAAGAACTGGACCTGGCTCCTTACCAGGAAATCCTTCCACGAGAAAATACACTCGACATATTGACCGGGAAAGATGTGAATTTAAGCGGAAAACTTCGCTTGAATGGAAGAGAAAACCTCATTCTAAACTTCTAAAACGTTTCTATTTTTAGACTATGTAGAACTGATTAATCGGCTTATTATAAGATGATTACTAATTCTTCCGATTTATATTTTCCTTTTTGTGAAAATAAGATGAGAAAGTGACACATAATTTTGCTCTCGGTAATTGAAAAACATAAAATCTAATCAATATTAATACCACGAAGAACTTATGAATACAAGAAAAACTTTTGCCTTTGTAGCTTTGTGTTGTTGTGCATTGTGGGCGAATGCACAGAAATTAACTTCACCGGATGGAAATCTGGTAATGGACTTTAGCTTGAACCAAAAAGGTGCTCCTGTTTATGAGTTAACTTTTAAGAATAAGCCTGTGATAAAACCCAGTACATTGGGGTTGGAATTAAAACGGGAAGATCCGGAAAAAAGGATTGGCTTTGAATGGACGGAACGTAAAGATAAAGAACGGGTAGATGAGAAAACGAATCTGATGACTGGTTTTAAAGTAAGAGAAACGCATACTTCCACCTTCGATGAGACCTGGCGTCCGGTATGGGGTGAAGAAAGTGAAATACGCAATCATTACAATGAACTGGAAGTGACACTTGATCAGCCGGAAAATGACCGTTACATAGTGATTCGTTTCCGTTTGTTTAATGATGGCTTGGGATTCCGCTATGAGTTCCCTCAGCAACCTAATTTGAATTATTTCGTCATTAAGGAAGAACATACTCAGTTTGCCATGACGGGTGACCATACGGCATTCTGGATTCCGGGAGACTATGATACACAGGAATATGACTACACAACTTCACGACTCTCTGAGATTCGTGAGAAAATGAAAACGGCGGTGACGGAAAATTCTTCACAGTTCGTGTTTTCACCTACGGGAGTGCAGACGGCCTTGATGATGAAGACGGATGATGGGCTTTATATCAATTTGCATGAAGCGGCTTTGGTGGATTATGCTTGTATGAGCCTGAATCTGGATGATAAGAATATGGTATTTGAATCATGGCTGACTCCGGATGCCAAAGGAGACAAAGGCTATATGCAAACTCCTTGTAGTTCACCTTGGCGTACGATTATTGTCAGTGATGATGCACGTAATATTCTGGCTTCTCGTATTACGCTGAACCTGAATGAGCCGTGTAAGATTGAGGATACTTCCTGGATTCATCCGGTAAAATATGTGGGTGTATGGTGGGATATGATTACCAACAAAGGAACTTGGGCTTATACTGATGAGTTGCCCAGTGTGAAGCTTGGGGTGACTGACTATTCACAGACAAAGCCGAATGGCAAGCACTCAGCCAATACAGCCAATGTGAAACGTTACATCGATTTTGCGGCAAAACATGGTTTTAATGCGGTACTCGTAGAAGGATGGAATCAGGGTTGGGAAGACTGGTTTGGCAAGAGCAAAGACTATGTGTTTGATTTTGTGACTCCTTATCCAGACTTTGATGTGCAGGAAATTCATCGTTATGCAGCAAGTAAAGGTATTGAAATGATGATGCATCATGAAACTTCAGCTTCTGTCCGTAATTACGAACGTCATTTGGATAAAGCATACCAGTTCATGATAGACAATGGGTATAAATCAGTGAAGAGTGGTTATGTGGGTGACATCATTCCTCGTGGCGAACACCACTACGGACAGTGGATGGTAAACCACTACCTGTATGCCGTGAAGAAAGCTGCTGATTATAAGATTATGGTAAATGCGCATGAGGCTGTTCGCCCGACCGGATTGTGTCGTACTTATCCGAACCTGATTGGTAATGAGTCAGCACGTGGCACGGAATATGAGTCATTTGGCGGAAATAATGTGAACCATACGACTATTTTACCGTTTACACGTTTGATAGGTGGTCCGATGGATTATACACCGGGTATTTTTGAACCGGACTGCAGTAAAATGAATCCGAATAATAAATCGCATGCACGTACTACCCTGGCACGTCAGCTGGCACTTTATGTCACTATGTACAGTCCGTTACAGATGGCTGCCGATGTACCAGAAAACTACGAACGCTTTATGGATGCTTTCCAGTTTATTAAGGATGTGGCTGTCGACTGGGATGAAACGAAGTATCTGGAAGCAGAACCGGGTGAATATGTGACTATTGCCCGTCGTGCAAAAGGTACTACTGACTGGTATGTAGGATGTACAGCAGGATATAACGGCCATGAATCGAAGCTGACACTTGATTTTCTGGAACCGGGAAAGAAATATGAAGCCGTGATTTATGCAGATGCCAAAGATGCAAGCTGGGATAAGAATCCGCAGGCTTATACTATCACTAAGAAGAAAGTAACGAACAAGACAAAGTTGAATTTGAAAGCAGCTGTGGGAGGTGGATATGCCATCTCAATTAAAGAAATTAAGTAACTGAACAGGATTGTAATAGGGTAACGATTGTAGTGGTTTTCAATAGGTATTTTTTAGGCTATTATTAACATTCTAATAATTTATCAAATGGAAAAAATCTTAAATCGGAAGGTCAGGGTTCTGCTATTGTGTTTAGTAGGAATGCTGATGGCTGTGAAAGGTGTAGCACAGGCTATAACAGTCAAAGGTAGTGTGAAAGATAAAACAGGGGAGGCTATTATTGGCGCCAATGTTTTAGTGAAAGGTACTACCAACGGTACCATTACGGATTTTAATGGTAATTTTGCGCTGGATGCAAAAAAAGGCGATATTTTGGTTATTTCATATATCGGTTTTCGTAACCAGGAATTGCCAGCGGCACCTGATATGAAAATAACTTTAGTTGAGGATACTGAAATTCTGGATGATGTAATTGTTATTGGTTATGCTACAGGTAGTCAGCGTACGGTTTCTGGAGCTATTCAACGGGTTGGACGTGAAGACATGAACGTTGGCGTCGTAACTAATCCGTTACAAGCTATCAAAGGTAAGGTGGCCGGGGTAAATATCCAGAAAACAGGTGGTGACCCAACAGCTTCTGCTTCAATCCGTGTGCGTGGTACTACTTCTTTGTCTGGGGGTAATGACCCGCTGGTTATTGTTGACGGTGTATTTGGCGACCTGAATATGCTGAATGCTATCTCACCAGCTGATATTGAAAGCTTTACAATATTAAAGGATGCATCTGAAACGGCACAGTATGGCTCACGTGGTGCAAGTGGTGTGATTGTGGTAACTACAATCAAAGGTAAGAACGGAACAAAATCGTTGAGTTACGATGGAAGTTTTGGTGTAGAAACAGTGTATAAAAACTTGAGCATGTTAGATGCTTCAGCATATCGTCAGGTAGTAGCCGACCGCGGCTATGCTAATGCCATGGATATGGGATATAATACCAATTTCATTGAAGCCATGCAGCAAACAGGGTATACTCAGAATCATCGTATCTCTTTCGGAGGTGGAACGGAATCTTCAAACTACCGTGCTTCTATCGGTGTGATTGATCAGAAGGGTATTATTAAGGATAACTATATGCGCAATTACACTGCCAAACTGGATGCTTCTCAAACTATGTTCAATAATAAACTGAAGATTGATTTTGGTATGTTTGCTTCAAAAGTAGACAAACGTTATCTTAACGATTACCAGAAAACATTCTATTCGGCAGCGTCATTCAATCCTACTTTTCCTGATTTCCCTAATGAGGATGGCACATGGCCTGAAGATCCAAGTGCTAATGAAACACAGAATCCATTGGGAAGATTGACTATCAAGGATGTAGAATCTAATAGTTACATTAATGCAAATGCCCGTTTGACATGGACTGTAATTGATGGTTTGAAACTGAGCGCATTTGGTTCATATACGTATAATGTAAAAGAAAATTCAGTATATATTCCGACTAATATCAAGGCTGGTATCGGAACGAATGGGTTAGGTAGTAAAAATGATAACAAGAGTGGTGTCTTGTTAGGAAATTTTACCGCAAACTATAAGAAAGCATTTGGAAGCCATTTCATTGATGTTTTAGGGTTGGCCGAACTTCAGGATTATAGATATACAGGTTTCGGTGCACAAGCTAAGCAGTTTGGTACGAACTTCTTTGGGTTCAATAACCTGGGTGCAGGAGCGGAAGTGAAATATGGAGATGTAAGTTCTTATTCTAACGATTATTCTATCGCCTCATTCATGGGACGTTTCAATTACAGTTATGCAGACAAGTATATTGCCACTGTCAATATGCGTGCAGACGGTTCTTCTAAACTGGGTGCAAACAATAAATGGGGATTCTTTCCTTCTGCCTCTCTTGCATGGGTGCTGAAAGAAGAAGCTTTCTTGAAGAACGTGGATTTCCTGACCAATTTGAAACTGCGTGCAGGATATGGTTTGACTGGTAATCAGGACGCTATTAGTGCCTATAATTCGTTGAAACTGATGAGCCCGACTGGTGTGACGACTATCAACGGAAAACCTGTAGTGACATACGGTATTAACCGTAATGAAAATCCGGATCTTAAATGGGAGGTAAAACGAATGTTCGATGTCGGACTTGACTGGGGATTCTTTGATGACCGTTTAAGTGGTACAGTGGATTATTACTACTCAAAGACCAGTGATTTGCTTTACAATTATGCTGTTCCTGTGCCTCCATTTGCATTCAGTACGTTATTGGCTAATTTGGGTGAAATGGAAAACAGTGGTGTGGAAGTAGCCATAACTGGAGTACCTTTGAGAACAAAAGATATGGAACTGACCATTTCTGCTAATTTCTCCTGGCAGAAGAACAAACTGCTTTCACTGGATGGAACTTACATGGGGCAATCATTGAGTGCTAAAGAATATATGAATCTGGGTGGAATGAATGGTGCAGGATTTATCGGTGGTAACAATCAGATTATCTACCAGATGGTTGGACAACCGGTAGGAGTGTTCTATCTTCCTAAATGTGACGGTTTGATAGATATGAAAGGAAACGGTGAGTACACATATCATATTCTTGATATTGATGGAGAAGAAGGTGTAGATCTCTCTGACGGAAAAGACCGTTACATTGCTGGTCAGGCTATGCCGAAGTTCTATCTGGGAGGTAACATTAATTTCCGCTATAAACAGTTTGACATTCAGACACAGTTCAGCGGTGCTTTTGGACATAAAATTTACAATGGTACTTCATTGTCATACATGAATATGAGTCTGTTCCCGACTTACAATGTTATGGAAGGAGCTCCGGAAAAGAATATTCATGACCAGACTGTAACTGATTACTGGCTGGAGAGAGGTGATTATGTGCACATTGATTATATCACTTTGGGATGGAACTTGAATACCAAAAACCTGAAGAACATCAATGCATTACGAATTACTTTCTCTGTAAATAACGTGGCAACCATTACCAATTACTCAGGTTTGTCGCCGATGATCAATAGTGCTACTGTGGGTAGTGATCTGGGTATAGATGACAAACGGTTCTATCCGCTTACACGTACTTATTCATTGGGTCTTAGTCTTAACTTTTAACTCGAAAATATTATGAAACGTAACATATTATATACTTTTATTATTGCTACGGCAATGAGTATGAGCGGATGCTCGTCATTTTTGGAAGAGAATCCTGTAGATCAAATGCCGGAAGAAGAGGCATACAAGAATCCGCAAATGATTTATTTGAATACAGTAGCTAATCTTTATACCAAGATTGGAGCAGATGGAGGAGGTGCTGGATTAGCTGGAACTGACCGCGGATTGTATGATTTGAATACTTTTACAGCTGATGAGGCTATCTTGCCAACTCGTGGCGGTGACTGGGATGACGGCGGATTGTGGAGAAACCTTTTTACGCATAACTGGGGTACGAATAATGACCTGATTATCGGAACATGGGATTATTTATATGGTGTAATCGTGCAGTGTAATCAGTCTATCGATAAGCTGGTTAGCTTAAAAGAACAAGACCCGGAGAACGAATATTACGAAATTTACCGTTCAGAAGTGCGTGCCATTCGTGCCATGTATTATTATTACTTGCTGGATATGTTTGCACGTGTACCTATAGTGGAATCTTCACTTACTCAGATGGCAGATGTAAAACAGTCAGAAAGAACTGATGTGTTCAACTTTGTAAAAAAGGAACTGGAAGAATCTATTCCACTGCTGGAAGATGCCAAGAGTGCGGAAAATGGAGAGTTTTACGGACGTATGACGAAAGCTGCTGCTTATTTTCTTATGGCTAAGTTGGCTTTGAATGCGGAGGTTTACACCGACAATGACTGGACAGACAATATTCGTCCGGATGGAAAGAATATTAAGTTTATGGTGGATGGTCAAGAAATGAATTGCTGGGAGGCTACTGTAGCTTATTGCGATAAAGTGAAAGCTTGTGGCTATGCGTTGAATTTAGGTACGAACGGATTCTTGTCAAATTTTGTGGTCAATAATGAAGGATCAAAAGAAAATATTTTTGTAATCCCAATGGACCCCTCATTGTATAAGGCCCGCAATATGTATCTGGTACGTTCACGGCATTATGACGTGGGTAAGGCATTAGGATTTGGTAATGGAGGATGGAACGGATCGTCTGCCACTATTGAAGCGATGAATGCGTTTGGATATGGAACTGCTAATCCTGATCCACGCCTGGAACTGACTTATTATACTGGCAAGGTGATTGTGAATGGTGAAGAAGTAATCAACAGCGATACGGGAGAACCTTTGGAGTATAAGCCTATGGCGGTTAAGCTTCAGTTTGACAAAGGAGATACAAACATGAAGACAGCTGGAGCACGTATGTATAAATATGCTGATGATGCCACAGCTACCGAAGACGGTCAATGTCCGCATAATGACTGGGTTTTATTCCGTTACTCCGATGTAGTATTGATGCGTGCAGAAGCTCTGGTACGCAACGGACAGAGCGGGCAAGCTGATCTGGATGAAGTACGTAACCGCGTCGGTGCATCTTTTGCAGAAGCTACTCTTGATAATTTGTTGAAAGAGCGTTTACTCGAGCTGGCATGGGAAGGATGGAGACGTCAGGATCTGGTTCGTTTCGGACGCTTCAATGATGCCATTACCGATCGCCCGAAAACTGAAAAGTACCTGCAGGTATTCCCGATTCATGCCAACACACTGGCTGTGAACAAGAATCTGACTCAGAATCCGGGCTATGCTAAATAAAAATATTGTCTAACTTTTAGTTTTAAGAATCATGAAGAAAAATTTTAATTATATATTGACGGCACTTCTTTTTTGCTTGTTGACCGTAAGTTGTCAGGACAATGATAACTGGCGCATTATTCCTTATGAACCAGAGCCAGAGGCACCTTTGGAAGGACCTGCAGAACTTAGAATTGCCGGTGACCAGCAGGGATGGAATCCCGCTGCTGAGGTGATAGGGAAACTGTATCCTGTTAAGAATGATGAGGGAGAAATGGCGGGTGACTATGCCGGATATGTGTACCTGAACAGTCAATTCAAGATTTGTCCTAATGCCAGTTGGGACGGAGCTTATGGAGTGGGAGATGACACTCCGGCTGGTTCAATGACTGTAGGTGACGGATTGGCAAACTTAACTGTAAGTGAACCGGGGTATTATTATGTAAAGTGTAATATCGATGATTTAACCTGGAGTGCAGACGTCGTGAACTTTGGTATCATAGGCAGTGCAACTCCCGGACAGTGGGATGAAGATACCGATTTGGTATACGATGAGACTGATTTGAAACTGAAAGTTACTATCACATTGACGGATGGCGAGATTAAATTTCGTGCCAATGATGCATGGAATGTGCCCAATGGTGATTTCGGAGCTGGTGAAGAAGAGGGTAAATTGGCTGCCGGAGCTGGCAATATTGCAGTTTCTGCCGGAACCTATCAGATTGTAGTGGATCTTTCAACTCCTGATTACAGTTATGAAATGATTGCTCAATAAACAGAATTAGTGAACTTTAAGGGGTGTGCCAGGAGAATTTTTCAGGTATACCCCTTTTTGTTCCATATTGTTAATACTGGTACTTATGAAAATTCAAGTTATATATTTATTGCTTTTTTCTTGTGTCTTTTGGGGGCTGTCCTGTTCGGATACAGAAAGTGTAGCGCAAACTGCTCCGGTAGATGTGCCCGAAAGATTAAGTTTTTCTTCTGAGCAGCCTGATGCAGATCAGCCTCTGACTATTACCTTTAAAGCCGCGAAGTCGTCTGACCTTTACGGATATAAAGGGGATGTATACCTGCATATTGGAATTGTGAACGAGGAGGCATGGTTGTTCGTGCCTGCCGAATGGAATGAAAATATTGATAAATGCAAAATGACATCGGAAGGCAACAATTGCTGGTCAATTTCGTTGTCTCCTTCCATACGTGAATGGTTTGCTTCGGGTGAAACTCCTGTCAATGAGCTTGGAATTGTGATACGCAATGAAGACGGAACCAAGAAGGGAACGGATACGGACTTTTATATAAAGGTAACGGACAACAAGTATCAGATGTTTCAGCCTGCGCCCATAAAGGAGAAGGCCATGCCGGCAGGAACCAGAGAGGGCATCAATGTTAATGCAGATTACAGCGTTACTTTTGCGTTTTATGACAAAGACAAGAACGGTAAGCATAAGGATTTTGCACACATTGTGGGAGATTTCAATGATTGGACACCAGCCAATGATGAAACTTCCCAAATGTATAGGGATAATGCGAATGGGTGCTGGTGGATTACACTGACAGGTCTTGATCCTGATAAGGAATATCGCTTTCAGTATTATACGGGCATGTGGGACGGAGAGATTATCCGTATGGCAGACGCTTATTCAGAGAAAATTCTCGACCCCGATAATGACAAGTATATTCCCGAATCAGTATATCCGTCTTCTGAAAGAGTCTATCCGGAGGGGGGAAGAGGTATTGTTTCTGCCTTCAAGATTAATCAAGAACCTTATTCGTGGAGGAATGAATTTAGTCTGAAAGATAAGGATAATCTGATTATCTATGAGTTGCTTTTAAGGGACTTTACGGAGACATCTGATATTAGTGGCGCTTTAGATAAACTTGATTATCTCAAGTCGTTAGGGGTGAATGCCATTGAACTTATGCCTGTACAGGAATTTGATGGGAATGACAGTTGGGGATACAATCCTTGTTTCTATTTTGCTTTGGATAAAGCGTATGGGACAAAAAATATGTATAAGAGGTTTATTGATGAATGTCATGCCAGAGGATTGGCTGTGATCTTTGATGTTGTATATAATCATGCCACGGGAAGCATGCCATTTGCTAAACTCTACTGGAACCGGACAGATAATAAGACAGCGGAAAACAACCCATGGTTTAATGTGGATGCTCCTCATCCTTATAGCGTGTTCCATGATTTTAATCATGAATCGGAGCTGGTAAGGTCGTTTGTCAAGCGGAATCTGGAGTTCCTTTTGGATGAATACCATATTGACGGTTTTCGTTTTGACCTTACTAAAGGATTGACACAAAGGGAATGTACTGAGGCTACGGTGGCTGATTATGATGCCGGACGTATCAGAATCCTGAAAGAGTATTATGATGTTGTGGCTTCCGTTAAACCAGAGGCTGTAGTGATTCTGGAACATTTTTGTTGTGATGAAGAAGAAAAGGAGCTGGCCGGATATGGAATGAAGTTGTGGCGGGATGCCAATAATGCTTATTGTCAGTCGGGAATGGGATGGAAGGAATACAGTGATTTCAGCTGTCTTTACCCCGGAACTAATTCAATGAAGTACGGAGGTTATGTGGGTTTCATGGAAAGTCATGATGTAGAACGGGTGGCCTATAAGGCGTTAACCTATGGAAATGGAGCAATTGCGAAGAATTTGTCTGTCCGGATGAGTCAGTTGGCTGTCAATGCAGCTTTTTGCTTTACTGTGCCGGGGCCGAAAATGATCTGGCAGTTTGGAGAACTGGGCTATGATGTGACGCTGGGAACAGAAGACAATAAAATGGAAAAGAAACCTTTGCATTGGGAATATTATACAGAACCGGAAAGAAAAGGTTTATATGATGTGTATGCAAGGTTACTGAACTTACGGGTAACGCATAAGGACTTGTTTCAGAATGATGCGATATTTTCATGGAATGTAACGGAGAACTACTGGAGTACTACTCCTCGTAGCCTGACATTGAAGAATGGGGCTGAGGTAATGTATGTGGTTGGTAACTTTGGAGATAAGGAAACCGGACCGCTTCTCTTGCCAGACGGGGTAAAATATGATTATATGACTGGCAGAGAGTTGGAAGGAACGGTGTCTGTTCCGGCTCATGGATTTTTATTGGCTACAAGCTTTCAGCCTTGACAAGAATTCCCGGTAGTACGAAAAGAATTTCTCACTGCCGGGAATTTTTATTTTACAACGCCATCACTTCTTGTTCGAACAGGTCTTTCCCGTGAAGGGCTTTCAAGCGGAAACGACTCCGGTAATTATAGACTGTAGACAAGGAATATCCCAGAAAATAGGCGATGTTGGCAGTTTCGGTCACTCCAAGCCGTATCAGAGCGAAGACTCGAAGTTCCTCAGTAATTCACCTGGTTTGGGATAGGTGCGTTGGTCTTCCGGCAGCAATTGGTTGAAGTCGTTCACGAAATTGGGAAATAAATCCAGGAACGAACGGTCGAATTCTTTGTAAAAGTTTTCACGTTCTTCTTTGATGAATTTTTCGGAACGCAGTGTTTTGAACAATTCTTCTATTTTTGAAGCCATTGCCAGTTTTACGAGTGATCGGCGGTATTGGTCCAGCTTTTCGATATACTCTACACAGTGGCTCAGGTAACGTCCGATATAGGCTTCCTTAATTTGGGAGATTCAGTAAATAGTATAAAATTAGCCAACTAATTCATACACAAAGTA
>ERZ840057.2429-NODE-2429-length-12867-cov-8.019669_pt1 | contig 12867 bp, 13 predicted proteins | sample MGYA00519907_ERZ840057 | MGnify/ENA primary metagenome ERZ840057 (study PRJEB31850, sample SAMEA3708862) | human gut metagenome | biome: human gut; feature: human-associated habitat; material: faeces | place: China | collected 2014 ...
TACCTTCACGTATGAATCCGGGACAGTTCTATGCACTTCCACAGTCTCCGCAGACATTGAAACAGTTGCTTATGGTATCCGGTTTCGACCGTTACTTCCAGATTGTGAAATGCTTCCGCGATGAAGACCTTCGTGCAGACCGTCAGCCGGAATTTACACAGATTGACTGTGAAATGAGCTTCGTAGAACAGGAAGACATCATTCAGACTTTTGAAGGAATGGCTAAACACCTCTTCAAAGAACTGCGTGGTGTAGAACTCACCGAACCTTTCATCCGTATGCCATGGGCCGATGCCATGAAATACTATGGTAGCGACAAACCCGATTTGCGTTTCGGCATGAAGTTCGTAGAACTGATGGACATTATGAAAGGTCACGGCTTCTCTGTATTCGACAATGCAGCCTACATTGGCGGTATCTGTGCAGAAGGAGCAGCTACCTACACTCGTAAGCAGCTCGACCAGCTCACAGAGTTCGTAAAACGTCCTCAGATTGGAGCAAAAGGTATGGTTTACGCCCGTGTAGAAGCAGACGGCAATGTAAAATCAAGCGTAGATAAATTCTATACACAGGAAGTTCTCCAGCAGATGAAAGAGGCCTTTGGTGCAAAACCAGGCGACCTTATCCTTATCTTGAGTGGAGATGATGCAATGAAAACCCGTAAACAGCTTTGCGAGTTGCGTCTTGAAATGGGTAACCAGCTTGGCTTGCGCGATAAGAACAAGTTCGCTTGTCTTTGGGTTATCGACTTTCCGATGTTCGAATGGAGCGAAGAAGAAGGCCGTCTGATGGCAATGCACCATCCGTTCACTCACCCCAAAGATGAAGACATTGCACTTCTCGACACTAATCCGGCAGCCGTACGTGCCGATGCATACGACATGGTCATCAACGGTGTAGAAGTAGGAGGTGGTTCTATCCGTATCCACGACTCACAGTTGCAGGCTAAGATGTTCGAAATCCTTGGTTTCACTCCGGAAAAGGCACAAGAACAGTTCGGCTTCCTGATGAATGCCTTCAAGTTCGGTGCTCCTCCTCACGGTGGTCTGGCTTATGGTCTCGACCGTTGGGTATCTCTGTTTGCTGGCTTGGATTCTATCCGCGACTGTATCGCATTCCCGAAGAACAATTCCGGTCGCGATGTGATGCTCGATGCTCCTGGATACCTCGATCAGAAGCAGCTTGACGAATTGAATTTGGTTATTGACATCAAAGAATAATCTCAGCTAAACGAAGAGGATGTGTCGGTACCGGAATGACGGAACACTCCAGTCACTCTTGTAATGATCCGGCGCATCCTCTTCTTTTTTGTGTATACACAGATGAAAGAATCCGTCCGTATTTTCCGCTTTGCCGTTATTGGTACCTTAAATGCGCTGATTACTGCCCTTGTAGTCGGTATTATGATGCATTATGCAAACCAAGACTATATGCTAGCCAATATTGTAGCTTATGTCATTGCGCAGGCACACAATTTCGTCTGGTCCAAATACTGGATTTTTCCTCTGCAGACAGAAACAAAAAAAAATAACATCTGGCATCAGATGCTATTCTTTTCCGGCGCTTTCCTTATTGCTTATAGCGCACAATTTCTTTTTCTGCTATTGTTGGTAGAGATTTTTCATTGCAATGAGTATCTGGCTCAATTCCTCGGTCTGTTTGTTTACGGAGCCGTCAATTTCATGAGCAATAAATACATCACTTTTCGTTGAGTCTCTCAATAAATCCGGCTGGAATTTCTACCGCCGCATAACCCAGATTCTCAATCCGTACACTTACCCGGGTTTTTCCGTGCGTTTCAATCAGTTCACCTGTCAGGCCCTTCAGCGGCCCTTTCAGTACTTGCACCTTTTCTCCCGGATGAATCGGTCCGTCTGTAAAAGTAACGGCTTCTTCCGAGAAATCCAGCATAAACTTGAAGCGCTCCATTTCATCCTCCCGAATGATGGCAGGCCGATGCGTACAGCGATCTATCAGAGTTCCGGTTACACTCGGTAGTTGCTGCATCAGTTTGATGCGGTTTACTTCATCCGTGTGTACAAAAATCATCATCGGGATTACCACCATCTGCAGTTTCTTTTTCCGATCACTCCACTGGCGTACTACCTCCTGTACAGGCAGATAATACTCCACTTCCATTTGTGCCAGTCTTTCTGCTGTTCTTTTTTCATGGTGCATACGCACATACAAAGCATACCAGTTTATTTTTCCCATGAGTATAGACCTTGATTTAAAATTTACTGAAAGTCAGTGTTGCATAATCCGAACGCAATACCATATTCTTACCATCCGATTTTACTATTTCGAAAGTGGTTTCCAGGCTATTCAGTCCATACGGCTGCAAGTCTTCCAGTTTGGTCGGCTCTTTGCTGTCTGTCGTCCCTTTCCGGTAATAAAAATCCTTCATAATCACCGTATTTCCATCCTCACCATAAGCAAATCGTCCGATTGACGGTGCGTATCCCTTTGTTCCCTGCTTTTCCGCTATATCTACCACCCACAGCTGGATGCTATAATAAATCCGTTCGCAAGGATGCGTTACCCCATCTTCCGTTGTTGTATATTCCTCCAGTTTCCACATACCCTCTATATCGCTGTTTATAGGAGCCTTTTCACATCCCCCCAACAGTATGAGTAAGAAAACCAAAAGTCCTGTATATATTCTTTTATTCATACACTATTCCGTTTTTTCAGTTATAAGATACCTCCAGTCTTTCTTATCGTCAGCATACCTCCGGTAGAGTTACCCAGATAATTTCCCCGGTCTACTCCTAGAGCAGCCGACACACTCCATCCTTTCGTCCATTGCGGAGTATAAGTCACCTCATACAGCGAACTGAACTGCTTTCTCTGCTTGTCCAATGGCACGAAATACGTACCCCAGTGACGGGCAAACGATACCAGTACCCGGTAGTTCCACTCCGTAGCCGGATTACCCTCTATGCCCACATGATGCGAGCGTACACGGTTACTCTTGAATGTAATTTTTCCATCCTGATTGTAGATAGGACCGGGCAGGAGAGGATTTCCCATTCCATAACCCCAGTGTTGCCAGGCCTGATACCCCCCGTTGTTATAATAATTATCTCCGGCACTTACCTGATACTCCGGAAAACTGCCAGCAAAGCCATCATACAAAATAGGTCCGGTCTGATCCTTTGTCGACATCATTTCCCATACTACATTACTCACGAAACGGTTTTTAGGTAAAGTGATATCAATACCCAACTGTCCGTCCTTCCATCTTCCATACTGCCAGAACATTTGCGAGTGATCGTCAAAATAATGTTCCAGATATACCCTGAACTTCCAGTCGTGTAAATAATAATTCAAGGCAAAGTTCCAGCTGCCCACATGGTTTCCTTCTACATTTGCCATTTTATCTTCACTTCGTACCGGTAAAAATGCCTTTATAAAACTGTCCAGTCCGTCCGGCATATCATGCACCAGTGTACTGCTTCCGTCTGCATTCTTTTTCATCTGATCTCCGGCAAATTGCGCTGCATCCAGCAAACCGAATTCAAATTCCAGCGGCAGTTTTTCCCTATTCCCGATTCGGAACATCAGCGCTTTGCTATGATACAATATATCCCTACCGTACGACTGTCCTGTACCGGCAAAACTCTCTTGCCAGCTATTGTCGGTAAACATACCATATGCGATATGGCCTTTTAGAGCCAGCCATCCCTTTGTCCCCGGAATCGATACATAGTCGGCAATCTCACCCCGTACCTGAGGCACCGGACGTGCATTATTCCCTTCCACCAGCATACCACTGCTTAAACGCTCATTCTTTTCCAATGGTCCGCCTGTACGCTCCTTACTTCCGATACTCAATGTAAGAAAACGCCAGGAAATGTCTCCGTAAGCCTGTTGTACTACAAAGTTACTTGTCTGGTTTACGGTTCCAGCCAAGTCCAGTCCAGCCTGAATACGCCAATGATGCGGCAGTTGCCGGTTATACGCGATACCAGCCCGTAGAAATCCGCTGTTTGGTTCCTGGCTCGACAGTCCGTATCGGTTAGCCGTAAACCAAAGCGGTGCATATGTACCCTCCGATACATTTTCACTTGCCTCTATGCGGTAGGTTAGGGTAGAGTCCGCTTGTTCCGCCTGTGCAGCACTACACAAACAAAGAGCAGCAATAAATAGATTCGTTTTCTTGAAATTCATAAGTTGCTTTTGGGTTTGAAAAACAATTTGACAAAGATAGTGAAAGGCGAGAGCAGAGGCAAACGAAAACACAGTTTTCAAGTTTGAACTATGCCGAGTCGTCTCCTGTCTTCTGAAAAGATAGTGAAAGGCGAGGGCAGAGGCAAACGAAAACATAGTTTTCAAGTTTGAACTATGCCGAGCCGTCTCCTGTCTTCTGAAAAGATACATGAAGGCAAGTGCAGGTACCAAACCAAAAGCTTGTTTTTGAGCAAAGGTAATGCCGGACTTATATATCCGTACTATCTCTGTGCTTTTTGTTTCATATACCACCGGCAGAAGCAAATCACGCTAATCAATAAAGACAAGGAAGAGACCCATCCTATATAGCCCTTATTCATTCCTATTCCTTCTGGAGCTACGGTGATATATGTCAGACAAACCATGGTCATAAACAGTGCCGGTATCAGTGTCATCATAAACGACAATCCTTTTCTTTCGCGTACCAGCCATACTGTGATGGTCCATAAAGTAAATACCGCTAAAGTTTGGTTAGCCCATGCAAAATACCTCCAAATCACTTGGAATCCGTCTGCGTCACGAAGACTATACAACAAGATAGCCCCTGCAACGCAAAACATCGGAATACAAATATACAAACGCGATTTCAGGCTCTTTTGTTCAAGATTCATAAAATCCGCTACAATCAGTCGTGCCGAGCGGAATGCCGTATCGCCACTGGTAATAGGAGCCGCTACCACACCCAATATCGCCAGTACACTACCTATAGCTCCCAACCATTCTTTACTGATTTCAAAAACCACTACAGAAGCATCACTTACTCCCATACCATTCTGGTGAAAAAAATATGTAGCCACAGCTGCCCAGATCAGTGCCACAATACCTTCCGTAATCATTGCACCGTAAAAAATCGGCCGTCCGTTGCGTTCGCTTTTCATACAGCGGGCCATCAGCGGACTTTGTGTCGCATGAAATCCCGAGATAGCCCCGCAGGCAATAGTGATAAACATCATTGGGAAAATAGGAGTCGTTTCCGCTTTCGGATGCGTATTGGTCAGCCCCTTCCACAGTTCCGGCAGAGTCGGATGGTTTACATATAGCATTACCAGCAATCCCAAAGCCATAAAAATCAAAGCCAGTGCAAAAATCGGATACACCTTACCGATAATCTTGTCTATCGGGAGAAACGTAGCCAGTATGTAATAAATAAAGATTACAACAATCCAGAACGTGATATCCAGATGCTCCGGTGTCAGTTTCGCCAGTAAGGTAGCCGGTGACGCCACAAATACCGCACCTACCAGTATCATCAGTACCACAGTAAATACACGCATCACCTGTTTGGTAGATTTTCCCAGATACCTTCCTACGAGCTCTGGCAAGCTTTCCCCATGATTCCGTAAAGACAGCATTCCTGAGAAATAATCATGCACTGCCCCTGCAAAAATAGAGCCCAATACAATCCACAGAAAAGAAGCACTTCCAAACATAGCTCCCATAATTGCTCCAAAGATAGGCCCCACTCCGGCTATATTCAAAAACTGAATCATAAACACTTTCCAGTTCGGGAGTACTATATAATCCACCCCATCCGCATCAGTCACGGCAGGAGTCAAGCGGTTATCAGGTGCAAAAATGCGTTCAGCCAGTTTCCCATAAATAAAATATCCGGCTATCAAAGCCACCAGACAAAGAGTAAATGTAATCATCGTGTATTAATCTTTGGTTAAAACAATCGTTCTATTACTTCATAATTATTTGTACTTCCCGAATCTTATATTTTATAGTTCGTTTCAAAGTGCGGTGCAAAAATAATGAATTGTTCGAAAAAAGAATAAAATAAAAGAAATATATAAACAAAAATCGCTACAGCCTCTATACAGAAGAGACTGTAGCGATTGGTAGCTATCCATCTATTTTCAGCGGTGTGTCAAGATATACGTTATTTCCCTTTATACATATCCTCATAATACTTCTGGTAGTCCAGATACCAGCGGACAGTCTTTTCGATACCCTCTTCAAACTGCAGGCTTGGTTCCCATCCCAGTTCTTTCTGAAGCTTGGTGGAGTCGATGGCATAACGCATGTAGTATAATTTTTGAACAATGTTAAAGTATTATGTTCTATATAAAATGGTCTAAAGTTGGAATATTGGTTGAATAAAATTATTTTTGCTAAATGAAAAATAAATATGTATATATATTGGGAAAGATATTTCCTACTCTAATATTTATATTATTGATACCCTTATCAATAATATATACTTCTTTTTCTGTAGTAATTAGATTTATCCGAAGAGCTTTTCATAAATAAATTTAGCCGGAAATAACAAGGCTGCTTGTATATAGCGTTTGCGTGTATGTTTTTCTTTATACATCCTGTATACAAAACGTAAATTCAGTTTATCCGCCCATGATGGATAATAATCTATTTCATTTTTAGAAGTTTGATGGATAAATCCTCCACAGGTGAATCCTATTCCTTGAAATCCATGATTTTTTGTTAGCAATAGAAATTTCTCCTGCATAAGTGCTCCCATGCCTACGATTAAAAAATCAGGATTTATTTGTGTGATTTTTTCTGCTTCTGTATCCATATCTTTTTCTGAGTCAAAATATCCGTTTCGATATCCTGCAACAATGAGATTCGGATAACGTTCCTTGAATATTTCCATTGCTTTTTCTACCTGATCCTGTTGTGAAGCTACGATGTAGATAGACTTTTGCTCTTTTTCTGCGTAACTTAATAGTTTCGATGCAAGTGAAGTCATATCGAAACTTCTTCGTGTAACAGTCTTTCCATATAAGGTTTTAATAGCTGCTACCAGTATAGAGCCGTCAGCAAAGATACCATCGAATTGCTCAAACAGTTTTTTGTTGTCCAATGCTGTCAAGTAGGATACGGGGTTAAGGAAAGTATATATTTTGCCTTTCTGTGTAAATAAAAGGTTCAGATCGTTTGTTTCTGTTGAAACAATATTTTTAACTAATATTGAAGACATAGCTGATTAATTATTTTTACCAAAATGGGTATAATATTCAAACTGTGTAGTTTTTGTATTATTACTTTCCCATTGAGCTGTATTATCTAATAGTTTTTCTCTAAACTCTGTATCTTCTATTCCCTTTTTAAGTAAAGCTGCAAGCTCTTTTTCGTCTTGGTGAATTTCTGTTGAAAAGTCTTTTTCCAGTGTTGAACTTTTAAAGATACATTCATCCCAGAAATTTTTATTGCTAAACATTTCTTCGGGTAGTGCTTTCTGTGTTCCGATGAATGGAATACGCAATGAGGAAACTTCTGCAAGCACAATAGGAAAACCTTCATAAATACTTGATAATGCAAATAAGTATGCACGTGCCATGTACTTATAAGGATTGATGTTAAAAGGGAGGAAATGTGTGTGTGCTGATATATGTAGTTTCTCCGCCAGTTTCTTGAGTTCTTCAGTATATTCTCCATGTCCCATTAAAACCAGTTCTACTTTTTCATTAGTCTGTTGGCGGTAAATAGAAAAAGCCTTAATTAACTTCCATTGTGCTTTTTGGTCAGAAAATCGACCTATATTCATGATGTATTTTATATCAGGCTGAAATATAAAGTTGTCGATGAGCTCTTGTGCTTTTTCTTTTATATCATCCCTGTCTACATAATTGTTGATAATATGTATATTTTCAGGTTTTACCTTAAAGGAGTCTATCAAGTCGTCTTTTACTTGTTTGGAAACAGCTATAACATTCGGGCAGCGATTGTACATCCATTTAATAATACCGTATACTAAACTTCGTACTTTATCCGACTTTATTTTTGTGTACTGAATGGATAAGACATTATGTACTGATACTACTTTGGTAGCATGAGTCGAGGTCAGGATTGTTAATAGATTACTTTTCTCTAAGAAAGAGAAAATGACATCTGGATCTATTTTTCGGACTAACGTTTTAAGCCTAAAATATAAATTGAACTGCTGAACTGCTTTTCTCATTAGATTGTTTTCGTCTCTACCTGAACCATAGGTTACATTTAGACCTTCTGTCCATTTGCTTTCTCCCTTATGTCCTGATAAGACAAAGACATGTGCTTCATGTCCATGTTTTTCCAAGTAGTGATAATAATCTACAAGAATACGTTCTGCTCCTCCGGTTGCAATATGGTCTATTACTAAGATATATTTCATTGCTCTTTTAATTTATAGTATTTTATCCAATCTACCTTCATTTCACACGGAAAAATTGATTCATCCATGCCACACGTACCTCCCCATGCGCCATATGCTACATTCAAAATTAGGTAATAAGGTTTGTCGAATGGCCAAGGCTTTCCTTCTTCTTTATGAAATTCGTAATGTTTTTTATTGTCAAGTAAGAATACAAGCCTATCCTTGTACCATTCCAATGTATACAAGTGATACTTGCTAACGTTAGCGTTTACCATTTTAGGGTGCATTTTTCTGACTTTCTCTCCTTTATCCCTTGTCTCTACATGAACGTTTATCTGATATTTCTTAGACTCCCAACAATCGATATATTCCATTATATCTATTTCTCCAAATGGCAAAGACCATTTCTCTGGTACCATCCAAATAGCTGGCCATATTCCTTTTCCTGTGGGACATTTAGCTCTTATTTCTAGTTTACCATATAGAAATGAAACTTTTCCTCGTGTATGTATTCTTCCTGAAGTGCATAGAGCTTTTCCTTTTTTTTCATTTAAAGCTCGGAGTATAAGATTTCCTGATTTACAATATATATTTTTTGTATTATTTGTATAAAACTCTAATTCTTTTCCTTGCATACCGATAGTATAACTCCAATAGCTGCTATCAGGAATATGCCGTTTTTGGAACTCTTCAGTCCAAATAGGTTTGGACTCAAAGTTGGATTGTGCAAAAGATTCTAACTGCTGGAAAATAATTAGTATTATAATGGTAAGAAGTTTAGTAAGGTAGGTAGGCATTGATTATAATAATTTAGTAGTTGTTTTTTATATTGTCCAAATAAATCTTATAGGTATTATGTATTTGGGTATTAATCTTCTCAATTTGTACTTTAATTTTTTCGAGATCTGGTGTTTTGTGCCTTTTTTTGAAAATATTAATAAACAACTCACAATCTTGCTTATTTTTGATAATGGAGTGAAATTCATTTAGGTTGTAAGTGGTAAGCAAGTTATTTGTTTTAGAGAAACCGTTTTTATTAAATCTGCTATTTTCCCAATCGATAGCAAATACAGGTGTGTTATTTCGTAATGTAAAAACAGAGTCATGGAATCGGTCAGTAATGCTTATATCAATGTATTTAAATAATGCTCCCCATTCAAAAGGAGATAAAGTCATGATATTCCAATCGGCATCTGGATTGAAGTGTGTTGAAATTACGTAATACCCTTGTTCTTTAACAACTTTGCTTATGCTTTTTTTGTAAGGACATTCTCCTGTAAAGTTAACTAAAGCAATTTTCTGTTTTTTCTTTATTTTCTCTAATTTATATTTATATATAACTGAAAGTTTCAGTAAAGAATCAGGTATAAGATAAGTTGGATCTGGTTGGAGCTGTATCTTATTTTCTGGTATACCTAATTGTTCAATCAGCATATTTTTAGTAACCTTATCTCTTACTCCCAGATGGATTGATTTTTCAAAAGATTGAGCTAAGTCATATTTATATTTGTCAGGAATAACGAAATTAGCTGGTGCTGCGCTGGCTGCAAAAAATACCTTTTGGGTATTAATGTTATTCAACCACATAAGTCCGATATGATTATTCCTTTCTATATTGATTAGGATTGTATCACTTCCTACACATATTAAATTGTATTCTTCAGCAAATGCCTTAAATTTTTTCTCATCATAATCAAAGAAATTGAAAGTATCTTTACTGAAATGGAATAATCTTTTATATAACAGTTCATATTTGATTCTTCTTGGAATCGCTAATGCTTTTGATTTTAGGAAAGTAAAGTCTTTTTTCTGTATGGTTATACTTCCTTTCTCTTTTCCTGTTAGGGAATATAGCCTTTCGTGATTGATGTACTCAATGGAGGCTTTGGGGAAAATTTGCTTTAATCCGTATTGGACTCCATAAGCCTGAAGAAATGTTCCAGGATTGACTTCTCTTGTATATGTTATGATTAATATTTTCATATAATTTTATTAATGAAAGATCGTAAATGTATCAGGAGAGAAACGAGCAGATTTTGAGACAACTATTTCATCTGGATAGCTGCCGATAGCAATCAATAAAACAGGTATTTCATTTTGAGGAATCTCCATACCTTGCACTTTTTTAAGTACTGATAATTTTCTTCCCATAGTTAAAGGTATACTTGCAACTCCCAAAGAGGTTAAAGCATATATTAAACTCATAGAAAACAAGGAAGCATCTACATAAGGAAGATGCATTTCTGTACTGTAATATCTATTTAAATCTCCAGTAATAAGAATCGCTTTATTAGCTTCTTTATAGAAACTGTTTGCACCTCCTTGCGTAGATAAAATCAGGTCTTTTTGTTCTCCAGAAAAAATATGAATTCGATAAGCTTGTCTATTGCAGGCAGAAGGGGACTTTTGAGCTATCTTGATAGCAGCCTGAATTGTATCTTCTGATATATTACCATCCCCAAAGTGACGTATAGAATATCTGTTTTCTGCTAATGTCTTGAAATTTGCATTTGTTAGGTTTTGCATGAAGTTTTTAGAAAGAGAAAGCTTTCCTGCTTTATTAAAATTTGTTTCAGGTTGCTTAATGGATTCTATTATTTTATTTATTTTATTTTGTACATAGTCAAGTTCTTTATTACTGAATTTTACTTTCTTTTGATAGCTCAAATATGCAGTAATAAGTGAAATAGGCACTTCTAGTTTTGAACTATAGCCATATTTGGATATATATTTTTCTATATTGTCTGTAAGTTGGATAGATTTGGCTACTCCAAATCCCTTTTTAAGGTTGTGAAGTGAAAAAGCTTTTTCCAGTGCATGAGTTGTCATTAAAATATCTGTTAATAGCTTTTCGGGATAATGCGACATTTGGCATCTTGCCATTTGTTTAGAGAAAGTCCAATATTCCCGAAGCATATATGGAATAAGTTTTAGAAATAACAGAATATGTATTTCACTAAGTTTGTTCTTTATTTTCTTCATCATATTATATTATTAAACATGTTGATATATTTATTTATAATTACTTTTTCGGAGATATTGTTATTGATATATTCTTTTTGTTTACTTTTTATTATATTATATGTTTGTGGGTTTTCAATGACATTTCTCATAAGTGATGCAAGACTTGTAACATCATCAGTCTTAAATAGTAATCCTGTTACATTATTTATAATACTTTCTTTAAATCCTTCAAGATCAGATGCTATAACAGGTGTGTTATATCCGTATGCTATTCGTAGTGGACCACTTTGAGTGACGGATTTATATGGAAGAACAAGATAATGAGTTGTGGCAAATAAGTCTGGAATATCAGTGTCAGGAATACTTTTTATGTGCAAATCAAAGATTTCTGGATGCTTTATTAATTGTTGGTACGGTTCCCAATTTCTACAATGTCCTACAATTCTAACCTTAAAAGGAAGTTTGCAGCATTTTTTTACGTCTTCCGCAGCTCGAATAAGCAGTCCAATATTTTTGGTCTCTATAATATGTCCGAATGATAAAAAAGTAATGCTAGTTGGGGATGGTATTTTATTACTATGTCCGAAGTCATTTAATGCAAGAGGAATGATATGACATTTTTCTTTGTTCCCGCTAAAATATTTAGCTTGTGATTCAGAAAAATATTGAAAGTGGAAATCTTGTCTACAAAGATATTTTAGATAATATTTATATAGATGTCTTAATTGCATTCCCTTATGTATTTTCCCATGATGCATGGTCATAATGACTTTATTATGAGGAATGTATCTTTTTATAGCGAATAGCAAATAAGGAAATCCAATTATATTGAAATAATAAATATCACTATTAAGTGATTTTAGTATCTGCATTTGTTTACAATATTGCTTATAACACAAGGGAGAATATCTATGACCTTTTATAGTGAAAAAAGTTATGTCTATATTGTGTTTTTGCGCATACTCTCTAGCTGTCTTAGCTTTATCTGAGTTTGGTTGTGCATAGACAACCCATTTTAATTGAAAGTATTTTTTCAGATGAAGCAAAACAGGTAAATCTACTTGTAAGAAGTAATCAGGAGTTATCCAAGTTATGGTTTTCATTTTATAAAGGAATAATGCATCTTTGATTATTGATTTTAATTATATTACTTTTCGCTGGAACAACAACAACGGCATTGTCTGGTACATCCTTGACTACAATAGCGCCAGCTCCTATTTGAGAATTATTGCCAATTTTTATACCGCCTAAAACAACTGCATGAGCTGTGATATTTACATTATCACCAATAATAGGAGTTTTCAGATTCCGACTTCCTATTGTCACATTTTGATTGATTTTACAATTTTGTCCAATTTTCTTAGCATTAATAACAGCTCTCCATCCATGGCCTATATATAGTCCTCCTCCAATTTGTGAAGAGGGGGCTGAACATATAATGTTTTAAGTGGAGGAAGATAAAAACATAATGGGCGATAATACTTAAATAATAAACATTTCTAGATTCGAGATTTTTTAGTAATGCGAATCAGCAGTTGAAAACATCTTCTGATTCTTGATTTAAAAGTTTGTAA
>ERZ840057.2437-NODE-2437-length-12843-cov-4.240147_pt1 | contig 12843 bp, 7 predicted proteins | sample MGYA00519907_ERZ840057 | MGnify/ENA primary metagenome ERZ840057 (study PRJEB31850, sample SAMEA3708862) | human gut metagenome | biome: human gut; feature: human-associated habitat; material: faeces | place: China | collected 2014 ...
TATTTTCAAATCCGAATACAGTAAAAGGACGTGACCATATTACAATAAAGGCAAGTTTGGATAAAGGACTTACTTGGCTGCCGGAACATCAACTTTTATTGGATGAAGGTCCGGGATGGGGATATAGCTGTCTGACTATGATTGATAAAGAAACTATAGGCATTTTATACGAAAGTAGTGTAGCACACATGACATTTCAAGCAGTGAAGCTTACAGATATTATTAAAGAATAAGATAATTATATTATGAAGAAAGCTATTTTTGGTGGATTATTGTGTTTTACCTGATTAATATATTTTGTTAAATTATCCGTGGAATATGATGGAAAATGTGAAATATGGCAGAAAAATAATATCTTTGACTCCATAAATTTATTAATAACTTAACACTTAATTTTTTAATTTATGAAACAACTGTTGAAATTAACCGGATGCTTGGCGGTGGCAGGGCTTTTTGTTTCTTGCCAGTCAGTTCAGCAAGAAGCTAATTATCAGGTAATTCCTTTGCCTCAGGAAATCGTTGTAGAGCAGGGAATCCCCTTTATCCTGAAAAGCGGAGTAAAGATTCTCTATCCGGAAGGAAACGAGAAGATGCAGCGCAATGCGAAATTCCTGGCCGACTATCTGAAGACGGCTACGGGAGAAGACTTTACCATTGAGGCCGGAACAGAAGGAAAAAATGTCATTATCCTGGCTTTGGGAACAGAAAATGAGAATCCGGAAGCCTATCAGCTGAAAGTTGCCGGTGACGGAGTAACCATTACCGGTTCTACGGAAGCCGGAGTATTTTATGGTATCCAGTCTTTGCGTAAATCTTTGCCTATTGCTGTGGGAGCAAATATAGCCCTCCCGGCCGTAGAAATCAAAGACGCTCCCCGTTTTGGTTATCGTGGCGCCCATTTTGATACCAGCCGTCATTTTTTCACGGTAGATGAAATAAAGACTTACATCGATATGCAGGCATTGCACAACATGAATCGTTTGCATTGGCATATCACGGACGACCAGGGGTGGCGTCTGGAAATCAAGAAATACCCGAAGCTGACAGAAATCGGTTCCAATAGAACGGAAACCGTCATCGGACGCAACTCCGGTGAGTATGACGGTAAACCTTACGGTGGATTTTATACGCAGAAACAGGCAAAAGAAATTGTAGAATATGCTGCAGAACGTTACATAACCGTTGTTCCTGAAATAGATCTTCCGGGACATATGCAAGCTGCCCTTGCTGCTTACCCTGAACTGGGTTGTACCGGTGGTCCGTACGAAGTATGGAGACAGTGGGGAGTATCCGAAGACGTGCTTTGTGCCGGAAATGATCAGGTATTGAAATTCCTCGAGGATGTATATGGAGAATTGATTGAAATCTTCCCGTCGGAATATATCCATGTAGGTGGTGACGAATGTCCGAAAGTAAGATGGGAACAATGTCCGAAGTGCCAGGCACGTGCCAAGGCGTTGGGCTTGAAATCGGATAAGGAACACTCTAAAGAAGAACGTTTGCAGAGTTTCATTATCAATCATATCGAGAAATTCCTCAATGCTCACGGACGCCAGATTATCGGTTGGGATGAAATCCTTGAAGGCGGACTTGCTCCGAATGCCACTGTGATGTCATGGCGCGGCGAAAAAGGAGGTATTGAAGCCGCCAAGCAGAAACACGATGTCATCATGACTCCAAATACTTATTTATATTTCGACTACTATCAGTCTAAAGATATCGAAAATGAACCTTTCGGTATCGGAGGTTATCTGCCGATGGAAAGAGTATACAGCTACGAGCCTATGCCAGCTTCTCTTACTCCGGAGGAACAGCAATGTATAAAAGGGGTACAAGCTAATCTTTGGACCGAATATATCGCTACATTCCCGCATGCGCAATATATGGTATTGCCTCGTTGGGCTGCTTTGTGTGAAGTTCAGTGGACGAATCCCGATAAGAAGAATTATGCAGACTTCCTGTCTCGGCTTCCTCAGTTAATCAAATGGTATGAAGCCGAAGGATATAATTATGCTAAACACGTCTTTGAAGTGCAGGTCCAATTTGAACCGAATCCGACAGAAGGAACATTGGATATTATGTTATCTACTATTGATAAGTCCCCTATTCATTATACTTTGGACGGTACGGAACCTACCGTTGCTTCTCCTTTGTATGAAGGCGTGTTGAAAGTCAAGGAAAATGCAACTTTGTCTGCCAAAGCTATTCGTCCTTTAGGAGACAGCAAGGTGCTTACCGAGAAAATTGATTTCAGCAAATCCAGCATGAAGCCGATTGTTGCCAATCAGAAAATCAATGAACAATACATGTTCAAGGGAGCTGCTACATTGATAGACGGTCTGAAAGGAAACAGTAGTTACAAATCCGGCCGTTGGATTGCTTTCAACGGGAATGACATGGATATGACGATTGATCTCCAACAACCCGTAGAGATTTCAAGCGTGTCCATCTCTACTTGTGTGGCCAAAGGCGATTGGGTATTCGATGCGAGAACTGTGGCCGTAGAAGTTTCGGATGACGGAAAGAACTTTACTAAAGTTGCTTCCGAAGAATATCCGGAAATGAAAGAAGATGATAAAGACGGTGTCTATGATCATAAGTTGACCTTTACTCCGGTGAAAACGCAGTATGTAAGAGTTATTGCATCACCGGAGAAATCAATGCCGGCATGGCATGGTGGAAAAGGTAAAAACAGTTTCTTGTTTGTAGACGAAATCAGTATTGATTAATGAATATAAGAAATAGATACGCTAAAGTTTGTCTTTTCTTATGGATATTAGGGATGTGCCTTGCGGTGCATCCCATCAAAGCACAGTCCGTAATTCCTGTTCCATTGAAAATGGAGCAGGGTGCGGACTACTTTTTTCTATCAGAAAAGACAAAGCTTTATACAAACTTAGAGGGGGAAGAAGCGAGACTTTGGGAGAACTGTCTGCAAGCACTTCCTGTTTCGTTGAAGAAAGGTTCGAAAAAGGACGTACGCCAAGTACTTTCACTGTTGATAACCGAAAAGAATGACCGGTTGCCCTCTCCGGAAAGTTACACACTGTCCGTCACTCCCCGACGAATCATTATCTGTTCAACTTCCGGAGCCGGATTATTCTACGGAATGCAGACGCTATTACAGTTGCTTACCCCTTCGGGCACGGGCTATTCCGTCGCATCCGTTGAAATAGAGGATACTCCTCGTTTTGCTTATCGTGGTTTTATGCTCGATGTTTCCCGCCATTTCTTCTCCAAAGAATTTGTGAAGAAGCAGATAGACGCATTGGCTTTTTATAAAATAAACCGGCTTCATCTGCATCTGACTGATGCGGCAGGCTGGCGCATTGAGATAAGGAAATATCCTTTGCTCACTGACTTTGCCGCTTGGCGTACGGAACCGAACTGGAAGAAATGGTGGAACGGTGGACGCGAATACGTTCGCTTCAATGAACCCGGAGCTTCCGGCGGTTATTATACTCAGAAAGACATTTGTGAGATACTTGAATACGCCCGTCAGCATTATATGACGGTCATCCCTGAAATAGAAATGCCTTCCCATTCGGAAGAAGTGCTGGCTGCTTATCCGCAACTGTCCTGTTCGGGCGAGCCGTACAAGAATTCGGACTTCTGTGTCGGTAATGAAGAAACCTTTACCTTTCTCGAAAATGTGCTGACCGAAGTCATGGAACTTTTTCCGTCAGAATATATTCATATCGGTGGTGATGAGCCTGGCAAGTCGGCATGGAAAACGTGCCCGAAGTGTCAAAAGAGAATGAAAGATGAACATCTTGCCAATGTAGATGAACTGCAAAGTTACCTGATACACCGCATTGAGAAGTTCCTCAATGCCCACGGCCGTCATTTGCTGGGATGGGACGAGATCTTGCAAGGAGGTATAGCTCCCAATGCTACTGTTATGTCCTGGCGTGGAGAAGAAGGTGGGATTGCTGCCGTAACCTCCGGTCATCGGGCTGTCATGACACCCGGTGCTTATTGTTATCTGGACAGTTATCAGGATGCACCCTATTCACAGCCGGAAGCTATCGGCGGATATCTGCCATTGAAGAAAGTGTATTCGTACGATCCGGTTTCCGTTTCCCTGACTACAGAGCAGGCTAAACTTGTTTACGGTGTGCAGGGTAACTTATGGGTGGAATATATTCCCACTCCCGAACAGGTTGAATATATGATGTATCCCCGTATCCTCGCATTGGCGGAAGTGGCTTGGTCTGCTCCCGAGCGTAAGTCATGGCCGGATTTCCATGACCGCGCCTTGAAAGCGGTGAGAGAGTTACAGGCAAAGGGGTATCATCCTTTCGATTTGAAGAATGAGATCGGCAGTCGTCCGGAATCCGTACAACCCGTTGCCCATCTGGCATTGGGTAAGAAGGTAATATACAATTCGTCGTATAGTCCCCATTATCCGGCACAGGGCAATACCGCTCTAACGGACGGCATACGTGGCGATTGGACGTATGGAGACGGTTGTTGGCAGGGATTTATTGATGGTGACCGGTTGGATGTGACAATCGATATGGAAACTGTTACTCCCATTCATTCCGTTACTGCTGCTTTCATGCAAGTGACGGGTGCGGAGGTGTTTTTGCCTGAGTCTGTCACAATCTCTGTCTCTGACGATGGAACCAATTTTACGGAATTGGAACATCGGACTTTTGAAGTCACCAAAGAAATTCCTATCCAGTTTACGGACATCTCATGGAAGGGGAATGCGACAGGAAGATACATTCGCTATCAGGCTCAAGCCGGAAAAGAGTTCGGAGGCTGGATATTCACAGATGAGATAATCGTGAAATAATCCGTGAAATAACCGTGCGGTATTCCGTGTCCCAAAAATAAAAAAAAGAAGGAATCCACTCAACCAGATTCCTTCTTTTTTTGTTATATTTATAGTATTACCTTAAAAACTAACAATTATGATACGACGACACGGTAAACTAACATTGCTCACTCTTCTTTTGTCAGCTTCGTGTAGTGATATATTCGCTCAGGAGATACCCGTTACCACGCCCATAGACTCATTGATAACTGTTGGATATGCCACCGGAAGTTTGAAAACCCTCTCCGGCTCCGTAGAGAAGATTACGGAGACACAGATGAATAAAGACCAGATAACGAACCCTTTGGAAGCAATCCGCGGACGTGTGCCGGGTTTGACCATCCAACGCGGATCAAACGGTCCGGCAGCCTTGGATGCAGTACGCCTGCGGGGAACTACCTCACTGACCAGTGGCAATGACCCTTTGATAATCGTCGACGGAGTATTTGGTGACTTGAGTATGCTCACCTCCATTTACCCTACGGATATTGAGAGCTTCACCATTCTGAAAGACGCTTCCGAAACCGCACAATACGGTTCACGAGGAGCTTCCGGTGTGATCGAGGTCACCACTAAAAAAGGAATGAGCGGCAGAACACAAGTAGCCTACAACGGTAGCTTCGGAATTTCCACCGTCTACAAGAATCTGAAAATGCTGTCCGGCGATGAGTACCGCCGTGTCGCTTCGGAACGCGGGATTTCCATTCTGGACAAAGGAAATAATACCGATTTTCAGAAAGAGATTGAACAGACAGGACTACAACAAAACCATCACATCGCCTTTTATGGTGGTTCCAGTGAGTCCAGCTATCGTGTTTCTCTTGGTTTCATGGATCGTCAGGGAGTGATTCTGAATGAAGACATGAAAAACTTCACTTCGAATATGAACATGAATCAGAAAATGTTCGACGGCTTCCTGAACTGCGAGCTGGGAATGTTCGGCTCCATTCAGAAGAATCATAATCTGGTGGATTATCAGAAAACGTTCTATTCGGCAGCCACATTCAACCCCACCTATCCCAACCATAAAGACCCCGTCACCAATTCTTGGGACGGAATAACGACCGCCAGTCAAATCACCAATCCATTGGCATGGATGGAAGTGCAGGACGATGATGCCACTTCGCACATCAGCACGCACGCCCGTCTGACTTTCAATCTGCTGGAAGGATTGAAACTAAACCTCTTCGGTGCCTATACCTATAATATCGTGGAAAATTCGCAATACCTTCCCACTTCCGTCTGGGCGAACGGCCAGGCTTACAAAGGAACCAAAAAGCGAGAATCCTTGCTGGGCAACATGATGCTGACCTATAAGAAAAACTGGAAAAAACATTTCTTTGACGTGCTGGCACTTGCCGAACTTCAAAAAGAAACCTACACGGGATATTATACAACAGTAAGCAATTTCAGCACCGACAAATTCAGGTATAATAATCTTCAGGCAGGCGCACTCCGTTTGTGGGAAGGCACTAATTCTTACTACGACCAACCCCGTCTGGCATCCTTCATGGGACGTTTCAACTATACCTACGCCGACCGCTACGTACTGACGCTGAACGCCCGTACAGATGCTTCCTCCAAATTCGGGGCGAACCACAAATGGGGATTCTTCCCCTCCGCATCTGCCGCATGGGTGATTAGTGAAGAAGAATTTATGAAGCAGTTGCCGATAGTGGATAATCTGAAATTCCGTATTGGCTACGGTCTGGCAGGTAATCAGAGCGGGATTGACTCATACACTACATTGAATCTTGTAAAGCCGAACGGTGTAGTCCCCGTCGGAAACTCCGCCGTCGTATCTTTAGGAGACTTGCGGAACACGAATCCCGACCTGAAATGGGAAGTGAAACATACCTTTAATACCGGTATCGACGTAGCTCTTTTCGGCAACCGCCTGCTGCTTTCCGCCAACTATTACAACTCCCGAACCACAGACATGCTTTACCTTTACAACGTAAGCGTACCGCCTTTCACCTATAACACCTTGCTTGCCAACATCGGTTCCATGCGCAACTGGGGTACGGAAATCGCCATCGGCATCACCCCCTTGAAGACCAAGGATATGGAACTGAATATCAATGCCAATATCACTTTCCAGCGCAACAAACTGCTCTCATTAAGCGGTATGTACAACGGCGAAATGCTTTCTGCTCCCGAATATAAAAGTCTTTCTGGCCTCGACGGAGCCGGCTTTCATGGAGGATACAACCACATCGTATATCAGATGGTGGGTCAACCGTTGGGCGTGTTCTATCTTCCCCACAGTACGGGACTGGAATCCGACGGAAACGGCGGATACACCTATGGCATCGCCGATCTGAATGGCGGAGGTGTCAGCCTTGAAGATGGTGAAGACCGCTACGTGGCAGGACAAGCCGTACCTAAAACGATTCTTGGCTCCAACATCAGTTTCCGCTACAAGCGTTTCGATCTGTCTTTGCAGATTAACGGAGCTTTCGGACATAAAATTTACAACGGAACCTCCCTGACCTATATGAACATGAATATATTTCCCGACTATAACGTAATGAAGAAAGCCCCGAAACAGAACATCAAGGATCAAACCGCCACCGACTATTGGTTGGAAAAGGGAGATTATGTCAACTTCGACTATGTGACGCTGGGTTGGAACGTGCCGATTGAGAAAGTACAGAAACTGAAGAAATATGTCCGCTCCCTGCGTCTGGCATTTACAGTCAACAACCTGGCAACCATTTCCGGTTATTCGGGACTTTCACCCATGATTAACAGTTCAACGGTGAACTCCACTTTAGGCGTGGATGATAAACGGGGATATCCGTTGGCGCGGACGTACACACTGGGATTGAGTATTAACTTTTAATGGAGGAGGAGATGATGAAACAATATATGAAAAATAAAAGTCTTTTTTTGCAGAAAGAAGAACTGCTTTCAAGGATAGCGGAACTGTTTTCAAAGAAGATCTTACGTTCTTCGGGAGTGCTGGTATTCCTTCTTATAACGTGCCTGGGTTTATTCTCATGTAGTAAGTTTTTGGAGGAAAATCCGAAAGATAAGTTACCCGAAGATGACGTTTACAATACAATCTCGGAAGTATATCTCAATGCAGTAGCTTCGCTTTATACATACGTAGGCGGTTATAGTGATAGTCAGGGATTGCAGGGAACGGGTAGGGGAGTCTACGACCTGAACACCTTTACCTCCGACGAAGCCATTATCCCCACCCGTGGAGGTGACTGGTATGACGGTGGTTTTTGGCAAGGACTTTACCTGCACGATTGGGGAATAGAGAATGATGCCATTCAGGCTACATGGGAATATCTCTATAAAGTCGTCATGTTAAGTAACAAATCACTGGAACGGATAGACAAATTCGCCGAAACTCATTCCGCTACGGAACTGCCGGCATACCGTGCCGAAGTACGTGCCATGCGGGCTATGTATTATTATTACCTGATGGATTTGTTCGGACGCATCCCGCTAGTTCAATCCTCTTCCGTAGCAATGAAAGATGTAGTGCAAAGTGAACGAAAAACGGTCTTTGACTTTGTTGTCAAGGAATTGCAAGAGGCGGCTCCTTTGTTGAGCGATGCACATAGCAACCAGTCCGGCCCTTACTATGGCCGTATCACTCGCCCCGTGGTAACTTTCCTACTGGCCAAACTGGCTTTGAACTCCGAAGTTTATACAGACAATGATTGGACGGACGGACAACGCCCGGATGGAAAAAATATAAAGTTCACAGTGAACGGCAGCGAACTAAATGCCTGGGAAACAGTCATCTACTATTGTGACCAACTCAAGACTATGGGCTACAAACTGGAACCGGAATACGAAACGAATTTCTCTATATTCAACGAACCGTCCGTAGAGAATGTCTTCACTATCCCGATGAACAAAACTCTGTACACCAACCAGATGCAATATCTCTTCCGTTCCCGCCACTATAATCACGCCAAGGCTTACGGACTAAGCGGTGAGAACGGTCCCAGCGCCACCATTGAAGCCCTCGAAACTTTCGGTTATGAAACCGCGGAACAAGATCCCCGTTTTGATATTTGCTATTTTGCAGGAATTGTCCACGACCTGAAAGGAAACATAATCAAACTGGATAATGGAACGGTACTGGAATATCTGCCCTGGAAAGTATCTCTGGATATAACAGACACCCCATACGAACAAACCGCAGGAGCCCGCATGAAAAAGTATGAAGTTGATCCGACTGCCACAAAAGACGGTAAGTTGATGGAGAATGACATTGTATTGTTCCGCTATGCAGACGCTTTGTTGATGAAGAGTGAAGCGAAAGTCCGGAACGGAGCAAACGGAGATGAAGAACTCAATGAAGTTCGTAGCCGTGTCAACGCTTCTCCCCGCACTGCCACTTTAGAGAATATCCTTGCCGAACGTCAGCTGGAACTGGCTTGGGAAGGATGGAGACGACAGGACTTAGTCCGCTTCGGGAAGTTTACAAGAGCTTACAGCAGCCGTCCGCAACTACCGGATGAGGCAAGTGGATATACAACTGTATTCCCTATACCGGAGAAAATACGGGTGATGAATGAGAGGTTGAAACAGAATCCGGGGTATTAGGAAGAAGATAGTAGTAATCAAAATAAAAAAATCCTCGATTTTCATCCGGAGAATCGAGGATTTATATTTTCTGTTGCAGCACTTGTATAGATAATAGCTAATGCAGAAATCCATATTATATGTAGTGTGGTTATTACCCGATCCAGTCGAATAACTCAATCCAATCAAATTACTCAATCAAATCGAAATCATATTTTTCAAATTCACTCCCATTGATTATTATAGCAATTTGATGAAGCCCGAGATGGAATTTTCTCGTCGTAACCACACGGAAAGAGTGTTTTCGCGTTATTCGTGTGGTAGAATTTCCGGTATATTCTTTTTCGCTGATTTTATGAACTTTCTTCGCCAGCGTTCCATTTGCTTTTTGGTAATAAATACCATATTCGAGCCGTATTTTGATCGTCTTATTGCTATGATTCAACAAGTTAAAACCAAACTCCAACGAATCACCGACTTTAACCTTAAGACTTGAAATCTGAAAATCCTCCACACTAATATTATTTCTGATAGAATCAAAGCCAAACAACTCCATCACCTCTGGAATCCCTTGTTTTAAGAGCGTCCGGCAACCGTGTTTAATAATCCAGTCTACCTCTTTCGATTCCCCCTTCCATTTCTTTGCCAAATCAATGACAATTTCCGGATTATCTTTCGCAATATCATTCAAATTATTGGCAACGCTCAACCGTACAAATCTTGCCGGATCATTTTTAAGATTCTCTAAAATAGGAATAATAGGTGTCGGATCTTTCTTCAGATTCGGCAAAGCCATCGCCCAAGGCAAACGCGGACGGCAACCTTCTGACGAAAGCCGCCTGACTCCCCAATGCTCATGTTTCGACCAAACCAACATCTGCTTCATCATTTCATCCGGATATTTTATTATAAAAGGATGAGTCACAAATTCGCAACTTGTGAACTGTGTGATTTTCTCTATCGCCTTGACAGACGTTTCATAATCATCCAACCCATATTGCTCGACATAATTATTCAGAATCACCCCATACTCCAGCATCAATCCAAACTTCGTATCGTCTATCACCGAAAAATCAGGCCGCGTACTTTTTACATGATCCAACAACTCAAGAATCTTAGCGATCGCCTCTTTGTAATCTGCCGGCAAAAACTTTTTCAGAATGCTAGTGATATGTATCCAGCGCTGTTTTAGTTCCCTGCCTTCCCATTCATCATCCATTATTTGAGAAACAAAACCGTGAGCATCAAAATCATCGATAACAAGTCTCAAATCTTTCGTAAACAGATCGAAAAATTGCTTGTTGTACATATTCTTAAAAGGTTCTGCCATACTTGAAGTCTATATTTAGTATCTATTTATTTGCTACACAAATATATGTCTTTTTTTTAAAAGGACAAGCCCTAAAAACAGAAGTGAGCCACAAAAAAGATTGCAGCTCACTTATACCTTATATATTATAGCAAAAAATTAATCGAAGAAACTCTTGAACTTCTTGAAAATCTTCTCCTTCACCGACGTGTTAGGTTTGAAGTTGTCCGAAGCCTCCATCTTTTCGAGTGTGCTCTTTTCCTCTTTATTGAGCGCTTCCGGCACATAGATACTGATGTTGACGAGTAAATCCCCCGTTCCGTACCCGTTCACATTCGGCAATCCCTTGCCGCGCAAACGAAGCACCTTACCCGGTTGAGTACCCGAATCAATCTTTACTTTCACTTTGCCGTCGATAGTCGGAATTTCCACAGCTCCGCCCAGAGCAGCAGTCGGGAAACTAAGCAACAGATTATAAATCAAATCATTCTCGTCGCGAATCAAGTCCTGATGCGATTCTTCCTCTACGAGAATCAGCAAGTCGCCTGCCACACCATTGTGTTTGCCGGCATTTCCTTTGCCACCCATAGAAAGCTGCATACCCTCTGCCACTCCGGCAGGGATTTTCACCGACACCACTTCTTCACCGTAAATGATTCCGTCGCCACCACACTTCTTACATTTGTTCTTGATAATCTTACCCTCACCGCCACAAGTAGAACAAGTGACGCGAGTCTGCATAGTGCCCAGAATAGTCTGCTGGTTACGGATCACGGAGCCGCTACCCTTACAAGTAGGACAAGTCTCCGAACCGCCGTCACCTTCGGCACCCGTGCCATGACACTGGTCACACGGCACATATTTTTTGAGTTTAAATTTCTTTTCTACTCCGGTAGAGATCTCCTTCAACGTCAGCTTCACTTTCACACGAAGGTCACTGCCGCGATACCGGCGTTGCTGTGAACCGCCACCGCCAAATCCGCTAAACCCTCCGAAGCCTCCCCCGAAACCGCCGCCGCGGCCACCGAAGATGTCGCCAAACATAGAGAAAATGTCATCCATCGACATCCCCTCGCCACCGAAACCACCGAACGGACCGCCATTGCCTGCCGCACCGCTCACTCCCGCATGACCGAACTGGTCATAACGCGAACGTTTTTCCGGATTGCTCAATACATCATACGCTTCCGCAGCTTCCTTAAACTTCTCTTCCGCCTCCTTGTCGCCAGGATTCTTGTCGGGGTGATATTGAATCGCTTTCTTGCGGTAGGCTTTTTTAATTTCTTCTACTGTGGCTGTCTTCGTCACCTCCAATATTTCGTAATAGTCTCTTTTTTCTGCCATGCTTCTTTAAAAATTATGAGTTTTATGGGTTGCGAATCCTTATTCCCCTACTACCACTTTGGCGTGGCGCAACACTTTGTCGTTCAGTGTATACCCCGTCTGCACACAATCCAGAATCTTACCTTTCTGTGCTTCCGACGGTGCGGGGATTACCGCGATGGCTTCATGGTAATCAGTGTCCAGTGGTTGGTCTTTTGTTTCGATGACTTTCACACCGTTTTGTGCCAGGACAGCCATAAATTTATTGTAAATCAGTTCCACCCCTTCTTTTACGGCATTGACATCCGTTGCCGTTTCCATCGTCTTGATGGCACGTTCGAAATCGTCCACTACCGGAAGAATACTGCCAAGACTCTTTTCGCCACCATTCAGGATCAGTTCGGCCTTCTCCTTTAAAGTGCGTTTACGATAATTGTCGAACTCGGCAGACAGGCGCAGATATTTATCCTTTTGCTCTTCAAGCGCTTCTTGAGCCTTTTCCAGTTCCTTTTCCAACTCCTCTTCATGAGTCAGCGGAGCGGTTCCCTCTGCTTGTTCGTTTTGCGGTTGGTCTTCCGCAGGATTGTGAGTTTCCTCCACATTCAGTTCCTCTTCCTTCACTTTTTTTTCTTTCGGATCCATCTTGGTATTTACTATTTTATTATTTACTATTTAGAAACACACGTTATCTATGCAAGATACCGCTTATAAACATACCGGACTGACCGGATGTCACAGATTTCGTCTGCAAAAACTTTGCCAAGTTGGCCGTTTTGCCAAAAAACGCAGCAAAGGTAACACTTTTATGTCAGATTGGCACATATCGGATAGCTCA
>ERZ840057.2447-NODE-2447-length-12807-cov-3.431305_pt1 | contig 12807 bp, 10 predicted proteins | sample MGYA00519907_ERZ840057 | MGnify/ENA primary metagenome ERZ840057 (study PRJEB31850, sample SAMEA3708862) | human gut metagenome | biome: human gut; feature: human-associated habitat; material: faeces | place: China | collected 2014 ...
CCTGCAAAAGCTGAAAGCGGAGATACCCGCCTTTCTTCATTTCCTGCAACACAGACAACTGTCCACCGAAAAGGAAAGCCGGATGTGGTTCAACCCCACATTGCTGCATACAGAAGCCTTGCAGAAGATTATCCGCAGCAACCGCAACCGGCTGGAAATAGAGATGCACGAACTTGTCCTTGACATCATGGAGAGTGTCGGCACGGACACATTCTCTTTCTGCTATAGCGACATTCTTCTTTTGCTGGTACGCTCACAGGTAAAGGTGGAGAAACACCAAGTCCGAAAAGTGTTGCAGGAGTGCTGGAAACTTACGCCTGCATCCAACGGACTGACTTATACCACCTACCAGTTCAACTGCAATCGGGAGTGTCGGTATGAGCCGATAAGGAGAGTGGGACGCTTCTACACCGTCACAAGGGAACAACTTGAATCCTTGTAACACTATCATTTTTCTGTTGAATTGTTGAATATGGGTATAAATACACTGATAATAAACGATATACATTCTCAACAAAATCTCAACAAGCCAAAAGAGAAGTTGAGAGACCACCGACACCCGTTTGTGGATTTCTCTTTTGGTGAGCGGTTTGTTGAGAAGATGTTGAGAGGTTACGAGGCTGTATATAAACATATTACATCAACAGTTCATCAAATCAACAAATTTTCATCAACTTCAAAACCGTATGTAATATGACAATCCAAGATGTAAAGCAAATCAAACTGGCAGACTATCTGCAAAGTCTGGGCTATACGCCTGTAAAGCAGCAGGGCAAGAGCCTGTGGTATAAATCACCGTTAAGGGAAGAAACGGACGCATCGTTCAAGGTAAACACCGAGCTTGAAAAATGGTACGACTTCGGTATCGGCAAAGGCGGAAACATCCTCGCATTGGCAGCGGAACTCTACCGTTCGGAAGATGTAGCCTATCTTTTGAAACGTATAGAGGAGCGGACACCCTACATCCGTCCTGCATCGTTCTCTTTTGACAGGCAGCATTCCGACAATCGGACTTATCAGGGATTAAGAGTTGGAGAATTATCCTCCCCTGCACTCATCATCTATCTGCAAGAAAGGGGGATAAACATCGGACTTGCCAAAAGGGAATGCAGGGAACTTCGGTTTATGAATGCCGACAAGCCCTATTTCGCCATCGGCTTTCCGAACATGGCAGGAGGATATGAAGTGCGTAACAGATACTTCAAGGGATGTGTCGCCCCGAAAGACATCACCCATATCCGACAGCAGGGCGGACAACGATGTATGTGTTACCTGTTTGAGGGGTTCATGGATTACCTTTCATTCCTTACCATCCGAGTAGAAAACAATCCGCAACACCCGCGATTGGACACACAGGACTATATCATATTGAACTCCGTTTCCAATCTTGCAAAAGCGGAAAGCATATTGGAGACCTACACCCAAGTCGGCTGTTTCCTTGACAACGACACGGCAGGACGGAACACCTGCACGAAACTGAAAGAGAAGTTTGGGGAACGCCTGCTTGACAAGTCAATGTACTATCGTGAGTATAAGGACTTGAACGACTACCTGTGCGGTAAGCCCTTGTCCCAATCGGCAGAGCCGATAAAGGAGAAGAAGCAAGTCCAATTCGCAAGGCGGATGATGCAGCCACCGAAAAAGAAAGGGGGATTTCATCTGTAATATGCACGTTCGCTTTCCCAAAGGTATTTAGACAGAAATACCATAGCTCAATAGGGCGTTTTCTTCACGCATTACTCCGTAACGCTAAAAACACCCTATCGAGCCAAAGGGAAATCCCTTTGGAAACCCTGTGCAAACGAGTGCAGCAAGGACTCATTTGCATAATAAACCCTGTGAACCGATGCCACAGGCAGAGAGAAGAAACATAACGATAACCGCAAAAATAGAAATAATATGGGATATTTTTCATTGGACATAAAGAAAGCAAAGGGGACATCGGACACCACGCAGTCCGACCATATAGAGAGAAAGATAATACCTAAAAACGCAGACCCGACAAGAACACATCTGAACAGGGTGCTTGTCGAATACCCCGATGGCGTTCACGGCAGGGATGAAGCGATTGCCCACAGACTGAACACGGCAGGCATCAGACGGAAAATCACACACGACCAAGTCCGTGTCGTTCGGGTGGTTTTGTCGGGTACGCACGAGGACATGATGAACATACAGGAAAAAGGAGAACTCGATGAATGGTGCAACGACAGCATCCAATGGCTGCAAGCCACATTCGGCAAAGACAATGTGGTTGCCGCACATCTGCACATGGACGAGAAGACTCCGCACATCCACGCAGCCGTTGTTCCCATCGTGACGGGTGAAAGGCGCAAAGCCAAGAAAGAGCAGACGGACGGTAAGCGCAAGTACCGCAAGAAAACAAATTCCGTCCGTTTGTGTGCCGATGACCTGTTCAACCGCCAGACCTTGGTCGCCTACCACGACAATTACGCAAGGGTGATGACGAAATACGGATTGCAACGTGGGGTACGGGGCTCGGAAGCACGGCACACTACCACCATGCAGTATTATCGGGACTTGAAAAAGAAAAATGAAGTCCTCGAAACCGAAACCAGACTGTTGCAGGAGAAGAAGACCGAAGTGCAGGAGGAATTGAGACAAGTGAAAGCGGAAATCCGTACCGACAAGTTCAAATGTGCAGCCACCGATACGGCAACCGCCCTTGCAAGCAGTGTGGGTTCTCTTTTCGGAAGTGGAAAAATGAAATCATTGGAACGTAGGAACGAGGACTTGCAAGACCGCATCCTTGAACTTGAAGACGAAGCCCGACAACGGGAACGGCAACAAGCCGAGCAGATACAGGAGATAAGAAACGCTTACGAGCAACAGCACCGCAAGCTGTCGGAGTTTACGGATTTTGTCAGACGCTACTTCCCGTATGTGGAGAAACTTATGCCTGTTATAAACTTTCTGCGTGAACGTTTGGGCTTTAATGACGGAATAATCAGAAGACTGTGCGAGTTCAAGGAGGTCGGAATAAAAGGTGAACTATATTCCCCCGAATTTAACCGAAGCTTTGATACCCGACATTCTGTCTGCTCCATCAAACAGGATGAAAGCGGTAAATTCGATTTCAAGATAGACGGGGTTTCACACGTGAGCTGGTTCAGAAAGAAGATGAATGAATTCAGAGAAGCTATCGGAATACCGAAGTCGAGACAGAACAGAGGTATTAAATTGTAAATCAAAATAAAGTCCATGATGGTTAATGACATATCACGGATTTTTTGTACTTTTGTAACTGGATTGGAACAACCTTTTCCGAAACATAAAAACGGAGTATTAATATAAATTTCAACGATATGGATAAAGCTGTTATTAAGGCCAAAAAAGTGGAATGTATTATTGGTCTATTTTTCTTGTTACCTCCTGTGTTAGGAGTATTTGCATTTGTTCTTCAACTCTTTGATGCTGATACTGATTTCTCTATGTTGCGAGATTTGTCGTCAAATTGGACTAATGATTACAGTTCAGAAGGGGGAGGTGGAATGTCCGCAGCTCCTATTTATTTAGGATTAATGGCTCTAGCTGGAGTTTATTTGATAAAAGATTCTTTCTATGCTCTTTTTGTGACAGATAAGCAGAATGAGAAATAATCTTACACCAAAAGTTGAAAAAGAGAACATAGTAGAGATAGCCTCGTAATCGAAACTTACGAGGTTATTTCTGTTATTGCTGGTAGAAAATAAATTATGGTTACTGATAGAAACATGGTTGAATAAATAATTGTGACCCAAAAGTCAGAATATGATATACTACGTTCCAATATGTATTGTAATAATACTAACCATACCAGTCAATGAGTTGTACCATAGTTTTTTTGCTGGAAGCAATTTGTATAATATTCCAAAAGTTGTATATTCATCAGAAAATAGGTAATCAAATATGGGCGTATTGTTTGATGCATTTAGTTATAGAGTAAACAAAACTCCTGACGGTTTCTATTATGATCGCTGGCATGGTCATGTGTTTCCTGAAATTTCTATGCCTGAAAAATTGTATTTCCTGGATAGGATTATTTCTGCACTTTTGACGCACGATAAACTTTTTATTAGAACAGATTCAATAGAGGAAATGATTGAGTGTATTGGATTTGATGCGTTCAGAATGCTTTATAATAGAGGTGAATTGGTGATTTTAGATAACTGGTGGGTGCCTGCATTTATGTATGGTGGTGATACTGTTTTATATATGAATATGCATGAAAAGCAATATCAAGATAAAATATGCTCTCGTCTATTAGAGCGCAAAGGGTTAGAGGAGTCACGTTTCACGAATTCAATTTTAAAGAAAGTGTGTAATACATCTGATTCCGATACATATGACTTTTGGGACAATACGTCACAAGAAAATATGTATGAAGATTTTTCTTTTAATAATAGGATTCGTGCTCTTTTGAATATTCAATCTGAAACCATCATGTCCATTTCAAATGAAGATGATTCTTGGTCGGCTGTAAGGCTCTGTTTATTTGAACGAAGTTTAGAGTGGTCTAGACAACTAAAGACAGATGAAATTTTGTTTGAAGAAGAAGCAAAACGATACTTGATTTACAAAAGTGACATTCATAACGATAGCATTATTCAATATTTTGATTTAATCCTTTATTCCAAGGGAATTCCGAACCTATCAATTTTATACTACAATGATGTTATTTCAATGAAAGACATTATTCGAGTTAGAGATAATATAGCCTTTGGTAAATTTACCTCTTGGCTAGAGAACCACAATTATAGTGTTCAGGAATTAGAATTAGCTTTATTGAATGGGCGTTCAAATAATAATCAGATTGAGAAATGGTTTAGGTGGGCAGTTGTTAGTAGTGCTTCTTTATTTTTACCTTCGGGATTAATTCCAACGCTCTCTGGAATTGGGCTAAGTTTCATAGAACAACTTTTGCCTCAATTTTCTGGACAAAAATTCCCCAGTCTGTATTTTGATTGTGTCCTATCGAAACAATTCAACGCTAAAAGTATGAATAGGCAATTGCAATCTAAGTTTGGATTTTGAGGTAATGTTTTCATATCCTTTTTTATTCCGATTTTTATTACTACTTTTGTCCTAAGACGAGTGATAATGAAAGCAAATCCCAGCAAAACGTTGCAAATGGCACTGTTGCCAAGTCATTACCTAAAAAATGGGTAATTCTCCCAAAGTCCTTTGTATAAGGCACTAACGAAAGTTTTCCAGAATTATTATTCTAATTTTGCCTGTGCAAGATTTTATTTCGAAAGAATCGGAAACAAGTGCTTTCATAGAGGCGAAAGCCGTGGCATTGATTTATTGCCTTATAAAGAAGAACGATATATTTCATCTTTCTGAAATGAGAAAACAAGAGTTACATTCCCCTCCTCCCTATATAGGGGAGGTGTCACGCAGTGACGGAGGGGTTGGAAAATACCGGCAGTGGAGGTGACAGAGTCAGGTCTCCTCTCCCTCTTGCTCATCGTAGATGTGATAGGAGAGGTGACTTGTAGAGCCGGTGAGGTTAAAGAAACAGGGAAGAGGTGTAAAATTTATCCTTGTGTCGAAATGGGAATTACCATTTTAATCTTTTCTCCTTGTTGTATTGTGGCATTGCTGGATATTTCATACTCCTTCCTTAGAATAGCGAGGGATTGGAATGACATCATTGGTGTGGTATTTAAAACCTCCTCCCTGCCGTGTCCCGTAGCCTTACGGGGGTGTTTTGCCATGCAAAATATAGGGGAGGTGTCACGCAGTGACGGAGGGGTTGAAAACCGTGGTAAGCGGAGCATATTGGGCAGCAACCACTCCCCTGCCGTGTCCCGTAGCATTACGGAGTACTTTGTGTAACTTCACGTAAAGAAATGGAAATAGATGACAAGCGTTATAAATATATATACGATCCAAGCGATAACGGTGTAGAAGAACTCCCAGTTGGCATACGGTTCGTTGTGGGCTCTGCACCAACGTCGATGGGAGATTAGCCCCCACAGCGGTATGGCAAACAAGGCTATCGACAGCCCGATGAGCCACTTGATGCCTACAACGAAACAAAGCCCCGCAAGCCATGTTTCCGTGAACGCGATTAGCTCGATGTATTTCAAGCGGATAACCGATTTGCTTTTCTTTTTCATGATGCGGCAACTAAATTATGAACAGTCCAATAAGTAAATATACACCAATAAAGCAGATAAAGAATCCACCACGGCACAAATAAATATTCGTCTTTTTTCTTGCACCGAAAGGGATAATAGACCAATTGGCCGAACAGTGTCGCACAGGCTGCCAGTCCTACCCATGCTACTGCTGTACCCAAATCGCTCATGAGCATCAAGATGAAACAAATAGAGATATTAGTTTCCACTTGTTTTTCGTATTTATTTAATTCGAACATATGTTGCTGATATGAACTCTTGTTAATAGTAATTTTAGTCGATAGCTTATGAATGGCCTTAGTGTCTATTCGGTTAATCCTAAACAGCCCATGCTAAGGATAAATATCCTCCGATATTCTTATAATATATTGAATGCTTTCGGCTGTTTGTTTTCATGGTTTTATGGTTTATAGATTAACGTTTGCAAGATAAATAAAAAAATAAATTTTGCAATATTTTAACCGGTTTTTCTATTTTGTTTTTGTATCATCATGCCATAAATGAGTGTGTGACTTGTTTTTACTTTGTCGAAAAAACAATGGAAACACAAGAACAAAAAATGGTGGAACAGCTGTCGATGCGCCGTATGGAGATTGAGATGTTGAGGTGTGAAGTATTGTTCCGGTACTACGAACGGTTGCTCGGTTTAGATGTGATAAACGATCGTGACGAAGTGAAGAGTGTCATGACTTGTATCAACACGCTCGAACGCTATGCCCGCAAATATGAAAAGAAGTTCGAGGAGTTGTTTGCGAATCAAAAAGAGGCTATGCCCGAAGTTGCTGTGTCGGAGTCGGACTCTCCGAAAGAGGCGAATCGGGTGGCGGACATCGAAGACCGTGAGCAGTCGCAAGTCCCGCTTGTCGCACCTGCTTCTCTTTTGCGAAACAATCAGGAGTGTTCAGACCTTTCGACGATAAATCATGTTTCGCATCGGGCGGTCGATCCCATTGTCAAGCTGAAAAAACAATCTTCTAAAAAAGTTCGTCGAAAGAGATAGCCACCAAAGACATCGATAGGCTATCGCGAATGCCGTTTGAAAAACAAGAGACTCTCGGTGGGCGATTAAACGAGCTTTTTTCTTCTTTTCACTTCGGCTTTTAATTTGTTCAGCCATTTGTCGTAGGTCGATTCCTTCAAAAGCATGGTATGGGAGGTTTGCTTTTGATTGACTTCGTTTTTGCGGGTAACGGTCAGTTCGTTCCGGTAAAGAGAGAGCTTTACCTCCGTACGTTTGTCGGAAAGCGGTAGAATGAGGAATACGGCTTCGGTCGATTCCCTTTCGGTAGCTGTACCGAAGGTTTTTAAATTCCTTTCTACATCGTCCCGCTCGATGTGTCGTGTACCTCGTATGATTCCGCTCTCTTTGTCGGCTTGCACGATAGTGAACTGCTCGGCTTGTAGAAGCGATAAGGTCGAATAAAATACCATGTCGTGGTTTTCGTCGAAATATTCCGATGTAATTCGGGTAACATCGTCGGAAGATAGTTCTTTGAATAAACTGCAAGAGGAGAGAAACAGGAGCGAAACGAGTAAAGACAGTTTGGGTAATCGACTCATAAAATGTTTATTTATAAATATATCCCGGAAGTCATTCCGGGATATATTCGGCAATTTTAGTATTGTTTGATGGCTTTCTCAAAGTTAGCGTTTTTATCCAAAGGAATTAAGCTGAATCCGTAAGAAATTTTTCCGGGAGCTAAATTGATTTGGTATTCCTCATGAGGCTGAGCGCCCCAAGAATCGTCTCCGCCGAGTCCCATCATACGGTAATCGATGAACAGGTCGACCAGTTCGGCCGGCTTGGGATCGCAGTTGTGACGTTGCCCGGGATTTTCGGGACGCTGACGACCGTCGTCACGATGGTCTCCGCTATCGAACGATTCGAGGGGATAGTTCGAAACATTGAATTCCAACAAGCTGTCGGCGACGATTAGCAAAGCGTTCTTTTTGCCTGTAAGAGCAAACCAGCTCACATCGGTGCGATGGTTATTTTCTTGCGGACGTACATACGGCTCGTAAAGGTCGGCTATGTTGGCTTCGTATCGCCCGATAAAACAACTGGTACGGCGGTCTATGTAGTTTTCCCACGGTCCTCGGCCATAGTATTCCAACCGGGTGAATGAGTCGGGTAACTGCATACGCAATCCTACGCGGGGAATCATGGGCGCTTGGGGATCGGATACCTCGAACGTGTTGTCTACTTTGATAACCCCGTTACCGAATATCGTATAGGAGATTTCCCATTCCGACCGGGTTTGCGGGTAAAGGTATCGGCAAACGACACGAACGTTATCGTTCTCTTTTTTATCGATGGAGAATGAACGGGCGACAGGGGGCTGTTGGGAGGCTTCTTTCCATTTACCCAATAGCTTGGGTGAGTTATAGCCGTAGTCGTTGTCTAACGGAGCTCTCCAAAAAGCGGGGCGGAGTCCGAATCCGTCGAGGATATATTCGGTTCCTTTGTACCGGTACGAGGTGATCAATCCGCTGTTTTTGTCGAATGTAACGCTGAAATTCTTGCCGGAGAAAATCGTCTCGTCGCCATTATCGGTTTGTGAGACGACTCCTTGATCGGGTTTTGCAACTGGCTTGACAGCCGGTTTGACCGAGATTTGTTCGCGTGCTACGACATAACCTTGCGGAAGGAAAGGTTCCGCTTTTTTCTGTTTGGCCTCGAATTCGATTTGATAGTCTACGGTTTCTTTATCCATATTCGGCAGCCCGTTCAATGTAACCGTACATTTCTGACGCGGACGCAACGAGACGGTGAATTTCCCGGTTTTCAATACTTTCCCGTTCCCTTTTACCGCATAAGCGAAATCGTATTTGTCGAGGTCTGTGAAGAAAAATTCGTTTTGAACTTCGATCGTTCCTTTCGTTCGGTCGAAGTTTTTGAATTTGATATTTTGATAAACCTTGCCCATTTCAATGGTCTGTGGTTTTATTTTCCGGTCGGGATATACGATACCATTGATGCAGAAATCTCCATCGGAGGGAGTTCCGGTATCTCCGTAATCACCGCCGTAAGCCCAGAATTTTTCGCCTTTTTCATTTGTCTTTTCGAGTCCTTGATCTACCCAGTCCCATATACAGCCGCCTTGAAGAAGATCGTATTTTTCGATGATATCCCAATAATCTTGGAAGTTTCCCAAACTGTTCCCCATAGCGTGGGCATATTCGCATAGGATAAGAGGCCGATGCGATTTGGGGTTAAGAGCATATGCTTCGATTCCTTTCGGGGAAATATACATGGGGCAAACGATATCCGTATTCCATTCATGTTCGGCACGTTCGTATTGAACCGGACGAGACGGATCCCGTTGTTTCAGCCACAAATAAGTTTCATAAAAACAGTAACCGTTCCCCGCCTCGTTCCCCAGAGACCATGTGATGATAGACGGGTGGTTTTTATCCCGTTCTACCATGTCTTTAAGACGGTCTAAATGAGCTGGTAAATAGAGAGGATTGTTACCGAGACTTCCTCCGGTTTGTAAGCTATATCCCATACCATGAGACTCTATGTTGGCTTCGTCGATGACATAGAATCCGTATTCGTCGCATAGTTCATAAAATCTTTTTTGTTGAGGATAGTGACAAGTACGAACCGTATTTACATTGTATTTTTTCCAAAGCTCGAAATCTTTGAGCATGGTTTCTTCGGTTATGTAATGACCGGTAAGCGGGTCGTGCTCGTGTACGTTAACCCCCTTTACAAGGATAGGTTGCCCGTTGACTAACAGTTGTTTGTTCTTGATTTCGACGGTGCGGAACCCTATACGGGAAGGAATGCATTCTTCGATTTTCCCTGTTTCATCGGCAGTCGAAATAAGTAGTGTGTATAGATTCGGAGTCTCGGCGGTCCATGCTTTTACGTCGTTTATCGTTTCTGCAAAAGAGACGGATTGTGAACTGTTCTTGTCGAGTTTTATCGCTTTTTCCCCGTGGGCTACGGTTTGTTCGGCGTGGTCGATGAGTCGATACGAAACGGAAATGGAACGCGCCTTAACCTCGTCGTTTTGTACTTTTACATCGAGTTTGAATACCCCGTTCTTGAATGATGAGTCGAGAGGTGTTTGTACTTCGAAATCAGCGATTCGGCTTTGCGGCTGGGCATAGAGATATACGTCTCTTTCAAATCCGGTCAGCCTCCAAAAGTCCTGTCCCTCGAAATAATTGGCATCGGAGAATCTGTGCATTTGTACGGCTAAGGTATTTTCCCCGGGTTTTACGACAGGAGTTATATCGAATTGTACCGGAACTTTCCCTGCTTTCGACATACCTATGAATTCACCGTTCAGATAGAAGTAAGCAGCACCTTTTACCGCATCGGCGCTTAGAAAGATTCTTTTTCCTTTCCAGTTTGCGGGGAGGGCAAAATCCCGGCGGTATGTACCGGTCGGGTTCCACGCTTCGGGAACCATAGGAGGATTGGGCTCTTGGAGATATTTGTCGAATCCCGGAGATACGAATTCATACCCTACGTTTACGTAGATGGGGTCGCCGAATCCTTGCAGCTCCCAGTTTCCGGGGACTTTTATCTCTTTCCAATCGGCGGTGTTAAAATCGGGCTCCATGAAATTCATGGGTCTTTCTTTGAATTTTTCGGTATAATGGAATTTCCATATCCCGTTCAAAGGTAGGTAGAAACTTCCGTTCGCCTTGTCTTTGTTCAAAGCCGATGTCTCGTCGATGTAAGAGGTGAAACTGGCATGAGGCGGCAGCTTGTTGATACTGAGTAATTGCGGGTCGGTAATTTCGGCAAATCGATTTTCTTGCTGTTGTCCGAAGATAGGTGCGGATAACAGGCAAGCGGCCGATAGAAATAGCACAATGTTCTTCATGGCGTTTATCGTTTTTATTTGTGAATAGTGTGTTATTTATTATAGACGGTCATTCGCCTCGATATGAGGACGGAGATTGTCCGGTATTTTGTTTAAAAAATTTGCCGAAGAAAGATTGATTGGCAAAGTTCAGTTCTTCCGAAATTTCTTGGATACTTAGCGTCGTGGTTTTTAGGAGTTGCTTGGCGGCCATAATAACGACATCGGAAATGATCTCGTGAGCGGTCTTGTGACTTAATTGCTTGATGACCGAGGATAAATGCTTGGGCGATATACAGAGTTTATCGGCATAAAAATCGACGCTGCGATTTTCTTTATAATGCTGGGTAAGCAAGGAGAGAAACCTCCATAGAATATCTTCTTTACGGGATATTTTCAATTTCTTGCGTTCTACCCGTATGGCAAACATTTGGTTTAACTCCAAGATGAAAGCAGAAATAAGAGAACGTATGATCGCATAGTTTACGTGGGCCTCGTATCTGTTTTGTATCAGACGAAAATAGCCTTCGACCACCATCGACTCATTCGCTGAAAGGGACGTATGCGGGTGTCTGGCGATATAGGTACTTAACGAGAAAATGGTTTCCAAGTCCAAAAAAGCATTTCTTTCTTTGGGCGAATGTTCTTTCATTGAGAGATACTGTGCCTGAAAGTCACTGCTCGTTTTTATCGGTTTCCAAATCGTGTTGGGGTAGAGGAAGGCGAGACTACCGGGTTCGAGTACATATTCTGTAAAGTTCAGTTGCACGGTTTTACAACCCCGGGTACATAATACGATCGTAAGTTTGTCGGAAGATATGAGTAGCGTGTTATCCTCGGAAGAGGAAGCGGGCCTTTCAAAAGAAAGTAGAAAATGTTCCTGCGTTTGCGGATTTAGATTCGTATCCGTAGATTTTGGAGGCATTTGCATATGGTATCCTTCATAAAGTCAATACGGACAAAGATAAAAATTTTATCTGAATCGGACAACCCGATATGGGCGATTCGCTTAAATTAATATTAAGAATTTGAGAGACATAAAAGAAAGAGTTTCCTGAAATTCAGGAAACTCTTTCTTTATATACAGCAGCTCAATTCGGTTATAGTTTAGTGTCGTTTAACGAGTTCGGCGAACGGAGCGTACGGGGGCAGCAGATGATTTTTGCTGTTTCGGCTGTTTTTGCTTTTTTACTTTCGCCTCTTTCTGTTTTTTTGCCCGTGAAGACCGAGCGGTGCGGCTTTTCTCTTTCTTTTGTTTGTCATTGTCGAGCGTTTCTCCGTTTTCTTTTGCTTCTTTGGCCGCTTGCTCTTCTTTGGCTTTCGCTATTTCTTCGGGGGAGGGAACCCATAGATTTTCATTAAAGTTTTTCAGTTGTTTTTCTATGCTGTCTTGTGCTTGTTTCCGAATGGAGTCATTGGGATACATTTGCATGAGCGACTGGTTCCGCAGGTTTTGGGTTTTGTAGATTTCCCCTTCGTACATTCGCATTTGGAAGTAATCGTCGTAGTTGTATTGCTGTACGTTGTTTTCGTTGCTCGCCAAGATGTATTGGCGTGCGATGTAAGGGCGTATGTCGTTGTATTTAACCCAGAACATGGGGTATTTGACTGCTTCGCCTCCGAAGTCGCCCGTACGGTGAAGTACCGGGCAGATGGCCTCGATAGACGGTTTTACCTGCGAGGTGCGGCGGTCGAATATCCATTTTTCCAAGATATAGTAGGAGAGCACCTCGTTGGAGGGTATATCGCTTTCCTCTACCGTGAAGCGGGGATTCTTCTCGGAGTATCCTTTTGCCGGGGCATACAGAATATGGAAGCGGTCGAACATTTCTTTTACT
>ERZ840057.2448-NODE-2448-length-12801-cov-55.443119_pt1 | contig 12801 bp, 8 predicted proteins | sample MGYA00519907_ERZ840057 | MGnify/ENA primary metagenome ERZ840057 (study PRJEB31850, sample SAMEA3708862) | human gut metagenome | biome: human gut; feature: human-associated habitat; material: faeces | place: China | collected 2014 ...
CAAGGTTCTCTCCCTCCGGCCCTGCGGGGCCACCTCCCTCGCAGAGGGAGGCAAGTATGGCATCCTTTACATTATAAACTCATTTTTTCAAATTTCAACCGTCACATTTCCTGCGCCACGCCCTGCGCGATCACACCGCTCTGGTAGGCTTCGACCAGGGCTGTCAGGTCACGGATCAGCGCCTGCTTGCGCCCGCCCTCGTCGGTGTCGCGCACCAGAATGCGCTGGGGCGCAGTATAGATATACTCGCTCTTGCTGGCAATGTCCTCGTCCTCGTGGATGGCCTTGTCCACGCTCTCAAACGGCTGGTGGGTGCGCAAGATCAACCCGCGGGAGTTATAGACCAGTGTGTAGCCGGCTATGCCGGTGCGCCGGTGGTAGGCACGGCAGAAGCCGCCGTCAATAATGATGAGCCGCCCGCCGCCCTTGATGGGGCTTTCCCCCTCGATGGCGCGGACCGGGACATGGCCGTTCACGATGTGGCTGCCCTCGCCGGACAGGCCGAATTCGCGCAAAATATGCTCGGCGGTGCGCGGGTCGGCAATGTGCCTGTAGTAGGGGTCCTTGATTTCCACCTGGGCCGCCGGGTCGGCAATATAGAGCCGCTCAAACGTCGTCATGGCGCTGCGGCCAAACAGCGGCGATTTTGCCCCGCACCACAGGTACCACAAAAAGTCCTGCCCGGCCAGCCGTGCCGGGCTGCCCGCGGGCGCGCTGTAGCCCTGGCGGGCGCGGCGGTCACAGTAGTCGAACAGCTGCTTGCCGCTGCGGGCGGTGCCCTCAAACCGAATGGCCGCAAACGCGCCGTCCTCGGTCATCGGCACTGCGCCGTGGTAGAGCAGATTGCCGTTGCACATTTTATAAAACGCGCCGTGGGCGTACAAAAATTGCACATGGCGCTGCAGGCGCTCGCTCTCGGCAAAGCTGCGCACCAGCTCGGCGGCAATCTTTTCCTCGTCGGCAGTCAGCGCGGCGGGGTTGGCCGGGTCAACGGTGGGAAAGTCGCAGTCCAGCAGGGGATAGGTCGTGCCGAAATAGTCCACCGTGCCCGCGGCAAAGTCAATGTGGTTCAAGAAGTCGCGGCCCTGCAAATCAAAATCCGGGTTGCGGGCAATGACCTGCGCCTCCAGCTTGAGCATCATAACGGTCACGGCCTTGTGCATCCGCGCGGCGGCGGTCAGGTCGCCTGCCGCTGTGCGCTGGTCGGCGTGGGGCAGCCAGCGCGAAACATCGGAATCCGCGTAAGTATGCTGGGCAAAACGCTCCAAGCGGCGCAGGCTGATGCCGTAGCCACCCTCCAGCGTGTCCAGATTGTTGTAGGCCAGCGTTGTTTTCAGCACGGTCATAATGCAGAGCGGGCTGCCCGCTGCCGCGCCCATCCAGACCACGTCGTGGTTGCCCCACTGGATGTCCACCTGATGATGCGCCATCAGACTGTCCAGAATGCGGTCCGGGCGCGGGCCGCGGTCAAACAGGTCGCCCACAATGTGCAGACGGTCCACAGCCAGCCGCTTGATGACCTCGCAGAAGCGGATAATATAGGCGTCGGCGCGGTCATAGCGGATGATGCTCTCAATGATCTCGCCGTAATACTGGTCCTTGTCGTGGTCCTCAAAGTGGGCGTGAAGCAGCTCGTCGAGGATGTAGCCGCAGTTCTGCGGCAGACAGTGGCGCACATGGTCGCGGGTATGCTTGCTGGACACGAACCGGCACAGGTCGATGAGCCGCAGCAGCGTCATGCGATACCAGGCGTGCAGGTCTCTCTGGCGGGCTTTCAGCTCGGGCAGCTTCTGATTGGGATAATAGATGAGCGTCGCCAGCTCGGCACGCTCCTCGGCGGGGACACCGTTGCCAAGCACCGTGTCGATTTTTTCACGGATGACGCCCGATGCGCTGTTTAATATATGTACGAACGCTTCGTGCTCGCCATGCAGGTCACTCATGAAGTGCTCGGTGCCCTTGGGCAGACGGAGCAGGGCCTCAATGCGGATGATCTCGCTGGCCGCGGCGGCCACGGTCTGGTATTTCTGAGACAGCAGGCGCAGATAGCGCAGATGCTCATCGGAATATTGCACGGGCAGGACCTCCCTGTACTTTTCTTACATCTACATGGAATTATAGCACACCTTGCGGCAAAACAAAAGGCCGCAGCCCGGAATTTTGGGCTGCGGCCTGATGATTTTTAGGGCAGGGACTCTGTAGGGGCGGATTCTATATCCGCCCGTGGACGTTTACCCTGCGTTCATCTTTTTTCACAACGGGATGCTGCCAAGCGGGCGCATATAGAATGCGCCCCTACGGTGCAGCATGGCTGCACATTTTTTTTGCAATCACTCGATCTCAATCAGCGTCTGCTTCGGCTCGAGCTTCTTGGCCTCGGCCTTGGGCAGATGCAGGGTCAGGATGCCGTTCTCAAACTTAGCGCTGATGTCCTTGGGCTCCAGCTCCTTGCCGACATAGAAGCTGCGTGCGCAGCTGCCGGTAGCACGCTCCTGGCGGATATAGCGGCCCTCGTTGTCCTTGTCATCCAGCTCCTCATTGCGCTGGGCGCTGATGGTCAGATAGCCGTTGTCCAGATCGAGCTTGACATCCTCTTTCTTGAAGCCGGGCAGATCAACGAACACATCGTAGCTGTCCTTGTTCTCGCGGACATCGGTTTTCATCACATTGGCGGCACGTTTGCCAAACATACCGCGGGGGGCAGCGGCCTTCATGGCGCGGTCAAAATCGTGCTCCCAATCGTTGCTGAACAGATCATCCATCAAAGCCTCATTGAACATATACGGAACCATCATCATAAGTCATTCCTCCAATTTTCATCGGCCGCCCGTTTTGTTTGTGAGCGGTTGACTTTTGATACACATTGTTGCGTTCCCTTTGGGGATTCGGTTCTTCCGTTCCTCTTTCCCTTGGAACGCCTCTATAATAGCACCGAACATTAGCACTGTCAATAGTAGAGTGCTAATGTTTACATGTTATGTAATGTTTGTTCACAAAATATGTAATAAGTTTTGTTGAATTACGATGATACGTCTGTTTTGCTAGCCCGTAGGGAGGGGTCTTGACCCCTCCGGGACGTTTGCGGCAGCCGCAGACCACCCCGGGACGCATGTATGCTGCCTAGGAAAGTGCATCACTGCCACAAGCCTCCTGCGGAGGGGTCAAGACCCCTCCCTACGACTTACCCGCAAGTGCCCGCTAATGGGAAGCCTGCGCTCCGGGCATGCCCGGGGCAGCCTTTGCTTTCTAAAGCCTGCTCACGGGGGGAGAAGGCTTCTCATTTTTACATTATGTCGTATTCAATCGGCGTCTCAAACAGCCGTGCCGCCTTCTCCCGGTCCCCGGTCTGGCCCAGTGCCCACATCAGCTTGACGGCGACAGCCTCGGGGGTCATGTCGCGGGCCTCCAGGACGCCGGGCAGCTCACCGACGGCGCGGCCCACCTCGTAGACGGCAAGGTCGCAGCCCTCGTGCGGGACCTGCGTGGTAAACACCGCCAGCCGCCCGCTCTCACACCAGCAGCGCAGGGCGGCGAACATCTCGCCGTGCTCCCCGCCCGGCAGGCCGCCGACGCCGAAGCTCTCCAGCACCAGTGCGCGGTAGTGCGGGGCCAGCAGTGGGATGATGTCCGCCCGCATGCCCGGCACAAGCCGCAGCACAAAAACGGCGGGCTCAAGCCTTTCATAGAACCGCACGGGCGGCTGGTCCGCGGGGCGGCGCAGAAACGTCACCAGCCGCGTGTCGCGGAACACCGCGGTCTCGGGGTAGTCGATGCTGGAAAACGCATTGAAGCTGCGCGTCCGCGTCTTGCGTGCGCGTGTGCCCAGAATGACCTTGTTGTCAAACACCAGCTGCACGCCCCATGCGCCGTCGCTGACCGCGTAGACGAACGCACGGTAGAGGTTGTTGCGCGCGTCGGTATCGCGGTTGTAGATGGACTTCTGGCTGCCGGTCAGCACAACGGGCTTTGCGCTGTTCTGCACCATGTAGCTGAGCGCCGCGGCGGTGTAGGCCATCGTGTCTGTGCCGTGGGCGATGACAAAGCCGTCGCAGGCATCATAATTTTCTTTGATGCAGCGCACGATGATCTGCCACTGCGCTGGGCCGACGTTCGTCGAATCCAGGTTGAACACCTGCACAGCGCTGACCTCGCACAGGTCAGCCAGCTCGGGCACGCAGGCCAGCAGCTCCTCTGACGTGATGGCCGGGGCCAGCCCGCCCGCCGCCGTAGGGCGGCTTGCAATCGTCCCGCCTGTGGCGAGAAGCAGAATTTTTTTCATCAAAGTACCTCACTTCCTTGGCCCCCTCTGCGAGGGGGCTCCGCCCGCAGGCGGTGGGGGAGAGAGCTTCGCGGTTATCCGAAATATTTCGGGTCATGGCAAAGTTCTCTCCCTCCGGCCCTACGGGCCACCGCTCCCCTTCTGGCGCAAGCGCCACCTCCCCCGTATCGGGGGAGTCTGTCTCGCAGAGGGAGGCAAGAGCTTTTCACTCTGCCCACATCAGATGCCGCTCCGCGACGACCTGGGCGTCCAGTGTGCGCGGACCTGCCGTAAAGCGCACGGTCACGCGGCGGCCCGCAACGCTTTCCACGGTGCCGGGGCCAAAGACGACATGCCGCACATGGGCACCGACGGCGGTGATGCTGTCCACATCCACAGGCGGCAGCGGGGCGCGTGCCGCGGGAGGGGGTGTGCGGCGGCCCGCGGGCTCGGCGTCGCGGCGTTTGCGTTGGCCGGGCAGACCGGACAGCACCTCATCCACAAAGGCCGAGCGCTCCGCCGCGCAGTCAAACAGCACCAACTGCTGCCGCGCGCGGGTCATGGCCACGTAAAACAGCCGCCGGTCCTCCTCATACTGCTGTGTCTCACCGGGCGTGCGGCAGCACAGCTCCGGCTTGGCGGGCAGGATGCCGTCCAGCGCATCCAACAAAATGACCCGGTCATATTCCAGCCCCTTGGCCGAGTGGATCGTCGAAAGCAAAAACCTGCACCCGGGCGGATTCTCATGGTTTTGTATGATGCTGCGCAGCTTTTCCAGCCGCCGCAGCAGGTGCCGCGGCGTCGGCTCCTGTGCGCCGAGCATTTCCAGCACGGCCAGCTTCGTGCGGTCCATGCCGTTTTTGTCCAGATATTTGCCGTAGCCCAGCTGGTCGGCCAGGAACCGCACCGCATCGTCCGCGGCCATTTTGGGCAGACGCGCCAGACCGTCCGCCACGTCAGCCATGGCGGCGCGGGTGCGCGGACGGATGCTGTCCTCATTCAGCAGGGCCGTCCAGCAGCCCTGCCCGTACTGCCGCGCCTGATTGCAGGCAAACAGCGCCTGTGCGCGGGTGACGGGCACACCGAATTTATAGTAGCAGCGCAGAAAAGCTTCCCTATCCGCGGGGTGTGCGGCCAGCGTGAAAATATCGGTCACATCGCGGACGATCTTGTTGGTAAAAAAGGTCTGGTCCACTGCCTTGCAGGCGTAGGGGATGCCCCGCCGCTCGCACAGGTCGATGATGGGCAGTGCGCTCTCGTGGTTGCGGAACAGCACCGCCGTCCCGGTATCGCAGTGCTGCGCCGTCTCAAACAAGAATGGCAGTTGGTCGGCGCGGCGCGGCACGGTGACGATCTGCAGCGGTGCGCCGGGGCCCTGCGTCGGTGCGATGGTTTTGGGGCGGCGATAGCGGTTGCGCGCCACAAAGCGGTTGGCAGCCTCCAGAATCGGCTCTGTGGAGCGATAGTTCTGCTCCATAAGCAAAATCTGTGCGCCGGGATAGGTCTTTTCAAAGTCCATCAGCGCCTGGGGGTAGGCGGCGCGGAAGCCGTAAATGCTCTGGTCCTCGTCGCCGACCATAAAGATATTGCCGCTTTCCTGCGCCAGCACGCGGATAATTTCATGCTGTACCTTGGACGTATCCTGCGACTCATCGACGCAGAAATACTTGTACCGTTTGCGGAACGCCGCCGCAACCGCGGGCGCACCGCGCAGGATTTGCAGCGCAAAGCAGAGCTGGTCGTCGTAGTCCATTTTGTGCGCGGCCTTCAGCGCCTTCTGGTAGCCGCGGTACAGGTCTGGCAGATTCTCAATGTCGGTTTCCAGCTCGTCCAATTCCGCGTCGGTCAGGCACATATTTTTAATGTAGGTGATGGCCGTGCGCAGATCCTTGACCGTGCTCTCGGCGGGGTACTCGTGGTTTGTGTCCTGCCATAGCCGCATGAGCAGCGGCGTGGTCTCGCTCTCATTGCGGATGAGCTCCGGCGGGGTACGGCCATACATGCGGCTGTACAGCGCGATGATGCGCGCCGCCACACCGTTGATGGTGCGGAACTCCAGCCGTGCGGCCAATTCGCCGCCGAACCGCGCCGCGAACCGGGCGCGCATCTCCTGCGTGGCGGCGACGGTGTAGGTCATTGTCAGGATGGCTTCCGGCGCAATGCCGCAGACCTCAGTCATATAGCCCAGCCGGGTGATGAGCACGGTGGTTTTGCCGCTGCCCGGCACCGCCAGCAGCAGCACCGGGCCGTTGACCGCCTCCACCGCCGCGCGCTGCTGGTCGTTCAGGGCCGCCAGATGGGCCGTTTCAAATATAGCCTTGTCCATGGCAGCTCCTTTCGTGCAGTATAAATCGCCGTGCAGCAGGGGCCGCATATGTGCGGCCCGCAGCTTCACGGGGGACGCCCGCCTATAGGCAGGCCGCGGGCCGGGCATGCCCGGCCCCTACAGTGTTTCCCTATTGTACCATACATCCCGCACAAAAGCAAAGCTGTTACACGCGGTTCAGCGCAATATCATTGATGACCTCACCGGCGCAGATCAGACCGGCAACGGCGGGGACGTAGGCGTTGCTGCCGGGAACCTGGCGGTTCAGGTTCGTCAGGCAGACCTTGTCATCGTCAATCAGGTCCAGCGTGCCGATGTCTGTCAACCTTGCAAAGTGTAAAAACCTGCAGCATTTCAGCCCGCGTATTTTGTCACCCCCAAGTCTTGGATAAACGCGCACACTGTGGTACAATATGTAAGAAAGAGCAAACTCCCCATAACCAAAGGACGTCACCATGAAACAAGGCAATTTGAATATACGCTGCACCGAAGATTACGCGGTGCTGTACTGGGATAAACCCGCCGCCGCACCCAGCGGGGCGGAATACACGGTCTCCCTGAACGGCGAGGCCATTGGCCGCACAGACCGCACCCATTTTACGATAGAGGGGCTGAGCTACGGCAGTGCCTTCCGGGTGGACGTGGTCAGCGGCAGCTACTGCATCGGCTCGGCCACGCTGCAGTTCGGCAGGGAAAAACGCCGCATCGACATTACCGCCGCGCCCTACTTCTGCAAGGGCGACGGCCATATCCTGAACACCGACAATTTACAGCGGGCCATCAACGACTGCGGCGCGGACGATATTCTGTACGTGCCGGCGGGCGATTTCCTGACCGGCGCACTGCGGCTGCACAGCGATCTGGAAATTTATCTGGCCAAGGGCGCGGTCCTGCAGGGCACAACGAACATTCACGACTATTCGCCCCGCATCCCCAGCCGGTTTGAGGGCACCGAGATGCGCTGCTACTCAAGCCTTTTGAACGCGGGCGACATGAACCACAAGACCGGCCCGAACTGCCGCAATATCATCATCCGCGGCAGGGGCACGATCTGCGGCGGCGGGCAGGAGCTGGCCCGCAAGATCATTGAGGACGAGCGTGCCCGCATCAAGAGCTTTCTGGACGACAACCGGGAGCTCGTCGAAAGCTGCGAGAACAGCGACACGATCCCGGGCCGCGTCCGTCCGCGGCTTATCAATTTAAGCAACTGTGAGAACGTCTGGATCAGCGGTATCACGCTGAAAAACGGCCCTTCCTGGAACGTCCACATGATCTACTGCGACGACATCCAGACCGACCACTGCACCTTTGTGTCCGAGGGCGTCTGGAACGGCGACGGCTGGGACCCGGATTCCTCGACGAACTGCACGCTGTTTGCGTCGGAGTTCTCCACGGGGGACGACGCTGTCGCCATCAAGAGCGGCAAGAACCCCGAGGGCAACGAAATCAACCGTCCCTGCGCGCATATCCGGGTGTTTGACTGCCGCAGCGACTGCGGCCACGGCATCTGCATCGGCAGCGAGATGAGCGGCGGCGTGGAGGACGTGCAGATCTGGGACTGCGATCTGGCGAACTCGCTGTCCGGCATTGAGATCAAGGCCACGCCCAAGCGCGGCGGCTATGTGCGCGGCGTGACCGTGCGGGACTGCATCACGCCCCGCGTCATGCTGCACAGCGTACCGTACAATGACGACGGTGTGCCCGCCGGTGCCCCGCCGAAGCTCGAGCACTGCTTCTTTGAGCGGCTGACCCTGACCGCCGAGGTGCTGGACCATGACCGCAGCCGACACGATGCCGCCCCGATCGAGATCGCGGGCTTTGACAAGCCGGGCTATGAGGTCGAGGACATTGTCTTTAAGGATATTACCATCACCAAGCCGTCCGTCGCCCTGCCGCTGGGGCTGTGCAGGGGTGTGACGCTGAGCAATCTTGCGTGTGTGAAGGAATAAGTCTAAAGCCTCCCTTTGACAAGGGAGGCCCTTCTCCCCACTTTATGAACAAATCTTAAAACTTCCTTACACCCTCTTGCACCGCGGTGCAGGAGGGTGTATTATTATCATGCTTTAATAATTAACATAAGCCAACTATTAACAGGAGGTGTTCACCAATGGGCACTGAAGCCCCTTATCTGAGCGGGATGTTCCGCTTTGTGGCGCGGCTGCACACGCTGTCCAAGCGCGGGATGCGCATGGCACTGGCCGGGCAGCCCAAATGCCGCTATGGCATGCTGCAAAGTCTGTACAATCTCATTGAGCAGCACGGCCGCGACGGCGCGATCTATGTCTCGGACATTGCGCGGCAGATGCACCAGCCTATGCCGGCGATTTCCCGCGGGCTGCGTCAGATGGAGCAGGACGGCCACATCGTCCGCGAGACAGACCCCAAGGACCGCCGCAAGACGCTGGTGCGCATCACCCCGGCAGGGGAGCGCGCCCGCAAAGCCAATGAGCAGGCCATGAACGACTACTTTGCCCGCATCATGGCGCGGCTGACCCCGGAGCAGCTGGCGCAGGCCAACGCCGTAAAGGACGCTCTGCTCGCCGCCATCGAGGCCGAGAACGCCGCTATGAAAACCGATTTGAAAGGAGAACCCCCGCATGACGAAAATTTTTAAGCAGTTGGGGCGGCACTGGGCGGCCTGCCTGGCCGTCGTTGCGCTGCTCATCGTGCAGGCATACTGCGATTTAAGCCTGCCCGACTACACAAGCAAAATTGTGGACACCGGCATCCAGCAGGGCGGCATTGAAAGCCCCGTGCCCGACACCGTCCGCAGCACAACGCTGCAGGCGCTCGAGCTGCTCATGTCCGAGGACGACGCCGCACTGGCGGACGAAGCCTACTCCGACACCGACGCGGACGGTGTGCGCACACTGAACCCGGACGCGGACACCGCCGCGCTGGAAAATGCGTTCACAACGCCGGACGTTGTGCTGTACATGGCCGCGGCAAAGAATGCCGCCACTGCCGCCGGTACCACCGACACCGTGGTCCCCACAGCCTATGACCTCGACGCCGTCGCCACGCAGCTGGCCGCCGCGTCCCAGGCCCCCGGCGCACGGGAAATGCTGCAGAGCCAGCTGACGGACGGTCTCGCCCAGCTGGACGAGACCGTCGCCGACAGCCTGTCCAGCCAGGCCATGCTGCTCGTCGCGCTGGAATATGACGCCCAGGGCATTGCCCATGACGTGCAAATGTCCTATCTGCTGCGCACAGGCGGCCAGATGCTGGCTTTAACACTGCTCATGGTCGCCGTGGCCGTCGCCGTAGGCTTTATTGCGTCCCGCGTCTCCGCCGCCATTGGCCGTGACCTGCGCCGCGACGTGTTCAGGACCGTCGTCGGCTACTCTAACGCCGAAATTGAAAAATTTTCCACTGCTTCGCTGATTACCCGCACCACGAACGACATCCAGCAGGTGCAGTTTGTCTGCGTGATCCTGCTGCGCATGGTAGCCTACGCGCCCATTTTGGGCATTGGCGGCATTATGCACGTTGCCAGCGGCAGCACGGGGCTGGAATGGATCATCTTTGTGGCCGTGGCCGCACTGCTGGCGCTCATCGCCGTTTTGATGAACGTAGCCATGCCGAAATTCAAGCAGATGCAAGTCCTGGTGGATCGGCTGAACCTTGTCAGCCGCGAAATCCTGACCGGCATTATGCCCATCCGCGCGTTCAGCCGCGAGGCATTTGAGGAAAAGCGCTTTGACAGGGCCAACACCGACCTGATGAAGACCCAGCTGTTCACCAACCGCACGATGGTCGCCATGATGCCGTTTATGACGCTCATCATGAACGGCACGAGCCTGCTCATCGTCTGGTTCGGCGGCAAGGCGATGGATCTGGGCAACATGCAGGTGGGTGAGATGATCGCGTTCATCACCTACACGATGCAGATCGTCATGTCGTTCCTCATGCTCTCGATGGTCGCCGTCATGCTGCCCCGCGCCGGTGTGGCTGCGGACCGCATTGACGAGGTCATCAAGACCCCCTCGACCATCCATGACCCCGCTGCGCCCAAGGCACTGCCCGCGGACGGCACCCACGGCGTTGTGGCGTTCCATGACGTCAGCTTCCGCTATCCCGGCTCCGACGAGGACGCGCTCGAGCACATCAGCTTCACTGCCAGACCCGGCGAGACAACGGCCATCATCGGCTCCACGGGCTGCGGCAAATCTACGCTGCTCAACCTGATCCCGCGCTTCTACGATGTGACCGAGGGCAGCGTGACGATTGACGGCGTTGACGTGCGCGACATGACCCAGGCACAGCTGCACGACGAGCTGGGCTATGTACCGCAGAAGGGCGTGCTGTTCAGCGGCACGATCACATCCAACCTGAAGTTCGGCGGCGACCACATCACCGACGCCGACGCAGAGCAGGCCGCCGAGATCGCCCAGGCCACGGAGTTCATCTCCGCCAAGCCCGAGGGCTTCGACAGCCCGATTGCCCAGGGCGGCAGCAACGTCTCCGGTGGGCAGAAGCAGCGCCTTTCGATTGCCCGCGCTATTGCCAAGCACCCGCAGATCTATCTGTTTGACGACAGCTTCTCGGCGCTGGACTACAAGACCGACGTGGCGCTGCGCCGTGCGCTGAAGGCTAAAACCGACAACGCCACGGTCATTATTGTGGCGCAGCGCATCTCCACCGTGCTGCACGCGAACCAGATTCTGGTGCTGGATGAGGGCCGCATCGTCGGCAAGGGCACCCATGCCCAGCTGATGGAAAGCTGCCCCGCGTATCAGGAAATTGCGCGCAGCCAGCTGAGCCAGAAGGAACTGAATTTGCAGAAGGAGGGTGAGTGATATGCCAAGACCCGGACGCATGACGACGGAGCGCGCCAAGGACTTCAAGGGCACGCTGCGCCAGCTGCTGGCCGCCATGAGCAAGTATAAGTTGTCGCTGGTCGTCGTCATTGTTTTTGCTGTTCTGTCAACCATTTTCAACATTGCAGGGCCGAAGATCCTGGCCAAGGCCACCACGGCGCTGGCCACCGGCTGGATCGCCAAGCTGCGCGGCGTGGGCGGCATCGACTTTGCCTACATCGGCAAGGTGCTGCTGTTCCTGCTGGGCATGTACCTGCTGTCCGCGGCGTTCAGCTTCATTCAGGGCTGGCTCATGTCCGGCCTGTCGCAGAAGGTCTGCTACGACTTCCGCGACCAGATCAGCAAAAAGATCAACCGCCTGCCGCTGGCCTACTTTGAAAAGCGCACCGTCGGCGAGGTGCTGTCCCGCATTACAAACGACGTGGATACGCTGGGCCAGAGCCTGAACCAGAGCGTGACCCAGCTGATCACCAGCGTTGCGACGATGGTCGGCGTGCTCATCATGATGCTGTCCATCAGCCCTAAAATGACGCTGATCGCCCTGCTGATCCTGCCGGTCTCGCTGGCGCTGGTGCTGGTGGTCGTCAAGTTCAGCCAGAAGTATTTCAAGGCGCAGCAGGCGACACTGGGCGTTGTCAACGGTCAGGTCGAGGAGGTCTACTCCGGCCACAACGTCATCAAGGCGTTCAACCGCGAGGCCGCCGTGCTGGACGACTTCAACGCCGCGAACGATAAGCTGTACGAATCCGCGTGGAAATCGCAGTTTTTGTCCGGCCTGATGCAGCCCATCATGAACTTTGTGGGCAACCTGGGCTATGTGGCCGTTGCCATCGTCGGCAGCATCTTTGCCGCCAACGGCATCATTACCATCGGCGATATCCAGGCTTTTATCCAGTATGTCCGCAATTTCACCCAGCCCATCCAGCAGCTGGCACAGGTGTCCAACATGCTGCAGAGCATGGCCGCCGCTGCCGAGCGCGTGTTCGAGTTCCTGAACGAGCCCGAAGAGGATCAGCTGGCCGACCCTGCCCGCCGGGCAGACCCTGCCTGCATTGATGGTCAGGTCACCTTTGACCATGTCCGGTTCGGTTATGTGCCCGAAAAGACCATCATCCACGATTTCAGCTGTAAGGTGCAGCCCGGCCAGAAGGTCGCCATCGTTGGCCCCACCGGTGCCGGCAAAACCACCATGGTCAAGCTGCTCATGCGGTTCTACGATGTGGATTCCGGCTCCATCACCCTGAACGGCCACGATATCCGCGACTTTGACCGCAGTGCCCTGCGCGAGGGCTTCGGCATGGTGCTGCAGGACACCTGGCTGTTCAAGGGCACCATCATGGAGAACATCCGCTACGGCCGTCTGGACGCCACCGACGAAGAAGTGATCGCCGCCGCAA
>ERZ840057.2449-NODE-2449-length-12796-cov-4.093007_pt1 | contig 12796 bp, 6 predicted proteins | sample MGYA00519907_ERZ840057 | MGnify/ENA primary metagenome ERZ840057 (study PRJEB31850, sample SAMEA3708862) | human gut metagenome | biome: human gut; feature: human-associated habitat; material: faeces | place: China | collected 2014 ...
TGTCAGCTTGGGAAGCTGATGCCTTACCACTTGGCGATGCCCGCTTGTGTGTTGGCTAGTATAACGCGGTTGTCTTGTTCGATACAAGGGTGTCGATGCTTGTTTTAGCTGTGGAGAATCTTTTGAAAACTACGCCAATTGTGGAGATGAGGACCTTTGTCTTTCTTTCCTTACTATCTTTTACCTGCGCCTTTATCTGATTGTTGTATTTGAGCCCGGTTTGTCAGAAATCGGGCAAGCTTTTGGTCAGCTTCTGGTACTTACCCGCATGAACCATGGCGGTAGCCTCATCCCAAGCGCCGCGGCCTCCCCGTGCGGCGCACGAGGGATAAGGAGCAGCCATGTCCAACGCACCCACGCACTCTGTCCACAGCGCAATCGCAACAGGTCCGCTGCTCCTGCTCCTCTTTTTTCTGATCGGCTGCTTGGCCCCAGAGGCCGCACTCGCCGTCGACGGGAGTGACGCCCTTAATTTCCGCACCATAAGCGACGGCTGCGGCCCCTTCGGTGTCGGTAAATACGAGGCACAGGACACTTCGATTTCGTACTGCATGAATCAAGACTGCCCCGGCCCCAGCAAGCCGGGAGGACCATGGCGCACATACAACCAGGGCTGGACATGGCTTGATGACGAATTTGCCGCCATCGTCTGTCACGGATACCCCTCCAGTACGTCCTTTGGCGGCCGCACTCTGTCGCCCGATCTCGCCCGTGCCGCCACCCAGATTGCCGTTTGGATGCTCAACGGAACCACGCGCCCCGACGGCACCTATTCGTATACAAACAGCAAGGGAGTTGCCAGGAGCGGTAGGTTTTACGAAAACGCCGAGGCCGTAGCGGCTGCACGTTGGCTCTACGACAGCGCTAAGTCCGGATCCATTAAGGCGACCCCACATCGAGCCAGGCGTTATCACGGCCCGGTCTCGGGCGAGGGTCGACACCAGGACATGCTCTATGTTCTGCCCGCCGTCTCCGTATCTTTCCAAAAACAATCGTCCCAGGCTGACATCACCGCCGGTAACGACACCTACAGGCTCGGTGGCGCAACCTTCGATATCTTTGAAAGTGCAGGCGATGCACGTGTCGGCACGATCCAGACGGACGAAAACGGGCATGCACAAGCAACGCTTTCGCCCAATACGGCATATTACCTGGTCGAAACCAAAGCCCCGGCAGGCTATATCCCTCGAAGCGACCGAATAGCCTTCACCACACAAAACAGCGGCGAACATGTCACCGTCAACGAGCAGCCCGGCACCATCACCTTGCGTATTGTAAAAATCGATGCCGCCACGGATGCTGGTGCCCAAGTTGGGGCGTCGCTTGCGGGCGCTGAATTCACCTGCGTCTCGCAATCAACTCCCGGCTGGACTCGCACCCTTACGACCGACGAAAACGGACGGGCGATTCTCAACGACGTTCCTCTGGGCACCTTTACCATCTACGAATCGAAAGCGCCCGAGGGCTACCTGATTTCAAACGACTGTTGGAGCTACACCGTCGGTGCCGAGCAACTCGGAGATACGGGCATCGTTGAGCTCGAAAGCCGTATTCCCAACATCCCCATCGCCTTTGACCTTGAAATCTCGAAGTTTAAGGACCATGGCAATAACGACGAGTCCGGCCTTGAGCAGCCGGCGGGAGGCGTCGTCTTTGAAGTTGTCAGCAATAGCTCCCAGCAAGTCGTCGGCACGTTGACCACAAACGTTTACGGCTTTGCCTCCACCAAAGACCAGCCCGAAGCATGGTTTGGCGCAGGCAAGCGACCCGCCGGCGCTCACGGTGCCATTCCATACGACCGCGCGGGCTACACCGTTCGCGAGGTTGTAGAAACGGTCCCTGAGGGATTTAAGCAAGCAGGAGAATGGACCATCACAGCAGAGCAGACCGCAGACGGCGCCGAGCTTCAGTACATCATTGACAACCATGCCCTATCGACACACCTTCAAATCGTAAAGCGCGATGCTCAGACCGGCGGCACCGTACCACTTGCCGGCTTTACGTTCCAGCTGCTCGATAGCCACCACGAGCCCGTCTCGCAAACATGTTGGTATCCGGCCCACAATGTAATGAATACCTTCACAACCGATACAACCGGCGCCGTCACGCTGCCCGAATCACTTAATCCCGGAACATACTACGTGCACGAGACATCGGCCAAGGAACCGTATCTGCGCGGAGAAGACCTGGAGATAACGATTCCCGCCGACAGGAATCTGACACCGGTCGCCGTCGCCTCGTTCTATGATGACGCCGCAACCGGAAGCATCGAAATCATTAAGACGGATGCCGTAGATGGGCACGCCCTCGCTGGAGCCACGTTTGACATCCGCGCTAGCGGCGACATCGTGCGAACCGACGGCAGCATCGTTGCCCTGGATGGCGAAACCGTCGCCGCCGTTACAACCGACGAACAAGGGCATGCGCGAGTCGACCATCTTTCGCTGGGATGCGGTACCGCCACCTACGAGGTCGTCGAGACACAAGCGCCCGAAGGTTATCTGCTCAACCCGACCCCGCATACTGTGAAGTTGTCGTACGCTGACCAGCAAACGCCCGTGATCGGTGTGCACCTTGACGTTTCCAACGACTACACCAAGATCGATATCTCCAAAGTCGACGCATGCGGAGGTCAGGAAGTGACAGGCGCCGAGCTTGTCCTCTGCGACTCCAATGGCAACGAAATCGATTCTTGGACTTCATCCGGCAAACCGCATCACATTGAGCACCTTTCACCCGGCACCTACACCCTGCGCGAAACGATGTCCCCGCGTATCTACGACCTTGCCGAAGAGATAACGTTTGAAGTAAAGGCCACGGGAGAAGTTCAAACCATGGCAATGAAGGATACCCCCATCGAGATCAGGGGAAGCGTCGATAAGCGCCAAGAGATCGCACAGCCAGTCGTAAGCAAACTCGTTGCCAACGGCGACGGTAAAAACCGAGCCAAAGCACGGGCCAATACGCAAGGCACCTTCTGCTATACCATCGACGCCAAAAATGAGTCGAGCACCTGGGTCGACGAGTTGACCATCACCGACGACCTCGAGTGCGCCAAAGATGGCGCAGCGAAACTTGTTGCCGTTGAAACCCCTATTGCGGTCGGCGATCTAAACGGGCTGTGCAACGTGTGGTATCGAACGTCCCCAGCAGGAACAAGCGACACGGGCAAGCAGGTCAATGCAACGCTTGACGACGGGCACAGCAATCCTTGGCTCGAAACGGAAGAGGTTACAAAGCTGCTGGGCGACGATGCGCGTCTCGTCGATTACGACGGGTGGCACCTATGGAAAGCGGATATCCCGACGGACAAGTCCGTCACGCTCGATACGAAAGAGATTGATCTTGCAGACAACGCCGTCATCACGGGCATCCGTTTTGAATACGGTGCGGCAGCCGCCGACTTTACAACCAGAAGCGAGGCGGGCTCTTGGACCCGGGATGACCTTAAAGACGAACACGACGATCTTGACGATGCCAAGACGGCCCTTAACTCGGATGCCCGAGGCGCAGTCGTGCATATGCAGGCAACGTCGTCCTATACGCCCCAAACCGCACTTGCCAACAGCGCGCGCGTCGATCTTTGCCGCAACGGCGGTGGCGATAAACTCGAAGCGCATGATGAGGACCGCGTCATCCAACGATGCGCCCTGCCTCAGAACCTGCCGGCAACGGGATCTGTTGCCGTCGCCGCATGCATCACCGCACTCCTGACATCGGGCACTGCAGCCATATGGTTCGCTCGCCTTAGGTCAGCCACAAGGAAGCACTAGCACGATAAAAAAGCGGGCGAGCCAGTCTCCCGGCTCGCCCGCCTTGGGCATAAACGATGAATCGGCTATTCAGCAGATGACGAACCGCCATCGATGGCTGCCTGATCGGACTCGGAAATACCGTCGGCACCCAAACTTTGCTCTTGCTCCACCTCTTCGTTCATTGTTGTCTCGGGCGTCGAGCCCTTAACGCCAACGACATACGCGGCCCCAAAGCCCAATGCGATTGCGATCAGGGTCAAGATCAGATAGATGGGCCAATGGCGCTTGATGTACGAAAACACGCTGACTCCTTAGCGGATCTGTCTACGAACGACGAATGACCTCGGTCACGACCTCGGACACCGTAGCAATATTGGTCGGATTGACGTTGTACGGCAGGTCATCCTCGGTGCGAGCGCAGGCAAGGCGCGGGCCGTCCACACCGGCGATCGTAAGGGCGCGACGGCTCGCCTCGAGCGCTGCGGATGCATCGGTTTTTGCATAGGGCATCTCGAACGTACCGCAATCGACGTGGAACGACTTGCACACCTTGCTGACAAGATTCATGATGCGGCGATCGCCCTTAAAGAGCTGCTGCTCGCCCTCGACCGTTACCATCGAAAGCCTGCCGGCACCGATAGACTCGAGGTTGATGAAGAACACACCGCGGAGCTTGTCACGATGCGAGGCCAAAAAGGCCCTCATGCCGGCGCCGTCGCAATCTGACGCGCCCGTTGCGACGAACCAGATATCGTGGCCGAGTAGCTCATCGTCACCCATGGAGGCAACGGCCGAGAGCATATCCTCGGCAGAAGCACCATCGGAGGAGGTGGCGCCACCCTTCCAACCGTCGTCATCCTCGAAGTTATCCCACGAGCCAATGCCGCGGCCAGACTTCTTGGCATCGTAATCGTCCTCGACGCCCAGCCAGTCGCTCATGCTGTCCTGCTCGTTCTTCTTTTTGCGACCGAACAAGCCACCCAGGCCACGCTTCTGCGGCTTGGCGCCCGTCGAAACAGGAGCCGAGATGGTCTCGAGCGGTTGTGCGCCCGAGGAGATGGGCATGGGGGTCGCGACCGGTGCCGATGTGGGCTCGGGGCCCTGCGCCGTCGCAAAGGGATCATTTGTCTGTGCCGAAGGATCGGGAAGATCGAACAGCGACGTGCGGGACGCGACGTTGGCCTGTTGCATCGAAGGCAGCGACGGATCGGGGACCGAGGCCAGCGGCGACGAAGAGGGTGCAGGCGCGGAGGCCGGATCGGGGATATTCATCTGCTGGCGCGGAGGCACCTGAGACGAAATCTGCGCCATGAGGGAGTCAACCGTCTCGTCCTGCGTGGGAGCGACATTGGCCACCGTGGCGCCGGGATCGCTCGGCGCGGGCATGGTAAAGATCTGCGTAGAATAAGGCCTGGACACATCCGTCTTGGGAGCCTCGTCAACCGCAGGGGACTCCTGCTCCATCGCAGGAGCCTCGACCTGCTCGGGCGCGCTAGCCTCAACGGAATCGGCCTCGTCGATAACCGAATCATCGGCGGCGTCCTGGGCATCATCGGAGATGGGAAGGGGCTCGGCAATTGCGGTGCCCTGCTTCTCAAACGTCATCGTGGCATCAAATGACATGGTGCTATCAACCGGCTGCTGCGCACCAAAGGACGTCGTAGCCTCGGCAACGTCAGCGGACGTCGGCTGCTGCGCATCAAAGGACGTCGTGGCGTCGGCGACATCGACAGGCTCCGACTGCTCGGCCTCGCTCTGCTCGAACTCCTGTGCCGCACGCTCACGCTCGGCCTCGGCGGCCTGCTGCTGGGCGATGGCCTCCCGCTCGGCGGCCTCGCGGGCAGCGGCGCGCTTTTCCTCAAAGTCATCGACGAACTTCTTGCCCTTCGCAAAGGCACCCTTAAAGAAGCTAGAAGCGCTGGCACCAATCGAGGAGAACGCGGAAGCGATATCGGCATGGGGCGTTGTCGAGGGAATCTCGGCCGAGAAATCGGTGTCACTCTCATAGGACACGCGCTGCGGATACTCGTCATAGTCTTCGTCGGCGGTCTCGTCTTCAACCTGTGCCGGAGCGGCAGGCGCCAGAATATCCAGACCGGCTGCAGAATCGAGCGCGGGCTTTGCGTCAGACTCCGCGGCAGCAACAGGGGCAGCGACCGGCTCGGCGGGAGCAACAGCCGTATTCGCCGCGGGCGCAGGCTCCTGTGCAACGGGAGCAGGCTCCGGCTCAAACGTCGGCTCCTCGCCCTCTTCGTAATCGAGCGTGCAGGACTCGGGCAGCATGCCAAGCGCACGGATGGCATCCGAACCAAAGCGGATATTGCCAGCGGCATTGCGATAGAGTTTGGGCTTGGGCTCGGCAACTTCGACCACCCCGGGCTCCTCCGCCGGCTCGGTGGTGGACTTTTCCTCGGTGGACACTTCGGCCTGGGCAGTCTGGTCTTGAGCCTCGGGCGCGATAACGCCGATCAGCGTCTCGTCGGCAGAGGCACCCTCAAAACCATCGATCTGCCCATCAAAAGCCTCTTCCTGCTCGGGCACATCGTCAGGCGCCACCGGCTGGCCAAACTCGTCCTCGTCGTAGGAAGGTTCCTCATATTCAATGGTGTTGCCGTAGTCGTTTTGCTGCTGGGCCGCGGCATACTCGGCCGCCGCGCGCGCCATTTCCTCGGCGCGACGCTTCTGCTCGCCGAAATAGGTATCGAATGGAATGTCGTCGGGGAACTCGTTTTCGCCCTGATAGGGGGCAACGTTGTCCATGACACCGAGCATGGCGGCAACAGAGGACTTGTTGCACACCGCGCCAGACGTGTAGGGAAGCACAAAACGGTTGGAGATGATATTGGCGGCGTTGGCCAGTGCCACAAGGGAGGCCAGAATCGCGACAACCCACAGCAGTACCTTGAGCACGCCGGGAAGCGGCAGGATACGCAGGATGGCGACAGCCGCGGGTGCGACCGTGGCGACAGGCAGGAGCTTGGCGATAAGCGCGCGATACGGAGCGTAGGGCTCGCGAGCAAGGAGCTCGGCGCGGGGAGAATCATAGTGCGCCACCACGACGACCGGGCGGTTGCGCGGAGACGCAAGCGGGCCCGAGGCCTTGTGATAGGCGATGACATTTTGGCTCACACCGGTCTTCCCCAGGCGCGAAACCACGGGATGCCCCGTGCGCTCGAGCACGTAGAGCACGGCACCGACAATGGCCAGCAAGGTGCCGACCAAGCCGATACCGCCGCCGATGCCCATCAGCAGGGCGCCGGCAAACGCCAGAATACCGGTAACGGCAAACGCCAACCTGCTGGGCGCGGGAGCATTAAATTCCTGCACCTCGGGGTCAAAGCCGTGGTTGCGGAAAATCTGAGCGATATCCTCAGCAGCCAGGCGCTCTTCTTCACTGCACGCCGGCGTAATGCCGGTGTTCTGCAGCAGGTGGTTAATATAGTTCTGGGTGTTCGCCATGTGCGCTCCACATCCATAATCCGACAAATAGGCCCAATGCATGCACATTAGAACCGTATATAGTCGAAAGTATACCCCGAGCGAGCGCAAACGACCGAATTCGGGGCATCTTAACGCCGCGAGCGGACAAGGATATAGCCTAATCTCCATATCGGACTAAAATCATGGCATCAAACGACCTTCTCATGCGAGGATTCTATGACGGCAATCGACGCGACCGCGACAATTAAAAAGGGGGCACCCGAGCCCGGTTTCGATAAAACGGCTCAGCGCATCCTCAACCTTTTCTTTGTGCTCAACAGTTCTCCCGAACCGCTGACGACCGAGCAAATCGTCCTGGATTCCGATTTGGGGTACGGCTCGGGCAATATCGACTCAGACAAGCGCAAGTTCCGCCGCGATCGCGACAAGCTGCTCGAACGCGGCATCGTTATCAGGGAGGTTCGTGCTGCCGGAGCGCAGGAAACCGAGGAGAGCGCGTGGACGATCGACCGCGAGCACACGTTTGCCGCGGGCGGTCTCATCACCGCAGACGATGCCGACATCCTGCTCAACGCCATCGACCAGACACTCGCGGCAGGCTCATCCACCTTTGCCGCGCCGCTTGCCGACATTCGCTCCAAGATTGCCTACCTCACCGGCATGTCGGCGGTAGACGAAGCACCGATCCGCCGCTCTCCCACCGTCGATGCGGTATGGAGCGCCTTTGCCGAGCGATGCGCGCTGCGATTTTTATATCAGAACGGACGCGGTGAGCAGAAAGAGCGTACCGTCTGCGTCTACGGCATGTTCGAGCGCGAGGGCGTTGCGTACTTCTGCGGCCTCGACAATGCCACCGACGACATCAGGACATTCCGCTGCGACCGTATCGTTCGCGCTTGGCGCCCCTCGAAGGCCTACGTTATCCCTGCGGACTTCAACCTCAGCGACTACCTGTTCTTTGAATTCGATTTTGCCGACCGCCCGCCCGTTGCGGCTACGTTCTCGTTCGCCCCGCAGACGCAGATCGATATGATCAACGGCCTCACGCGCGGGCGAGGTGAGCTCGCACACACCGATTCGGGATGGACTTGGACCGTTGACGTGCGAGATCTTGAAGCCGCCGCCTCATTTTGCATGGCCCACGCCATGGACGGCATGAGGCCCATGGCCCCCAAATCGCTCAAGCGGGCGTGGAACCACCTCATTGAAAGGACGGTGCACGAGCATGCCCGTGCGTAAACTCACCAGCGAGCAGAGGCTCTCGCGCGCCATCGACATCATGGAGGCCCTCTACGCCGCCGGCGAGAGCGGCATGACACGAACTGAGATTTGCAGTCGCTTTGACATCACGGGAGTGTCGCTCGACGAGATTCTCGAGATCGTCTCGACGCTCGCGGACCGAGAATCGGGTGCGCGCATCATCTGCGAATGCCACGGCGAGCGTGTGGTCCTCACCGGTGACGCCGGACGTGTGCTACCGCTGCGCTTGAGTACCGCCGAGGGCGCTGTGCTCAACCACGAACTTGAATCGTTGGGGATCGAGCCGCAGACGGCAGCTCGGATTCGACACGCTCTTCTACCCGAAGAGCTCGGCTATAACCAGCGCGTCTTTGACACCGTCAACCACGGGTCGCACTGGCAGCAGCTGAGCTGCGCCATTCAGGACGGCGTTCGCTGCCTCATCTCGTATCGCTCGATGGACGATGCACGGCCACGCGAGCGTCTGGTCGACCCCTTGCGCATTACGGCAAACGGCGACCAAACATACCTGATTGCCTGGGACATCGCAGTCGATGAGCAGCGCACCTATCGCATGGATAAAATCGAGGGACTCACCTTGACGGAAGACTCCGTCGTGCCTCACGCACCGGACGTCGCATCCCTCCACGATTCCCTTGCCCGGACGCAGCGTAGCGCAAAGCTCCTGATGCCATTCGATATGGCGGAGCATCTGGACTGGGCCGGCATCACCCTCATCGAGCGCGGCGGGGCAGACACGGCAACGGTAACCGTGCATTACGGCTCCGAGCGTTGGCTACTGAGCCAGATAATCGCAGCGGGCGGAGCCATCCGCATCTTGGATAACCCCACCCTGTCAAAGCGTCTGTGCGATATGGCAAAAACTCTCGTCTGTCCGCTTTAGCGCCGCCGCTCGTGGCGTGCGCGCCACAGTTGCAGATAGTGCCCGATCTGCGCCGATTCGATGCGCTGGTAGGAGCTCGTGGGCAGCGACGTTAAGAACTTCTTGCCATAGCCCTTCGTCACCAGGCGAGGATCCGCCAAGATCAGCACACCGCTATCGGTCGACGAGCGAATCAAACGCCCCGCGGCCTGCTTAACCTCGAGCACCGCCTCGGGCAGCGAATAGCGCGCCCATGCGCGGTCTTCGCGCAGGTTGCGCTCGCACGAGAGCGGGTCCGTGGGGCTCGAGAACGGCAACTTGGGGATGATGACGCAGCGCAGCGTCTCGCCGCTGGCGTCGAACCCCTCCCAAAAGGCCTTAAGCGCAAAGAGCGACGAGGTCGGTTCGTTGATAAAGCGATCGCGCAGACGGCGAGGAGACGAGTTGCGCTGCTGGCAGTTGAGTTCCAGGCCCGCACGAGCCATCTTGGGCTCGACACGGGCGTACAGTTCCTCCATGTCACGCCTGTTGGTGAACAGCGTGAGCACCGAGCCGCCCATGGCAAGATGAGCGTCGACCAGCACACGCTCGAGCGCCGAAAGGTAGCTCTCACGATCGCGCGGATCGGGGATATCCCCAGCCACGACCACGGCCATATTCGAATCGAAGTCGTAGCTCGAATCCAAGTGCAGTGACGATGATGTCGAGGCGCCGATGCGATCGAGGCCGACGGCATGGTTAAAGTGCTCAAAGCTCTTTGAAACCGTCATGGTCGCCGATGCAAAGATAGCCGTGTGAACCTCGGGCAGCCACTCGGTTGCCAAGGCCTCGCCAATGTCGATGCGCTCTGCGGTCATTGACTCTCCGCCGGCACGCAGCCTGCGATTGACTTGCAACGAGTACACGTAATGTTCGTCGGTACCGTCGATGATGAGCTTGAGGTTCTCGGCCAGCTCGTGCAGGCGGCGCGAGATATCACCCAGGTCGACAACAATCTCGGGCTTATCGGCGGCAACGGCTTGTACCAGCGCGTCGACGCTCTTGTCAGCTTGTTCCAATGCGTCGATGGCAGTGTAGGCCGACTGTAAGAAATCATGCCAGTCGTCAGATTCGCGCAGCTCGGGGCCAATCCATAGGTTCGCATTGTCATAGCCCCCGCGGGCACGGCGGCCAAGCTCGCGAACGCCGTCAAACACATCGGCAATCGCCATGCTCGCACGCACGACCGTCGACGTCGCCTTGGCGGTAAGACCCAGGTAGAGCGTAGAGCCCTCCGAGGTTGCCAAATCGCGGGAAACCTGGCTCAGCGCACCGGTGCTCGAGCCACCCAGGCGCTCAAACAGAACGCGCGATTCATCCGCCGATACCACGCGCGCCCATTGACGGCGTGCCTCGCGCTCGATGGAGTGGGCCTCATCGATCACCCAGTGACGAATCGGAGGCAAGATTCTGCCCTCGGCCGCAACATTGCGGAACAACAGGGAATGGTTGGTGACCACCACATCGGCATGAGCCGCGCGACGGCGGGCACCGTGGACCAGGCATTTATCAGGGAAAAACGGGCATAGGCGACGGGCGCACTCGCGCGACGCCGTCGTAAAGTCGGGACGGTTGACGCTGCGCCAGCGAATGCCGAGCGAGTCGAGGTCGCCATCGGCCGACTGACACACGTACGCCATGATGACCGCGACTGCCGTAAGCGTGTCGGCAGGATCACGCTTGGTCGTAATTTCGACTTGGCCGCGGCTCATGCGCTCAAGCTTGCGCAAGCATGGATAGTGGTCATAGCCCTTGAGGGCGCAAAACGATAGACCTCCGTCCAGCTGCTCGGCAAGTTTGGGCAGCTCATGATACATGAGCTGGTCGGCAAGATTATTCGATTTAGTCGCGATACCGACCGTGATGTTGTTGCGGCGCGCGGCCTCAGCAAAAGGCACCAGGTAAGCCATCGATTTGCCGACGCCCGTCCCCGCCTCAATCACGCGATGCGTTCCCGTAACGAGTGCGTCACGGACCTCGAGCGCCATCGCGATCTGTTCATCGCGCGGCTCGTAGGTGGGATACATGCGATTGACCAGGCCGCCCGGGGCATAGTCCGCCTCGATTTCCTCGCGGCTCGGCATCTTAAGGACCGGAAGCTCGTCCGCATCAACGCGATCATCGGCCCGATCGGCCTTGAGTACGTTGGCGCGGGCGGCGCTGAGAGAGAAGATGGAACCGGGGTTCTGCCCCGCCAAGAATGAGAAGATGGGACGATAGGACCAGGGTACGTCGGGGTGCATGTCGGCCAGGCGCGCCATTAAGCCCTGAGGCAAGTCGGTGAGTGCCACGAGCAACACGCGCCACACACCACACAGGGCGTCGACATCGGCGTTGGCGCGGTGCGACACCGAGTCGCAGCCAAACAGGTCGGCCATGAAAGACAGCTTATGCGAGGCCAGGCGCGGAAGCGCGATGCGCGACAGCGCCAGCGAATCGATCCAGATGTCGCTGACGTTGACACCGCCCTTGACCGACTCGATAAACGAACGGTCGAAGGTGGCGTTATGTGCGATCACCGGGCAGCCGCCGACAAATTCAGCGAGGGCGGCCACGGCCTCGACGGCCGATGGGGCATCCACCACATCGGCGTTTGTAATGCTCGTGAGCTCGGTAATCTCGGTGGGAATCAGCTGCTTGGGATGCACGAAGGTATCGAACCGATCGACAACCTCGCGGCCAGAAAGGCGAGCCGCCGATATCTCGATAAGCTCGTTGTCCTGCACCGAAAGACCCGTGGTCTCGGTATCGAGGACGATAACATCTTCTTCGATGAGACCAAACGCTTGGGTTTTGGCGCGCTCGGCAAGCGTGGCATAAGAATCGATGACAAACTGCGGCGTTCCCGACGAAACAGCGTCCTCGATTAGCATGCAATGCCCGCTCGACGAAGACCCATGCGAATCAGGCTGTCACAGACCTGCGGGAACGTCATGTCGTCGGTGTGGCGAATCTCATCCGGATACAGCGACGTATCGGTCATGCCGGGAATCGTGTTGGTCTCGAGGATGACGGGGCCATCCTCGCTCACGATAAAGTCGCTGCGCGAGATACCCAAGCAACCGAGCGCCCTATGGGCAGCACAGGCGAGCTCCTGGGCACGAGCGTAGTTCTCGGGCGAGATCTGTGCCGGAATGCGATGGATGTCCGTAGGGTCGACATACTTCACGTCCAGATCGTAGAACTCGCAGTCCTCGGGCTTACGAATCTCGACGATCGGCAGAGCGCGCACGTCATCTTCGCCGTATACGCCGACGGTGATCTCGGTACCCTCGATGCACTTCTCGACCAGCACTTTGTCGCCAAACTCAAACGCCTTGGCGATAGCCGCGGGCAGCTCGGAGGGTTCATGGACCAGGGAGATGCCATAGCTGGAGCCGTTAACGGCCGGCTTTACAAAGCAGCGCTCGCCGCAGACCTCGACAATGTGATCGATATT